>WNGD01000092.1_pt1 | contig 98270 bp, 86 predicted proteins | sample 5400671 | NCBI WGS metagenome assembly WNGD01 (sample SAMN13153369, study PRJNA577476) | soil metagenome | isolation source: 40 cm soil or saprolite under grassland replicate 2 | place: USA:California | collected 2016-06-15 | reverse complement strand
TAAAGGTCGCATCCACGATATTTCGTTTCAGTGAGACGAGTACAAGATCACAGCGCCTTTCTCCTCGTGTTGGTTTGCCTGAGCCGTCCTGTGAGAAAATGCGGGGATAGATATCTACTGGCACAAGGACAGCCTGTCGCAGCTTTTTGTTCTTTTGTAGCCAGGCAGTGACTACACCGAGCCCCACTGCTGCCGCTGCACTAGTCGGGGATTCGAGGGCTTCCAGTGCAAGACGCCCGGAGATCGTTTTCAGGTGATGGAGCAAGCGGCTCACACTTTGATCAATGTTCGCAAAGCCAAGCTCACCCATTGCCTGGCTTAGCAAAGAGCCGATCTCCTCATGCCATGCTGTCGTGACCATCATACGATGCCCAAGTCCCTCGGTAAATTCAGGCGAGTAATCAAGGACATATTTACGAGCAACTTCATCAAGCCCTGGCTGATTGGGAGAGTCGTAATAGTCAAGGGTGAAGAAACGATCCAGGGTAATAACCCAATTCGTATTTGCGTGAAGGCGTTCCAGCAAATCACGCCGTTTTGCCTCGAGACGTACTTCCAGCACAGGCCGGGTTTCAGCAGGACCGCCAAGTAGATACCCACCAGCGTCAAGTAAAGTGGTGTGCAATTCCATCAGTGTCTCACTGTACTTGGGGCCAGCAGGATGCGGCTCTGGTTTTCTTACCCCTTCCGTAACTATACGATGTCGCCAGAGCAGCCCCTGACTATCTGACGTGAACTGTGATACAAAGCGATTGATCAGCCCATACAGCGAGAAGCTGCTGGTATCGCTGCCTGCCATATCTGACAATGGAGACGAGGCAACAATGGTGGGTCGAGTAAAATCCGTTACCGCCGCAATATGCGCTTCTGGTGGTGCAGCTCTCTCTAGTTGACTCATTGACCGTACCGTCATCGTCAGTCCAGGTTGAAAGTGATCAGAGTTTCTTCCGTAGTGTTGATCAATTTGTTGCTGCCGTACCTGCTCTAGTGCTTGAAAAGTACTTTTATGTTCATCCTCTGCATATGAGATAATCTGAAACGCGGGGAGATAGTGCATCTGCTCAGACTCATTAACAGGAGTTCTCATAGCAAGGAATTTCTTTAGAGCTTCAGCAAAGAAATCACCCCGGTCAGGGTTGATAAGAGTTGTTACAAGCGTCCCTGCGTAGGGATGTAACTGATGAAATTTCGCGAGGTGTTCAGCTAGTTGATCTGGTTGAATATCACCAACGCCCACCTGATCTACACCAGTATCCAGAATCACCGCAATATCTCCATAGCGGCGATGCGGATCAGGAACGCCTGCTGGGAGGGCTACTCCATGAAAGAAGCGCAGATTTTGGAAAAAGGCAAAGGCCATCGTAGATGCTGCTGCGTGGTATGCGAATGCGGGCACATTTGTTGGCACTAATAAGCGCAATGCTTGCAGGTCAATACTCAGTTTGCGCTCACGTGGCTGATAGTCGAGCAGTTGCTTCTCCCATTCACGTAGCAGTTGTGTATAACTGGCAAACCATGCAGCACGCAACGGATGTGTTGGCAAAACAACGACAGCCTCCTCAACCTGCTCTTTGCCTCCTGTATTTCTAATGAGTAAGGTATCAATCGAGAGAACCTCGCGTAACTCTGATACATCAGCGCCGCGAGATACCAGATCATCTATGAGTTCGCGATATGCCTGGGCATAACGTAACGCAGCCGCAGCAAGATCAGGAGTCCAATCGGCAGCCTCGATTACAGCACGCACATCAGTTTGCTTTAGACGCTTAAAGAACACCTCCCTCGCGCGCCAGAATACTGACCAGGACTCAGCATTTCCTGCCAGCAGGGGGTAGACAGAAAAACGTTGCTTGTCTACAGGTTGCACCTCATCAACATCCAGGATAAAGCAGCCACCTTCGCGTGGCTCAACAAGAATCTGCTTTTCCAATGCTAGTAGAAGGCTGCTAAGACCAATGTTGAGAACGCGACGCTCGTTTAATCGTAGTCTGAAATACTCAAGGTCTTTATTAATCCATTCTGGCTCTGTTTCGACGAGTGTGTTCTCCCGCATATCTATTGCAACTTCGAGACGACCAAAGGCAAGTGTTGGGACAGTTCGTAAACTCTTCCGGGGCGGCTCAGGAAGTGTGGCAGCAACATCTTTGACCAGGAAAAATTCATGGCTGTCAGCAAAAAAAGCTTCGCCTGTTTCCTGATTGATAATCTCGTTACCATCTGCCCCGACCGGTGCAATCCTGATACACACGGCGTAGTCAGGTGGCTCGTCAAAATCCATATCCAATTTGATCGTGACAGTTCGTCGATCTCCGACGACGCTACGCTCATCAACACACTCTTCAAACCCATTCTCACTGCCGGACGGCACAATACCAACACGCCAGCGGCTCAGATCCTTTGGTAACTCTGGATCTGTTTTCCAGCGCACAGTAATACTTTCTCTCGCGCCATACCGTGCCAGCAAACTGCCCTTTGCGCCGTCTGGCTGACTAAGATGACAGTAGCGTTCCACCTCGCCTCTCGCGTTGACAAAAGGCGCTATGCTGACAGAGCGCATATCACTGGGATCTGTTTTGGGAAACACCCAGCGATCAAATGTCAGCATTTGCTTTTTTGCTAATTCACGAGACCATGTACGTACATCATTCATTGCACGTCCATGAAAAAACTGACTCAGGTCAGTTGCTGTTGTAGCATCTACTTTTATGCTCTGAATACGTTCCCGCGTCGTAGCACCAAGTTTGTTTGGACGCGATAAGCTCAGCACACAATCACGGTTGTTATCAAGCCTTAATATAAATGTGTCACTGCTATCCGCAATGAGTCCAACACGCCAGAGTTCCAGGCCAATCTGCGTTGTTTCCCCTGACTGCATGCGTCTGAACAATGAGAGTACAAAATCAAGACGCTGTTCATCGCTCACACCAGGCAGACCACGCAATCTAGCAAATACAGTTCGGACAGCAGACGAGAGTTCGGGGGAAAGTTGAGCAAGAACATGCTTTAATACGAGCGAATGTAATTCTCTCCCATCGATAAGGGCAAAGGAATTGGCGATTGAACTGTAGGCGGCATCTACAAGATCAGAAGGGACAAACAGGCAAAGACGCTCTTGCTTACGATTCCGTATTTCAATCGCCTTATCCGTCGTAATGAAAATAACATTACTTTTCGTTTGCGCTTCATGTGAAGCGAGGATATGAAAAACTACTCCATGTGCCAGTTGCTGGTGCATAATATATTGACAAACGCTCACTGACACAGAACGATTAAGAAAATCTACCCTGGCACAGTGCCCTGGCTCAGTATCTTTCAGGCACGCTACGACTTCGTGTGCCAGCAGTTCTACTTGCAGAGCATCTGTTTGCAGTGTATCTAGCATTGCTTATACCTCCACCCTCATCATCTCTTTACCTGCATAGGGAGGATGCAGGCGTTGCACCGTAAAATCGTCTGAAAGGTCACGGAAAATTCCCATTTGGCGTAGACGGCGTAGCATGGCGCGGAGATTCTCACGCGCTGCCGCTGTATATTCTGCTCCTTCAAATGGAGCGGGTGGTCGGTCTACCAGTATGCCAAATCGCTCCTCAAGAAACTTCAGAAACTCCTGCAAATGAATTGGCTGCACTCCCTCATCTTTACCCTCTTTATTGTCTGGCGTAGAAGGTCGTGCCGCAGCTAGTTGCACAAACACAGCCAGCAAGTCATTTGTTGGAGCGTATCGCCATGATTTCCGGCTAAGAACGCTGCCACGTAACACTCCTTGCGACTTCTTCATCCCTCCAACACCCCAATACCACTGAATAAAGTGTTGAATTGCATTCTCGCGCTGACTTTCGACAAGAAGGTTGACGACACGCTCAACATTACCTTCAGCAGTATCTACAATGGCGTCTAACCAGTGCAATGCTTCCGGATCATCTTCTTCGCCTTCACTAGTATTCTCTTTCCGAATCCTATCTTCATCAAAACTAGCAGCCGCATCAATACTGAGACCAATCACAGAATCGTTTTTTAACCGGAGCAACCCCTGCAAGTATTCTGCACCGGAAATCCCAGGCTGCAACACCTGCTCTACAGCAGTCTTGTAGCGTGTATTGTGCCTGAGTTTCTCCATGTAGAGGTCTAGTTGACGGAGCAGCAAGTTAGACGACAAGAATTGTTGATAGGTTTCTATATCACGGCGTACACAGGCTTTTGCCATCTCCTGGCTATATCCAATTGGGGATTCCGTAAAGTCCAGGTAGAGTTGCGGAGGAGAGATTTTAGGGTTATCGTGCATTGCTGCAGGCAAGCTATCGGGATTCTGTACCAGTTCATTCACTGCATGGACCAATTTGAGCGTATAATTGAACAGCTCAAAATTAATCAAAATAAGTAAATGATGAGTAAACGCCTGTACTGGCATCGTTTTGTAATGTTCAAAGAGGTACCGTAGGAGGTCGGTTGCAAGCTCTTTAGCAAGAGCGGGACAAGGGCTAAGAAAATGCTTTTCCCGACTGATCCCTGGTCTGGTATTTTCAAAACCATCTAAGAAAGCGATGGAGAGACGTGTGAGTGTATCTAATTTGTCATCTCCATCATACGTACCGCCTAATTCGGGAATGTTGCCAATTTTCACCCCACGTCCAAAAACCATTTTCGCAAAGTCCCGTAACGTATCTTCCGCTCCCAACCGTTCTCGAAGCACTTGATAAATAAATGTGTCAGCATTTCTTTGACGCCCTTTAGTAGGAAAACCGGGTTTATGTGCTAGTAGTGAATATGGGATAATTGACGTAATTTGTTCATCAGATCGAGAACGACCTACACCTCCTGTTGTAATCAGTGCTGATCGAACGAGGCGTTCAAGCACTTTTCGTCCTTCTGAATCGCTAAATCCCTCGAGTGCAGGATGTTGAGCTAAAGTATCAATAAATTGGGTAATAGCTTTCGGGTCATTTGCACGCCTTGCCATTCCCCGGCCTTGAGCAAGAATGGTAAAGAAGAGAGAGGGCAGGAACAAGTCGATATCAAAACTATTCATCTCTATCGTACAAACACGCGGGAATTTTACACCAACTATATCTTTGGGTAGCCTGATCTTCATGTGATTACCTCACTCCTGTTATAGCCTCGTGCGTACAATTTTACTATCACGTTGGGTAACGAGATGAACATGATACTGATTTTCAATCAAGATAAGGTCGCGAGTCTCGCGCAGCAGCAAAATGTCTTTGAAGAGTTTCAGGTCTTCAAGCAGTGGCCGAAACTCTGGAGCAGTGGGCTGCAATCCCGCGGCCATTCTCATAAGTAACTCGAACAGGTCCAGCGCAATCTCCAGTCGAGGAGTACCTGAATAATGCTTTAATACGACGATTTCAGGCAATCTCTCAACCATATCAGAACCATGCGGATACTCTACTATTAGCTCAAATTCCTCCAGGGGAAGTTGTTTGAGGACAACCAGTTGCTGCTCCGCTGATGAGCTGACTTTCACGCTAAGCTTTCTTGCTGGTACGTCTTCCATGACGCCGTCCGAACGCAGAATGCCAAGTGCTAGTTTTTCGCGTAGTTCATGTATCTTCTCGTCATCCAAGCGCCCATCAAGTAACGTCACGAAGAGTTTGGAGTACTCATATGGCAGCAGTTTCAACCAACGTACCCTCGGTACCATAGAATCAGAACCATTCTGTGCAGACGACGCAGACTTACCAGCATCAAAGTACAAACGTCGCTTGAAAGCTGCAATCCATTCGGTCTCGTCCTTGAAGCGTTGCGGTGGTAAATCTCTTTTATCTGCAAAGAGGAAGCTGCGTAGTTCAGCCTCTCGCGCAGTTTGATGGAAATGCAGAAAACGATCGAGGTGAGGATGCGGGAAACGTGCAGGATCCAACGGCATCAGATCAACCAGCGATTCATCATTCTGCTCAATGGGAGAAAACACTGATTGCCAGTAGGCAAAATTCGCAAGCGATGCACCTGCGTCTGCTCCATGCCGCGCGGCGTGCACCTGCTCACAGCTTTTGTTACCAGTGATCAGGTAAGCCAGAGCTGAGCGCAGATCGCGCATCGTGGTATGCCGTTGTCGCCGTAAGTGGGAGAGCAAGAAGAGGTACTCAAGACGTTGTAGCACTCTTGGCTTACGCAAGGCGAGAGCATTGTTTCTCAAAGGACAGATTGCTTGTGCGGCACAAACCTCACAAATCTCCCATTTGTCTGCTGCAACCAGACGTTGTAACACCTGCCGGAAAACAGAATCCTCCTCTACATCTGGTAAGTTCACAAAGGCCCGTTTCTTCAGATCGATGACCCAGACATCTAGCCCCTCCATCTCGTCTTCTTCTCTCGCATTCTCTAACTGTTTTGCCAGCCAGCGAAAACGATCTTGATGACGTATAAAATAGTCAGCGAGACGCCCATCGTTGATAGCGACCACTACGGTTAAGTCGGTTGCTGGCTTGTTGCTCCCTTCCAGTCCTTGCAGTTTCTCGGTCAATTGTTGATCTGCATTCAGATGTTCGTATGATTCTGATGCGTCGTAGCAACTACGATAGATGTGTTCATTCCATTCCCACTCCCACCCGCTTGGATCTTGCCTGATGACCCTTGCATGCCGCTTCAGTAACTCTTGCTGCACCTTTTCCAGAAAGGCTGTTTTTCCGTCACCCGGGTTGCCGCACAGGAATACCACTTTTGGCGTTATATCGAATATGGCAGGCAACAGCCATTCATCTAGTGCAGTTGGTACATAGGTTTCCCGCACAAATTCTGTATCCAACCCCCGGTTGTTCTTATTTCCTATACTGCTATTGCGGTAGAGGCTACGAATATCATTGGCCCAGGAATTGATATGCTCTTGCAATACACCTATCTGTACTGGTTCCTCGACCGCCAGAAGAGCCGTTTGTAGTTCTTGCCGCATCTGGGCAATGGTAGCAGGACGTTCGGCAGGATCATTTGAGACAGCTCTTAATAATATTGCTGCTATTCTACTTACTTTCACATCGATGATCTGCTCTAGCGGCACAAGGTGTCGTTGAACACCCTCCGTAATGTTGAAGGGCATATACCCAAGCAGCGCTTTAAATAGGATAACACTAACAGCATAACGGTCACATGTTTCAGGAAAGGCAGCAGATACGGAGGTCGAAAATGTTTCAGGAGGAAGGTAGAGCGGAGTCCCGGCAGCTTGACCAGGAGTACCTTGCTGGATAGCAAAGCCAAAATCGATCAGCACTGGTCGGTTATCAACCTCGTGGAGAATAATATTGGCCGGTTTAATATCACGGTGAAGCAATCGTTTTTGTTCGAGTGCTTCTACCGCGTTTAATAGGTCCTGAGCAAATGACCACCAGCGTTCTAATGGCCAGGGAAACTCCACCTCAACTTGCTGCAATGTGGGACCAGGAATATACTCCATTTTAACATGGACGTCATTTTGCGGCGGATAGATATCAAAAATGCGCGGCAAATATCTACTAGTGATGTTTCTCATGGTATCGAACTCAGTGGCGGCCTGGTGTAACACTTCTGAAGGACTAATGTATTGCTTCAAGGCAAACAAACCGAGAGATTCAAAGTCATTATCGCTGGCAAGATATGTATTTGCCATTGTTCCACGTCCAAGCAAGCGATGCACTTTGTAACGCTTATCCAGCATTCTTCCTTCGACTGTATCACCTTGTATTTCCGCTCGCAAACGATGAGCAAGATCGTTGAGGCGTGCGGCTATCTCCTTTGCTGGAAGAGGCGTTGTGCCCTCCTTTTGAATGACGGCTTGCTTGAAAAGTGTAGATAATTCGCTCGATAATTCGGCAGAGAGAAACGAAACCCAACGTTGTTGTTGGGGAAAGATCACATCGCTCTCCACATTAGCGCGAATACTGGAAAGCGAAAGACCGGACAGACGTTCCAGAAATACCAGTGCCAGGCTAAAAGTATCTGTTTCAGTCGTAGCATAGCCATAGCCAATAGCAAGATCTAAGGCAGCATATGGATCTTCGATAGTGAGCGCGTCGAGTGATGGAGCAATAGAGTTTGTGCCGACACGAGCAGCATAAAAATTTGTTAAAACTACCTTAGGCGGCTGAATACCCTGAATGTAAATTATGTCTGGCCCAATAGCCCGATGTAAGACATTGTGTGCGTGGATTTGATCCAGAGTCTTAAAACAGGCGGCAGCCAGTAAAAGTTCTTGTACAAACTCCTCGCGCGTCTCTGGCAGCGGATAGACACTTAATGGTTTTCCCGATGGAGGCATAATCGGTAAGACCAAAAAATCATCAGACCATCTGAAAGGAATATTGACCATCGGTACGAGGCCAGTCGGAGATAATTTTTGTAAGGCCAGACATTCCTGCATATAAAAGTCATAGAGCGCCTTTGAGTCGAGCGGGTCCTTCGTTAGATCGTACACCATCAATTGGAGCGTCTTGTCCGAGTTTCCATCGATCTTTGCATTGAAGAGACGAACACCTGGACGAATAGCAACTGCATCATTAATGATTAAGGACTCAATTCTATCAGGTACTTGCGGTCGATTCGAGAGATCAACAAGGGCCTTACTGATCTGAGAATGCCACTGGCCAACGAGCGGATTTCCCCCTTGGCTATCAACTAATTGCAGGCGTTCACATACATTTCCAACCAAAAAAATACCATTGCTGGCGCGGGAGTCGTGAATTTGCGGAAGTTGTTCTGTGGCAGAGAGTAGGACGCCACCACGAACAAAATATCCAGACTCTTTGAGCGTTGTCACCTTCCAGCCAATGTGACCAGCCAGCACTTTGGCTATGTAGTCAGCTTTTGCAAGAGGACTACGCATGGAGAAGCCATCTGCCCTAATCCATAGTTGATCATTCCCCAGAATCTTCCCACTCCATGATTTCTCGTCTAGTAGAAAAACCCAGCGATTCCCAATGACGATAAAGTCAATCTCATACGAGCGGTCACCTTTAGGTAACATCTTATTACAGATCACAATCCAATTTTCAGGTAGTTGTTGTAGAGCTTTTGCAGCTCTGCGCTCTCCTTCAGTAGCAAATGGCCCAGCGCTTATTAAATGAGCCATGAAACTTCTCCTTCTTGTAGAGGCCAAAGATGTATAGAAACCTGCATATACCAAATTGCATTATTTTATTTCAAAATACATCATAATTCATGGTTTGAGTGCCCATTGCTTTATTTTTAACCTGATGAAATGACATCCATAATCATAGGTAGCTTGATAAATTTTCATAAAGGAATATAGTTTTTCGTCGGGTAGAACTGTATCATACTCAACCTTTTCATACAAGAGTATCATGAAAGGCATTTGATGTCCGATTCCAGAGAGTTAATTTCAGCGTGAAACATAGTTTGCTAGGGGATATCTTCTAGATGATCATAAATGGGACAAATACAATATTCCACCTTGTTGGATGCAAATAAATGTCTAATCACTCGAGAGGAGATTGGAATAAGTATGAGACCAACTGGAAAGCAAATCCGAGGTATTATACAAATACAGGGCTGCTCAAAGAAAACGGAAATTTTGCAGCATTCAGGGCGCATATGTGATGGTATGTTCCCCGTTGGGAGCAAGATTTGCGTTGCCCGCCTGATCATATACATCAAAACTGACGCGTAGTGGACCGACAACTGTACCCAGTAAGCTGAGGTCCGCATTACAGGAGAAGAGAACAACCTTGCCGACTACCTGCCTTGTGAGCCATCTAACATTCTCATCGTTACATCCAATTGTTTAATAACGTCTTTGCATATGAGATAATAGGCTCATCTATCAATAAGCTTGCCTGTTCGCTCTCCAGGGGTAGGTTGTGGACAGTGTCTAGGAGGTAAGTAAAGCAGAGCGGAACAAGAGATACACGGAGGTACAAAAAAATGCCTGCTTTCAATTGGGTCGACATTCTTTTCATCGCTACTGTTATTCTTCTCGCTTTTAATGGTTTACGTAATGGCGCTGTTGTCAGTCTTATCAACCTGCTCACGATCCCGATCGGTTTCGCGGTAGCGTATGTGTTTGGTCCGCCATTCACACGGTACCTTGCCCGGAATGGCCTCCCTGGTACGCCGCTTATCTCGTATATCGTGCTGTTCTTTGCTACCGTTCTCATCATACACATTATTGCAACTATGGTACGCGGAGTCTTACGTAAGGTGCCAGTGATTGGCTTCGGGGACGAGTTGCTTGGAGCGGTGCTTGGGTTTGCAGAAGCGTGGCTATTGTGGGTGGTTTTGCTGGCGGTTCTGGGCTCTTTTTTAGGCGGTATCCAGGATACTATTACGAAGACAACGCACATTATTCCGGGCGTCGGCATCAACGTGCCGCAGTTTAAGCAATGGCACGATTTCTACAATGAAGCGGTGACAAATAGCCTTTTTGCGCGAGTGAATAGCTTCATTATCAAAACCTTGCCGGCGCTAAAGACGATTGTTCCAGGATCTACTCACTGAGAGCCCAGGCATTGAAAACTGCCAGGGCTTGCATTCTCTTATTCTGATGCTACAATGCCTATAGCAGCAAAACATGAGCGGAGGTACATACGGCAAAGCGAGATCGTCTAATCGAAACGGGCGTCCATGGCGAGCATGAGCGCGCCTATCTTGTGGCTGTTGAAAGCGAGGAAGACGAGGGGTTATGGAGCGCTGAAGACTCATTGAGTGAATTAGGCACGCTGGCAAGCACTGCAGGCGCCGAGGTTGTGGGAACGATGATACAGCGACTGCGCCATCCCGATGTCGCGACCTACCTGGGCAAGGGGCGCACACAAGAACTCAGTGACTTGAAGAAACAACTGGGGTTCGACCTGGTGATTTTTGACGATGAACTCTCGCCTTCGCAGCAGCGAAACCTGGAGAAGTTACTGGATGGGCGCGTAGTAGACCGCACAGCGCTCATTCTCGATATCTTTGCACAGCATGCTCACACCCGTGAAGGGAAACTGCAGGTTGAGCTGGCCCAGCTAGAGTATCGCCTGCCTCGACTAAGCGGGCGGGGTATAGAACTCTCACGGTTGGGTGGCGGCTCGCGCAGTGCAGGGGCGGGAGGTGTCGGGGGAGCCATCGGTGTACGCGGTACAGGTGAAACGAAGCTGGAGATTGACCGCCGCCGCGTCCGCGGCCGTATTGCCGAGCTACACGAAGAAATCGAGGGGGTACGCGAGCAACGTATGCTGCACCGTGAGCAGCGTGCCTCGCAGTCCATTGCGGTGGTGGCGGTCGTTGGCTATACCAATGCTGGCAAATCGACCCTCTTCAATGCACTTACCCGGGCGGAGGTACTGGTGGAGGATAAGCTTTTCGCCACACTTGATCCGACTACACGCCATCTGCTCTTACCGGGGAATCAAGAAGTACTGCTTACAGATACGGTGGGTTTCATTCAGAAGCTGCCAACGAGGCTGATTGCAGCTTTTCGGGCGACGCTTGAAGAGGTGACTGATGCCGACCTGCTGCTGGAGGTAGTGGATGTTAGTCATGAAAACGCTATTGAGCAGAGCGAGACGGTCAACGAGATCCTGCAAGAGCTGGGTGTGAATGAGAAGCCACGAGTTACAGCACTCAACAAGATTGATCTCCTCGATGACCTGGCAGAGATTGATACTTCGCTATATCCAAATGCAGTGGCAGTATCCGCCCTCAAGGAATCTGGGCTGGACGCTTTGCGAGAGAAAATTGCCCAGGTACTGGCGGATAGCATGGAGAGGGTACAGGTTACTATTCCCTATACCAAGGGCGAACTGGTTGAACTCTTTCACCGGCGGGGGTACGTGGAGCAGGAGGAGCACCAGCCACAAGGAACGTACCTCGCTGGTCGCATTCCGCGCACGCTATGTGGATATTACACGCAATATCGAGTTTGAGGAAGAAGCTCATGTCAGAACAAAAGTCGCAAAGCCAGTCTGTTCCTCTGCGCGTCCGTTTTCGCCCTGCCGCCGAGCGGTCGCAAGGCGGACTATCCCCGGCTATAGATGGCCAGGCATTGCAGTTATCGACCCTGGAGCTGACTGCAGCAGTCGAACACGAGTCACGCCGGAGAGCCCGGCAGATCAAAGAACTGATCCACATGGGCAATCTCTTGCGGACCGATATGGGCCTGAATGAAGTACTCCAGCAGATTGTCATCTCCATCAGCGCTTGTACCGGTTTTCGTATCCTGGTGATCAATTTAGTTGAGGAGGGAAGCGATTACGTCGTGCCGGTCGCTTTTGTAGGAGCCTCTACAGAAGGAGAGCGCATAGTACGAGAATCGTGGATGACAGTTAAGCAGTTGCTGGGACTTATACGCCCAGAATTTCGTATCAGCCAGAGTTATTTTATTTCACATGAACACACTTATGTCTATGGAGACATTGTGAGAGCTACAGACAAGACCATTGACGACTACGCGCCGGGAGGCTGGCATCCAGAAGATTCGCTGCTCGTGCCATTATTCAGTCCGCGTGACAGGAAAAAACTACTGGGCTTTCTCTCCCTGGATGATCCGGAGGATGGCAAAGCACCGACACTGGAGAGCATTGAGGTGGTGGAACTTTTCGCAAACCAGGCTGAGATTGCTATAGACAATGCGCGTTTCTTTCAAGAGCGAGAAACCGAGCGGCTGGGGCTGGAAGAAGCGATTATTGTACTGAGGCGAGACCTGGAACGAATACAACAGGGAGATCTGCGCGTGCGTGTACGTTCCTCGCACGAGAAGTTACAGCCGGTCGCGTATGCCATCAATGCGATGGTGAGTGAAATCAGCGAGATCATCGGAGATGTGCAGATGGTGACGCTGGCAGCTGATGAGCATGCCACCGAGGTGCAGCAGAGTTCCAATGTACTGGTGCAAGATGCCAGCCAGCAAGAAGAGCAGATACGGGGTATTTCGCAGGTGATCGACGAGATGGCAGCCACGATGCACTCTATATCAGAGCGGGCCGGGATGATTTCGCAGGTGGCTGTGGAAGCAATGGATGTGACACTCGAAGGCCAGAGTGCGGTGGACCGCGCTGTTGACGGCATGGGACAGGTACGCGAGGTGACGATGCAATCTGCCCGCGTGATGAAGCGGCTGGGCGAAAGTGGGCAAGAAATCAACGATACCATCCTCACCATTAGCGACTTGACAGCACGTATGAATTTACTGGCCTTGAACGCGGCAATCGAGGCAGCACGGGCAGGTGAACAAGGTCAAGGCTTTGCGCTGATAGCGCAGGAGATTCGTACGCTGGCAGTACACAGCGCAGATGCTGCACGCAAAGTAGCAGCCCGCATACGCACTATCCAGCAGGAGACCGCTACTGTCGCACTGAGTGTGGAACAAAACACGCGACAGGTGGTGATGCAGACGGAGCTAGTTACTCAAACGGGTGTCGCACTGGAGGCGATCAGCGTTGTAACAGAACAGATGGCGAATCTTGTGCAGGACATCTGCACGGCCGCCGAGAGCCAGGCACAAGGCTCCCAACTGACTGCGAGGTCAGTTGAGGATATTTTACGCATGACCAGTGAAATTACACGACATATGCGTCAGATGCAGCAATCGCTGTCCTCGCTCGTAGAGCTAACTAATTCGCTGCGCTCACGAGTGTCGGTTTTTCGCATTAGCGCGTCAGATCTCCACCCTTCCGATTTCCGTGCCAAGCCATTATAACAGAGTCGAGAGCATAGTGTCGAATGCCGGGACGTATCTGCATGCTTGCTCCTAAAAATCAGTTTATCCAATTCCTTCTCTACATACCGCCATCGGCAAGGCGAACTAAAGATGCGATAGAAGAAATAGATTTAGGAATATCAATACAGACATGTTACAAGAGCAAAAATGTAACGTTTGAATACATGCATGGCCTTAAAAGCACAGAAACATCAATCCGAAAAACTGCATGAACAACCATTGCCGATCCAGGAGCAATCACCCGTGGAGGGGTCGGCAAATGCTACTCCTTTCGATAAACACCAGTCCACAACAGAGAGTGAAAAACGCTTCATACCCATAAACTTCTGGATACCGTGGTTTAGTGCGCTCAAAGACGTCTTTCCTATCTATCTCGCGACACACCTGGCATTCTTTGTCATTTCCTGTTTCTCCGTCCTGTTCATTCTCAAAGATTTTTCGTGGCATGCTCTTCGCTTCAGTACAGTGTGGAACTCCTGGGATCGCTGGGATAGCACCATCTACGCAACTATTGCAAGATATGGTTATACCAACTACAGTAGAACAGCTTTTTTCCCGTTGTATTCCTTGCTCGAGAGAGGATTGATGTATGCTACGCACAATAACCCTTTCCTGGCTGGTCTTATTATCTCGAATCTTGCCGGTCTAGGGGTACTTGTCGTATTGTACCGGCTGATCCGCGAAGATTTCAATGCTGACCAGGCTGAGCGAGCAGTCTTGTATCTTGCACTCTTTCCTACTGCCTTTTATCTCGCCTCGGGCTATAATGAATCGCTCTTTATCTTCTTCACCATCCTCCATTTCTATCAATTGCGCCATGGGCACTGGTGGTGGGCGGGTTTCTTTGGCCTGCTTGCCAGCCTGACACGCGCTGCAGGCATTCTACTGGTAGTGGCCTTTTCTTATGAATACCTGTGCCAGCACCAGTTCCAATGGAAAGCTCTGCGCTTGAATGCGTTAGCGGGCGCGCTTATTCCAGGAGGTGTGGCGCTTTTCGCCCTCTGGTGCACCATCCAGTATCACGACCCGCTGGCGTTTTCTCACGCGCAGGCTAGCTGGAATCGCTATCTAGCCTTCCCCGGCTATAGCATTATCCTCTCCATGCAGCAGATTCACGCCAGCACAGGTCTGCTCAGCTTTCAGGCTCTGCGCAACATGACCGACTTGCTGCCAGACCTGCTGGTCCTATTGTTCATCATGCTCAGCTTCGTCGGTCCCTGGCGATTACCCCGGAAGTTATGGGTATATGGTATCTATGCCTTTGTGCTGTATATCTTCCTCCAATTGTTCCCCAATGGGGGGACCGGGTTGTTTCCTCTGGAATCGGTAGGGCGATTTATGCTGGAAGTGTTCCCGGCCTTCATCGTGATGGCGGCAGCAGGGAAAAATAAAGCCTTCCACATGAGTTATCTCCTGGTATCAGGAGCTCTCCTCTTTTTCCTGTTGACCCAGTTTTTGACGGGCCACTGGGTATTATAGAAGGGCCGAACCGCCAAGATGTTCAGCGTTGTTCGCGCCAATGTGGCTATCTGGTTTAGTCCTTTCTCACGAGATTCATTAACATGTTCCGAACTACAACACCCAGCGCCCCAGCAGAAACTGGGTCAGCAAAAAGCAGAGCACAGCGCCCGAGACCATGACGTAACTCATATGCAAGGTTCGATACTTGCCAAAGCCGGCCAGGATGATGTAGGCGGGGAAGACTTCTAACATAAAGCGGCCAGTGGATAATAAAGGAAAGATGCCTGCCGCTGGGAAGAGCTGTAAAAAGAGATACAAGGTGGCAGCATAGAGATTATAAGCCCAGAGGTTTTTGGGCAGCTTCCACGGGCCAATGAAACCCAGGACAATCACGGTGAAGATGAGCAGATCGGGCGCCAGGTCGAGTATGTTATGGAGCGCTTGAAAATTGAGCATACCACCGCTTTGCATGATTTCGCGGACAGATTTGTACATACCATAACCGGGTACCCGTGGGACGCGGCCCCAGAACGCCTGCGCGTGCGAAAAAGCCAGGGGGTCATGGAACTGGAACGTGCAGTAGAGGCTAAATAGCCCCAGGCCGGCAGGAATAGCCAGGCCACTGAGGATATCGAAGCGAACTGCTCGCAGGTCGAAGTGACGCTGGCGCAGGTACTCAAAACAGAAAGGCACAAAGAGAAGCAATCCCGCTGCACGCGTCAAAGTGGCCAGGAGGCCGAGCAGACCAGCGAGCCACCAACGGCCCTGGCGCATCTGGTAGAAACTTAGCAGAGAAAGACACAGAAAAAGAGACTCATTATAGGCGGCGGCAAGGAATAGGGCCGTAGGAAATAGCGAGAGGTAAAGCGCGGCACGATAGGCGCGCTCCCGGTCAAAGTCTTCTTCCACCAGGCGATACAGTACAACCAGGGCCAGCAAATCTGCCACGTTTGAGATGATCAGACCGGCCGTGAACGGGTTACCGATTAGCAGCATCATGCCGCGTTCCAGTGTGGGGTAGAAGGGGAAGAAGGCCGTCTGGTGAGGAGCAACGTAGCCATGCAGCGCAACTACCAGGTAGTTTCCGGTATCCCAACGATGCCATAGCTGCCACAAGGTATAGAGGGGCCTGGAAAGCTTTGAAAAACCTGGTACAGTATACAAGATGGTAAGGCAATTTATCGCAAGAAAGGCAAGATGTACGCTAATATAGATAGGTAAGATGCTCTTGAATGCTGTATACCACTGCGTTTTAGAAGCTGTCATAACAATAGAAAAGATGGTACCGGTGAGGCTGCGTTTGCGATCATGGACTGGCGTTGGGGCGAGATCGGCAATGGGAGCATCTGCCTGAGCAGCGGAGGTATCGCCGGGCGACGAGTCAGATAGAGCCCGCGTCGCAGCCCGCTGGGACTGCACTAAGCTAACAGCTTTATTTTCCTCGGGTGAACCGGTGGGTAAATGCATATATGCGCCAATCCAGTTTGTTTTCTATCATACATTAAATATATATATGTAATCTACACATGAAACGCTCCCGGCGGAGGAAGGTAACGACACGTGACGTTTGCTGCTTGTCGTTACACCTGCCATGGAAGGACCGTTTTTGCTACTAGTGAGTCGTAGAAGCACGCAGGAGATAGTCGATGACCCAAACAAGCGACGAGTTGTTGCAAACCGGGGAAGCGGGGCATAGCGTAAGAGAAAAGACGCCGTTGTTGCAGCGCCTGCAGCAGGTATGGAGGCCGCCGGACTGGCTGCTTTGCCTGGTTACCGGCGTTGTCGCCTTGGCATTCAACCTGTACCGGCTGGGAGGTCCGAGCCTGTGGTTTGATGAAATACTCTCCGTAGAGCGGGCGCGACAATCCCTGCCAGTGCTCTGGCATATCATTTTTAGCACACAGCAAAACATGGCGCTGTACTACCTGCTTCTGCATTTCTGGTTGAGCTTCACTACGCTACTGGGACTCCATTCCAGCGAGTTCGTGGTACGCTTTCCTTCCGCCGTCTTTGCAGCCCTTGGTTCGATAATGGTGTTCCTGCTGGGGCGGCGCTTTATGGGGATTATAGGGAGCATGATAGCAGCGGGGCTGTATTTGCTGGACATGCTCCAGCTCGTCTATGCCCAGGAAACGCGCTCCTACAGCCTGCAACTCCTGCTCATCTGCACAGGCTGGTATGCTCTTTTCGCAGCGCTTGGATTGGGCAGTGGTGCAGGTTCACCTGGCAAAGAAGGACAGACCCCGGAGGCAACGGTTCACGGTCGTGCCGCTGGACAATACCGCTGGTGGGTATGCTATGTTGTTGCGATGACGCTGGCTATCTATGCTCACCTGTTCAGTATACTGATCCTGTTTGCGCAAGTACTTACTATAGGTATTCTGCTGGCAAGTCAGTGGCGTGGTAAGATACGAGGACAGGCCTGGTCCAGCCTGCTTGCAGCGGTAGTGAGCCTGGTCAGCACCGGTGTGTTGAGCATACCGATGCTGCTTGCAGCTCGCCACGGATCAAAAACGGGCTGGCTAGCCATTCCACACCTTCATGATATACCAAGGCTCTTCCTGACCATCAGCGATAACAGCATTTTCTACATGCTTATGCTCGCGGCGTGCTGCACTCTAGGCATAGGTGTAGTGGCGCTTGTCCACCTGACGCGGGATAGGCAGGTGAAAGGACAGGCAGGACGGGGGGCCCTGCCCCTACATTTTGTTTTTTTTGGCGACAAGGCCGGTGATGCACGTTTAGCCTGGCTGCAAGGACTCTGGCCTGTTCTGTTCGCGCTTTTATGCTGGTTGGTTGTGCCGGTGATCGCCAGCTACGTTATCTCTCAAGGACATACACGCATCTTTTCGAGTCGCTATCTTGTGACGATTGTGCCTCCCCTGTTCCTGCTGGTGGGCCTTGGTATTGCCACCCTGCGCTGGCGCCTCATCCAGGTTGTACTGGCTGCGATCCTGCTACTCGTTGCCCTGCACCATGTTCCCCAGTACTACAGCAGTGCCCAGGTAGAAGACTGGCGAACGCCCGCGCTCTGGCTGGAACAACACTACCACGCGGGCGATGGGATGGTTTGCTACAACAACGCTCAGGGATGCGAAGTAGCTATAGAATACTACCTGCGCGCCTATCCCAGCGGCGCCCAGTTCCCGGCCGATTCTCCGGGAGCTTTCCCATGGGTTAACTATGATACAACGAATCGCCTGGGAGATTTCGGAGCGGCCGTTGACCCGGCCAGGCTGGCAGCTTACGGGGCAATGCACCCGCGCCTGTTTTTCATCGCCGGGCGTTTTGCGAACAGTACAGAAGCTGGACTCGCCCAGGCGGCACAACACTGGCTGGATACACACTACCACCTCATCTCTCAGAGCACGAAGGGCGCGGTGACTATTCGCCTGTATGCGACTAATGCGGGTCCTTAGCGGATAACCTGCCTATGCACAAGGGAAAACTCGTTTCCACTGTATCACGTCCCGTTCACTTCTTTTACTCAAGGTTTATAGTGTGAGCAAGGTGAGAATTGAGGCTTGTCCTGACTATACAGGTTGAATGCTCCAGGTACCAGATCCACCAGTACCAGGGTTGCAATGGTTCGTTTGATCAAGGCTGCAATAGCTCCCCTTCAGGCTGCCATCCGGCTGCGCGATTCCGTAGAAATGGAGCGGCCCATTACCGGAAACTCCTGGAACCGTGAACTGAATATGTTGAGCAGTATCAACTGTCCCCCTAAAAGGGCCATTTCCTAGCAGCTCAAGACCCAAGGTGAGGTAGCCGCTCATGTTTCTGCCATGCTGCTTGACGTTTGTGAGGGACATCGTTGAGATAACACCGAGAGAAGTGTTATGAATCGTACCTTTATAGGACGCAGCGAGCATTGGAATGGCTGGCGCAGGGGTTGCAGGAATGGCAGTGGAAGTCACCGCTGGCTGGGAAGTAGGAGTAGCAGTGTGATGAAACACGCCCATCCACTGAGGCGTTGGGGTAACAGAATGAGCGGCAGTGCCAACTACCGCATAGGACCAGAGACTTGCTCCAACCGCTAAGGCAGTAAACAGCCCGAATAGGGCGCAGATGAATATGTCGAGTCTCCGAGAACGAGAGGCGCGTAATCGTTCTTGCAAGGGCCTGCCATCTCCTTGCATAGGAGTGGCAGGCTGAGGCTGGGGAGTCACAATGGACGAGTCAACTGAAGCTGAGGACAGAGGTGACAATTGCTCCACAGGCTCCTCTTCAGGCACAATCGACTGCTTTGGGACAGATAGAGTAGCCGGCCGTGCTCCTACTTGCTTAGGAGGAGAAGGCCAGAAAGCACTCAGTTTCCAAAAACGAGGAGCCTGTGGCAGTTTTAGGACAGAGACGGGAACTGGTTGTGTGACTTGATTGGTGACCACGGGCCGAGACGATGGAGTTGATGGCGTCCTGCCTGAAGGCGGAGAAGAGTACTCCACGAGCGACCACAGCGCCTCCCAGAACTGCTCAACCGACGAGAAGCGGTTAGACGGTTGGAGAGCCATCGCTTGAGAAATGGCCCTGGCTACACGTGCAGGAACAGTTGGGACCACCTCGTTGACTGCTTTCAGAGGATCGATCCCCTCGCTGTCCAATTGTGCCAGTCGAGAGAGAGCATCAGGAGGTACTGCACCTGTCAGCAGTGTATAGAACGTTGCACCCAGTCCATAAATATCTATTCGTCTATCGCTGTCGCTGCTGTAGAACTCTGGAGCTTTATAATTGAGCGAACAGGAATGAGCCGTGACCGTGGGTGTGTTTGGATCAAATTCTTTCACGATGCCATAATCAACTAGCACAACCCCGGCCTCTGCCTTTGGCACGATAAGGTTGGCTGGTTTGATGTCGCGATGGATAATGGGAAGTTCTTGATGATGCAGGTAACTCACGGCTGCGATAATCGGGGCCATAATGCTCATGATCTCATACCACGAAAACCGCTTCTCTGGCTGCTGTTGCCGCAATGTTTCCAGGTCCTGCCCCTCGATATACTCCATCAGCAGGCACACCCGATCCTGTTTGTCATCGTTGAACACATGATAGACACGAGAAATCGACCAGTGATGAAGCTGTCTGAACACCGCACCTTCAAGGGCGAAGCGAGATCGTTCTTCTTGCTTCGAGTTAATCACCTCTTTGAGCGCAAAAAGATTGCACTGAGCATCCCTGGCGTGCTGATCTTTCACCAGATAGACTGCACCAGAGGAACCCTGGCCGAGCAGGTCCTCTATGAGGTAACGCCCTCGTATCACAGTCCCAACGGGGAGAGGAGCCGGTACCTTTTGCACGTTGTTTCCTCTTCTACCTTTTACACGCTGTTTCCAAGAAGCTTGCTGGTATGCTACTCTGCGGTATAGTATAGATAGGAAGAATCATATGAGCAAGCTCAAGAGTTAGTAGGGTCTCCGTCCTTCGGGGCAAATCGGGTGAAAAATGTGCTACTATCTATGGTTAGGGAGGGATTGGCCATGACCGATACATTTGCAGAGCTATATGCCTCAACGCTCAAAGAGGTTTTCACTGCCAAGGCACAGAAAGATTTAGAGCAAGGGGTCGATGGACTGGCGTGCGCCCGTGTATACGCGGATCAGGGCAAGCCAGAGTTCGTCCTGGCATATTTACTGATGATAGATGAAACTGAAGAGGTGAAACGCGAACTGCTGGCATACTCTTATGAGCAGCGTGCTGTACGCTCGGAGCACAAAGCGGATGAGTTCGATCAGAAGTTTCACCGGCCTTTCCCGCTCATCAAGCTGGAGGCGCAGAAAGACCGCCTGGCGGCCCGCCAGGTGCGGCAGGGGAAGCATATACACGTCCTGCTCTTCCAGCTTTTCATCATTGCCATTGTCGCCTGGCTCTTCCAACTTCTTCCCGTTGGTGGTTGCTACAGCTACGACGGTATCGCCCCCGGTGAGATGCATCAGTTGCACTCCTTGCGTGGCACGTCCCCTGATGTGAAGCTTGCTCACATCGGTGCGGATAACCATGCCTCCAGCCGTGATGATCATCAGGTCGCTATCCTTTTCGGTAATGACGCGTGCGGCGGCGATGGGACCGTTCTTCTCGGTGATGCTGGCGGTGATGACGCCACCTCCACCACGGCTATGCAAGGGATAGTCTTCGATAGGGGTGCGCTTACCGTAGCCATGCTCGGTGACTACCAGCAATTCGCTTTCTTGCGGGGCCAGGTTGAGCGAAACGACTCTATCACCCTTGCCCAGGCGAATACCACGCACACCGCCACTCATGCGCGAGGCAGAGCGCAACTCTGCCACGGTGAAGCGATTAGCTTTGCCCAGAGCGGTAATCATGAGCACATCATCATCGGAGTGGGCCAGCTTTGCGCCGATCAGTTCATCGTCCTCTTCCAGGTCCATAGCTATCAGGCCCTGGCGGCGCACAACCTCGAACTCATCCATTGTGGTTTTCTTGATCTCGCCCTTTTTGGTGGCGACGATCATGTAATCGCGGCTGACTCCCTTGGGGACATGGACAACAGCGGTAACGCGCTCGCGCTGTTCAATGGCAATCAGGTTAATGATATGTTCGCCCTTGGCCGTGCGGCTCACGTCTGGTAACTCGTAGACCCGGAGCTGAAAGACACGCCCACGGTCGGTGAAGAAGAGGAGAGCATCGTGGGAATGCGCTATGAGCAGATGACGCACGGTATCGTCCTCGCGCGTTTGCATGCCGGTCACGCCTCGTCCACCTCTATGCTGCGCGCGGTAGGTACTGGAAGGTAGGCGCTTGATGTAGCCTTTTTCTGTGAGGGTTACAACAACTTCCTCATTGGGGACCAGGTCTTCCTCTCTGAACTCGCCCGCCTCTGCCTCCTCGATATCGGTACGCCGGGGGTCGCCATATTTCTCCTTCAACTCGTTAAGGTCTTCTTTGATCAGTTTGCGCACCTCGTTGATATCCGACAGGAGCAGGTGGTAGTAATCGATGTGCTTTAACACATCCTTGAGTTCTTCTTCAATTTTATTGCGTTCCAGGGCGACGAGCCGGGACAGGGTAAGGGCCAGGATGGCTTTGCCCTGCTCTTCCGAAACGCCGAAGCTCTGCTGCAAGGTGAGCAGCGCGGCTTCTGCCGTCTGGGACTGGCGAATGGTGGCGATGACGGCGTCCAAATGGTCCAGCGCGATCCTCAAGCCTTCCAGGATATGCTTGCGGGCCTCGGCTTTGGCGAGTTCAAAGCGCGTGCGGCGGGTGATAACTATTTCCCGGTGATTGATGTAATGCTGTAAAAAGGCTTTGAGCGTCAGGATGCGTGGCTGCTGGTCAACCAGGGCGAGCATATTTGTATTGAACGCGCTCTGCATAGCGGTATATTTGTACAGGGAGTTGAGGACGCTCTCGGGGCTGGCGTCGCGCTTCAGCTCGATGAACATACGCATACCCTGTCGATCGGACTCGTCCCGTACTTCGGAGATGCCGTCGATTTTTTTGTCGCGTGCCAACTCCGCGATCTTTTTGACCAGATCGGCCTTGTTGACCTGGTAAGGTAGTTCGGTAACGATTATGCTTACGCGGCCACGTTCAGCTTCTTCGATATGTGTGCGAGCGCGAACGACAACCCTGCCGCGTCCATTGGCGTAGGTGTTGCGAACGCCTTCACGCCCGTGGATGATGCCGCCGGTGGGAAAGTCCGGGCCGCGCACGATGCGCGAAAGACCTTCTGTAGTCGCCTCGGGATTATCGATCAAATGGCTGATGGCGTTGCAGACTTCTACCAGGTTATGCGGCGGGATATTGGTTGCCATACCCACGGCAATGCCGGTAGAGCCGTTAAGCAGCAGGTTGGGGAGACGGGCAGGCAATACAATCGGTTCTTTAGTCTGATTATCGTAGTTAGGAGCGAAATCCACCGTATCTTTGTCGATATCACGCAGCAACTCGTCAGCAATAGCGGCCATTTTGGCTTCGGTGTAGCGCATAGCGGCCGGAGGATCATCGTCCTGGGAGCCAAAATTTCCCTGTCCCAGTATGAGAGGGTAACGCATCGACCATGGCTGCGCCATACGCACTAATGAGTCGTAGACTGCGGCATCGCTATGGGGATGATAGAGTTTCAAGACCTCGCCAACGGTACCTGCGCTCTTGCGAAAGATTTTTGTTGACTGCAAGCCCATCTGGTCCATAGCATATAGAACGCGACGATGCACGGGCTTGAGGCCATCGCGCACATCGGGAAGTGCCCGACTGACGATAACGCTCATAGAATAATCGAGGTAGGCGCCCGTCATTTGCTCAACAATGCTGACCTGTTTAATATTGCCAAGTTCCATAGAAGGTTCCTCACCAAAAAAGCCAAGTAGAGTCTTGAAGTGTTAATGGATTGAAATGCATAACCAAGTAGGGGCTTGGAACATTTTTACTCATTGTACTTAGTATAGCACAATTTGGCTATGCGAGCAAGAACGAATTACCTATATCTTAGAGAGACTCCCACTATAGATGAGGTTTCCGGGGTATAGCCGGCATATGTCAATGTATCGCATTACGTAACATGCCCCCCCCGGCGAATTGGGCTTCTCTATACTAGGTTTTATAGAATACCTGTGGTATCATTAAAGTGAGAGCAGCAAAAGCAGAATTTCATTTTAGCGGGAGAGATTGATACAGGTTCCATAGTTGCGTATGCATGTAGCATATGTTCTATGGTGCATCGGAGGGAGTGAAGATCGTATGACTTGGCAGCTCACTGTACAAGAGGCTCTCTTCTTACTTTCCTTAATTATTTTCGGTATAATGGGTTATCAACGTGGCTGGCAGCGTGAGACTGTTTCACTGCTATTTATTATATTGGGCGTGGGATTTTTGGACCTGAACGGGGGCGCTTACCTGTCGAAGCTGCTCTATCAATTCCTTTTGGGCAGGTCTATTTCTGAGAAGGATTTGCTGCGTAGTCATCCCAATGTCTGGATATTTGTTACTATTGCCGGCCTGGTAGTGATTATTGCTTTAGGGTACATTATTGGCAGCAGGAGACCTAAAGCGAAAGACGGTCAAGAGCGCACGCTGGGCCTCATTCCTGGTCTCATCACAGGCGCGGTTATTGGCGCCGAGCTGACCTACTTTCTCCTCCCGAACAGCGGGAAGAGTGTGATCACAACCGGTACGATACAGATGAACCTGAATTTCCTCGGTAACCTCACAGTATTATTGATCTTTGTGATTGCAGTGGTGGTGGTGGTCATCGGGCTTATGGCGACAAGGCCCAAAAAGAGTGGTGGCGGGGGAGGGGAGAAGAAGTAGTGGTATGATGTACGAACCGAGGTGACATGATGAGCATCCGAGCCCCCAGACTGAACTTCAGGCTACCCAGAAGAAAGAACACAGCAGCTACCCAGCCGGATGATCCGTGGCGCTCGGGACGTTCGCGCTGGAGTATACAGAACTTTCGCCGCGGGCGAGACAGGCAGTGGCATTTTTCAGGTCAACAGGCAGATGAAAAGGTCAAGATGGTAGTGCGCAAGCACCCATTGTTCCTCTTAAAGGCAGCGCTGCCAGTATTAGGGTCGATTGCATTTCTACTGATTGCCACTTCGTTGCTGGCTGATACTGCCCTGAGCGTCTTTCACCCGCTCTGGGTAGGCCTGGAGATAGCGGCGAGCATCCTGGTGCTCATTACCTTTGCCTGGTTTGCCTACAAGGACCTGATCGTCTGGTGGCTTGAGACTTACATTATTACCAACAAGCGCATTATCGATTCGCGCGGCCTGCTGCAGCCGACGCGCCAGGAAACGCCCATCGAGAAGGTGATCCAGGTAGGAGTTGATATTGACCCTCTGGGCATAATACTCTCATTCGGCACTGTGCACGTGTACCTGACAGGTGGTGACTTCTACCTGCGGGATGTGCCGGATCCGAAGAAAGTCAAGGATGCCATTCAGGGTATTAGCGACGAGATCAAGGCGAAGAAGCCGCCCAAGGAGATACTTCCTGTACCAGATGATCCAAAGCTGGCAGCGGTCCTGGGGACGCTAGCCGAGGAGAAGGAAGTACCAATGCTGCCAGATGCAGACGCACACTATCCGCCGCTCCCGCCTGGCGAGATCCGCCGCCCCAGACGGACCTTTGGTGGGTTCTTGCGCATTCCTTGCGAAGTGCGTTACACTTCGGGCGAATATACGGTCATGTATCTGCAGCGATCTCGCTATGTTGTCTACCGCAACCTGGCTCTGCCGGTACTCCTCCTGGTGATCATACTCTTTGCCGGCTTCAATGCTCCCGCGCTGCTGCCAATGATAAGCATAATTGCTCTGATATTGTTTGTATTAATTGGAGTGATTTATGTCAATTACGTGGACGACGTTTTCATTTTGAGCAACAGGCGCATTATTGACATCGAACGACGCTTGATCTTCTTTTATGAAGCACGCACGGAGACGGAATACAAGAATGTCCGCGACACCAAGGTAAAGGTTGCCAACGTAATCCAACGACTGCTGGATATCGGTGACTTACATATTGAGACGCCGGGGAGCACACCTAATATCGTTTTCTCCAATATCGATCACCCGTTTGTTATTCAAGACAAGCTACAGGAAATCATGGCGCTCAAGGACAAGGTAGAAAACATTAAAAAAGAGAATAGCTCCAAGGAAGAGTTCAACAAGTGGTTCAGCAAGATTGTGACTGCCCTGGAGGAAAAAGTCCAGAGCGTGGGCGTACCGAACTTGCAGAACCTGGATTTCTGGTCGGCAACTGACGTAGCCAGTGAGTTCGGACTTCGCGTGGTAGTGATGGGTGAGGAGCCAGTGAACTCGGGTTATGCTCCTGGAGTAGTGCTCCAGCAAAGTCCGCCTCCCGGCACATTGATGGGTAATGGCGGTGAGATCCAGGTGTTACTGAGCCGGAGACCGTGAAGGTCCCTGGAGCATAAAGAGGGATCGAACAGGACCAGTGAATAGGCAGGGGAGAGGATAGGACAATAAAAACTGCTGGCAGGAGCAGGGCGACCGCGAGGGTCGCCCTGCTAGCGAGCGCCGACGCGGGCAAGCAGGGCAATACACTCGATATGGTAGGTTTGCGGGAACATATCGATGGGTTGGGCTGCGACCAGGCGATAACGCCCACCAGAGCAAAGCGCCGCTACGTCGCGCGCCAGGGTACTGGGATCGCACGAAACGTAGCAAATAGCACGCGGACCAAGCGCCTGCAATGCCTGCAGCGCTTTGGGGTGACAGCCCGCGCGAGGCGGGTCAACCAACGCCAGGTCAATACGTTCACGCCGGTAATGCAGCTGACCGAGAAGCCGCTCGAGCGTGCCTTCCAGCGTTGTGATATTACCCTGGTTGTTGAGAGTTGCATTAGCGCGAGCATCCATCACGGCACTCGGTTGTGATTCAATGGCGATGACACGGGCAGCGCGAGCCGCCAGGAAGGCGGAGAACAGCCCCACACCGCTATAGCCATCCAGGATAACGTCGGTGCGCTGCGGCTCCAGCATGGCCAGGGCACGCTCCACGAGAAGCATAGTCTGCACGATATTGACCTGGAAGAACGAGTCTGTTGAGACTCGAAAACGGCGACCCAATACGACATCTGTCAGGAATTCCTGGCCTGCCACTACACGACCATAGCGTCCCCCAACGCGCTCGATTACTATACCTACGATACCTGGAGCGACGGTAACGAGTTCTTGCGCAAGTTGTTGTGGCGCTTCTATAATCGAGCCAGGACGGGCTTGCAAGGTGATCAACGCAGGAACTGCTGCAGGCGCGGTGGCGCCATTGGGGGCGACTGCTCCAATGGCGCCACGGATAGTGAAGCCCTGGATCATCTCGCCGAGGGAATCGCCGAAGGTTGCGAGCAACTTGCCGCGTACGCGCTGGTACACCATATCTAGAGCGGGATGAAATAAAGCGAAATCCTCAAGGTCTTCTACATCGTGGCTCTCTGTATGTCTCAAGCCTACTTCTCCGGCGGGGCCGACCGCAAATTGAGCAATATTACGGTAGTGCCAGGGCGAGACGCCAGCCGGCATGCCGAGGGTAGGATGCACAAGCGCATCGGGTTGTTTGCCAATACGCACCAGAAGTTGGCGAACGATATGCGCCTTCCAGGTAAGCTGCGCCGCGTAAGCGATGTGCTGCCACTGGCAGCCGCAATCTATGAGCAAGGGATAGCGGACTTCAACCCGCTCGGGCGCTGGGCGGAGAATTTCCAGGAGATTAGCGCGCGCATGACCACGGCGTTCTTCGATAATTTCTACGCGCACTCGCTCTCCCGGGATACCGCCAGGTACAAAGAGTACACGGCCTTCGTATCGCCCTACGGCGTCGCCCCCATAGGCGAGATCTGTGAGTTCAACATCAATGCTCATGTTCACCTACGACTAGACCTTCTAATTAAGGCTGTTTAGAAGTCTTCCCGCTACAATGACGAAGAGGGAAGGAAGATGGAGACACCTGAAGCTTAGAGTCTCCCGAACTTCGCTCGTGATCGACTTTTAAACAGCCCTACCTTGTTAATAAAGCAAGCTTATAACGTAAGCGGTCGTTTGGGCTGACTATAGAGTCGCGTCCCGAAACGGCTCAAGAAGACAGCACCCAATCCCAATAAGCCCGCTCCAATACTAATCCAATTACCAATAAAGGGGAGTGACCCTGCCAGCACCAAAACTGTCAGACCTACTACCACCTGAAAGGGGCGCGTATTACGGTGCGGGGCTATCATGCGTAGTACATGTTCGCCAACCAGCCACCCGATGGCCACTGTTCCAAAGGCCCAAGCTGTGATAAGCCCTAATGCTACTATAATTGCCACTGGAATAGTAAGAATAAGCGCAATCAGAACAACCATGACGGGCAAAGCGAGCAAGGCGCTCAGCAACCCGATGAGGAGACTGCGCCTTGGCCTGCTGGCCACCGTTGCGCGCACGAACATGACATGTTCGGGGAGCAACCAGGTGAGCAAGAGGCCCAGGGCTATCCAGGTCAAGATAGGCCAGAACGGAAAGTGAAATTCGCTGCCACTAAAAAATAATACCTCTATATGCCCGGTGTGATCGATGACCGCGCCATCGAGTTGTGCATCGTCGCCCCTGGTCCAGCCTCCAGCATAAAGGTTCAGATCGCCTCGCACATTGGAGCCACTTCGCAAAGTAACCGTACCACCATAGATATCGACGTTTCCGTCAACTGTCCCTGCAATAACCACCTCTCCCCCGAAGGTAACTACATCCCCTCGAACTTCGCCGTTAATTGCAACCGTACCCCCAAAGGAGGTCAGATTGCCACATACGACTTCACCCGTATCTACAACGATGGTTCCTCCAAATGATGGTTGATGATGCTGATCCTTACAATCACCAGAGGCATTCTCCAGGTATTTGCCAGCAGCCAGCGCAGTAGGCGTAATCCAGGGGAGGGTTTCTTCCCCTATGCCCAGCAGCAGTGCCGGAAGCAGCAAAAGAAAGGTAAACCATCGTATGCGCCCGGTTAACATACTAGAACTCCCTGCCATAGCCAGATGACCATGACATAACCTCTGCCACTTAACCTAGACTTCTTGTGGATGGCGCATCAAGCGAAGCCACATGGCCATCATAACTACTAAGACAAAGGCTAGACCCGACAGGAGCAAGTTATTGCGCGTAACGAGCAATAGTCCTGCTTGAATATACTGCGCAAGCACGATAAGCACACCTACAGCATCACTTAACCATGTCAGCGTATTTACCATCAGGTCCGGTTGGAAGATAGCTGCGGCGAGCAGCAATAGCGGCAAACCGCTGAGGGTCAATACAACAACTGCTGCTAATAAAGGGCCTATGACGCGCAGGCGCGCTTCACGCGAGCGCTGCTGCGAGCGTATGTCCTCAAGCTGTTGCGTGATCCTTTTCTGCTGCTGTATGGCCAGCATGATACGCTCGGTAGATATGCGAGAGCGCGCATACGGGGGAGGTGTGCGAACTAGAGAATCTAGGTAGCCTTGATGCTGCTCGTATGCGCGGCAGGCTGGACAATGCTTCAGGTGCTCCTGAAGCTCCAAAACATCCGACTGTGCCAGATCGCCATCATGCTGAGCAGCCAGGGCAAGTTTAGCGTCTTGGCAGTGCATCGATCTGCTCTTCCTCCTTCTGTGCATTCTCTTTCATATAACGGGCAAGTAGTTCACGGGCACGGTGCAAGCGAGCCTTAACCAGGGCAGGGGTCAGGTTGAGCGCAGCTCCAATCTCCTCATAGGAAAAATCGTACCAATAGCGCAGCACGATGACAGCGCGATATTTGCTCGGTAGACGCTGCAGATAGGTCTGGATTTCGTCCTGTTGCTCACTTTCCAGAGCTGTTTGCTCAGGGCCTGCACCCAGATCGGCCATCCATTCCAGAAATGGTACGTCTTCGAGCGGCATGGTCAAGAATCGTCGCCGGCGCAGTTGATCAATAGCCAGATGGGATGCGATTGATAGCAACCAGGTACTAAACTTGTGTACAGATTTATACGTGGCAAGCTGGGTATAAGCTCGCACGAATGTCTCTTGCATTACATCTTCCGCTTCCGTCGTATTACTCAACATGCGGTACGAAAGATTCTGCACGGCATCCTTATATCGCTCGACGAGTACTGCAAAGGCGTTTTGATCACCAGCGAGCACTAACTCGACGAGCTCCACATCGCTCATGGACTCCACAACAGCCTCTTGCTGATAGACTGCGGATGTACTTTGTTCTCCTAGCGCTACATGACGACTACCAGACCGACCCAGGCTAGAAATACTTCGCGAGGCCCCTGATCCTCTGGCACTACGGCCACGGCGCGTTTTCTGCGCCGGTGCTTGCTGTGCCAGCGACCCAATGGCTCCCATCATACCTGAAGCGCCGAGTGTTGATTCCATATTGCATCACCGCTCACTATCTTTTTGTCTGTCCATATGCTAATACCAGTATGATAGCATAAAACGTTTTATTCATTATGCCACCCTGAAAATGGGTTAGCGGTACGTCTCTTCGTAGATAAATACGAGCGGTAACTAAAAAAGTTGTAATCTCTTGCAGGCAGTGTAACACGCGAAAGGGCAAGCCGCAAGTGGGAAGTACCTTCAGTGCAGGGGTTGTGGATTAGCCTGGCGGACAAATCCGCGCCATTACCGGGTTTGTCGTGGGTTTATCCTGGATTATGAATATGTTTTCATAGTTCGGGGGAAAACGGCATATTTGTGAGGATGTTTTCATATAAGCAAACGGGACTGAGCGTTATAGCACGTGGGAATAGCCTGGACCTCTCGTGTGTATACTAGATGAGGAGTACTATTTCACACACATTATTTAATCGGAGGAAGGTATGCTTGATCTGACAAAGGAAAGAGATGCTCATATTGACGAGCGCCCGCGCGGAACTGATGATGTGGCTGAGTACGGTACGGCCAGATGGACGCCCACACCTCGTACCGGTGTGGTTCCTCTGGGATGGCAGGACCATCCTGATATTCAGCCGTCCCAACCAGCAGAAGTTACGCAACCTGCAGCACAATCCCAATGTTGTGATCGCACTGGATACGGCGGAGCAAGGTGACGATATTGTGATAATCGAGGGAAAGGCGGAGCTGCTCGATGATCCCGCAGTGTCAACGGCGCTGCCCGCGTATGCAGAGAAGTACAAGCAGCGATTGACGCTTTATGGGTGGACAGGAGAAGCGATGGCACAGGACTATTCACAGGCGATTCGCGTTACACCCACGAAGTTTCTGAGGTGATAGAAGTGGAGATCAGGAAAATAGAGGGGTAGGGCGGGTGGGAGTCGAACCCACACGAGCTTTCGCTCAGAAGATTTTAAGTCTTCAATGTCTACCGTTTCATCACCGCCCCACAATAGTAATTCTCTCTCATTGTGGCTGAGACGATATTAGCACGGCGTCTCTCATTCGTCAATCATTCTGGGGATTCTGCTTGTATTGACGTGTACAAGCGTCTGATGCATAATACTTTTTATGCGGTATACGCCACCAAGAGTTCTTGCAGGGTTCTTCATATTTGCTCCTTGCGGATTGGTAAAGGGGAAAAACTGGGGACCCCTACTATTTTAGGAACCGACAGGACCATGGTTCAGATGAACAATGAAATAGAGGATAGGACGATTCCACCTGAGCAGATTGTGCGAGGGAGATATGATGTGATTGTCGTGGGAGCCGGGCACGCAGGCTGCGAGGCGGCACTGGCGAGCGCGCGCATGGGGCGCAAGACGCTATTGCTGACGATGAATCTTGACAGCGTGGCATTGATGCCCTGCAATCCTTCAATGGGGGGGCCTGCCAAGGGACATTTGCTCAAGGAGATCGACGCGCTGGGAGGAGAGGCCGGGCGCAATACCGATCGCACGTTTATCCAGATTCGCTTGCTGAACACCAGTAAAGGTCCCGCGGTGCAGGCGCTGCGGGCGCAGTGCGATAAGCAGGCCTATCGACTGGCGATGAAGTTTGCGCTGGAAGGGCAGGCAAACCTGGAGTTAAAGCAGGCTACCATCACACGGCTGCTGAGCCACGTGGGGGAGGATGGACGGCATGTGATTACGGGCGCGGTGACGACGAACGGCTGGCAGTACGAGGCGGGAGCGGTGATATTGACGACGGGTACGTTCATCAACGGCCGGTTGGTGGTGGGCGAGAAGACACAGCCAGGAGGTCGCGCGGGCGAGGCGCCGGCGCTGGGTATCTCTGATTCGCTGCGGGCGCTGGGTCTGGAGGTACGGCGCTTTAAGACCGGCACGCCTCCGCGCATCGATGCGCGCACTATCGATTTCAGCAAGACGGAGCCGCAGCCAGGCAGCCGCGTGCCGCTGTATTTTTCGCAGGACAAGCGCGCACGGGAGGATGTGCAGCTTCCCGGCAGCAGACCCAATCCTATTTACCCGGTGACAGGTGAAGACCTGCACGGGTGGCGACCGCAACTGCCATGCTATCTCGTACACACGACCGGGCGTACCCACCAGGTCATTCGCGATAACCTGCATCGCTCTCCGCTCTATACAGGTGTTATAAAAGGAATCGGCCCGCGCTACTGTCCTTCTATCGAGGATAAGATTGTGCGCTTCGCCGATAAGAGTTCGCACCAGATCTTCCTGGAGCCTGAGGGATGGCGCACAAGCGAAATATACGTACAGGGGATGAACACGAGCCTGCCGGAGGACGTACAACTGGCGATGCTGCGCAGTATCCCCGCTCTGGAGCATGTCGAGATGATGCGCGTGGGTTATGCCGTCGAGTATGACTACGTGCCGCCCGAGCAGTTGTTTCCAACGATGGAGACCAAGCCGGTCTCGGGCCTCTTTCTGGCTGGACAGATTAATGGTACTTCTGGCTACGAGGAGGCGGCTGCCCAGGGGATTATGGCGGGCATTAATGGGGCCCTGCATGCATATGGAGAGCCCGGGTTTGTGCTGAGGCGCCACGAAGCCTATATCGGCGTGCTGATCGATGATCTGGTGACGCGGCCGATGAGCGAGCCATATCGCCTGCATACCTCGCGCGCCGAATACCGTCTCTTACTGAGGCCGGAGAGTGCCGATTTACGCTTGAGTGACTACGCCCACCGTTTCGGCTTGATAGATGATGAGCGCTATGCGCAGGTGGTGCAGAAGCGCGCAGGGATCGAACGCGCCCTATCGGGCATCGACGAGGTTGTGTTTACTTCGTCGCGCGTAGTAGAGACGTACGCGCAGGAGATTGGCATAACCACCCTCGGGCAAATGCTCTCAGCCCGGGAACTCTTGCGACGGCCAGCGGTACGTTATTACCAGGTGGCGCAACTGGCGCAGCGTGTGGCAGGACAATCCGAGCTGCATTCTGCTGCCAGCAAGGAAGGTATTTCCCCAGACCGCCAGGGTCCGGCGCTCCCGGAGCTGGCGGACTCTGTCGCGGACGAGGTCGAACTGCAGGTGAAGTACGAAGGGTACGTACGCAAGCAGGAACAGCTCGTTCACCGCACACAACGCTTAGAGGAGCAGCGCATTCCCGATACCATTGATTACCAGGCGATACAGCACATGCGCACCCAAGCGCGGCAAAAGTTGTCGCAGATCCGCCCCCAAACTGTTGGGCAGGCATCGCGCGTGGAAGGGGTTACTCCGGCGGATGTTGCGATCTTGATGGTCTACCTGGAGAAACTGCGCACAGCAGGTGTCCATTGATATTTATTTTTTAGACATCTAAGGAGTCCCGCACGATAAATCGGCGGGCTATAAAAGAATACGTGATTCAGACAAGTCGCCCACAGCGACTCACCAGGGAGCGGCCGCCAGGTCGTCTCTAAAGAGGGGGAAGGAACCGTGTACATTCTCGTGGTTGATGATGACCGACTCACCTGCGATTTGGTGAAGTTTACTCTCACCAAGGAAGGCTATAAAGTGGAAACGATGGATAACCCCCGTGGAGCGATGCAGGTGATAAAAAAACAGGAGCCCGACCTGTTGATTCTCGACGTGGGAATGCCCTACCAGGATGGCTTTGAGTTCTCCAAGGAGTTACTCGCTGCAGGGTATGATATCCCTATTATTTTTATGACAGCGCAGGACACGCTGGAGGCGAAGCTCCAGGGTTTTACTATCGGCGCGGATGACTATATTTGCAAACCCTTCGACTATCCGGAGATGGTAGCGCGAGTGCAGGCGGTAATGCGCCGTGTTAAGAGCAATGGTAACCTGAATAACCAGAGCATTCGCGTACAGCGGTTCGAACTACTGCCAGGGGAATTGAAGGTGGTAATGCCCGACAGCGCGGTCGTCTCGCTTACTCCTACCGAGATGCATGTTCTACGGGTGCTCATGACATCAGGAGGGCAGGCTGTAAAGCGCGAACAAATACTCTCCGAGGTTTGGAACGAGGATGGAACAAATAGTAATATTGTAGATGTCTATATCCGCCGCCTGCGTGCGAAACTGGAGGAGCGCGCAGGCGATCCACAGCTTATCGTTTCTATGCGCGGTATAGGCTACAAGTTTGTCGGCAAATAGGGGGAAGATGTGGAGAAGCGCATCAATAATCGCGATCACGTGGACGCAGTTGGAAGGACTGCCAATGCAGCAATGTTAGAGCAAATAGTCCTTACCGCAGGGGAGAAACTACCTGACCAGGCAATTTACCAACTCCTGCAGGGACTGTTCGCTACTACCCCAGACGCGATGATAGTGCTCGACGGGGAATTTCAAATACTTGGTGTCAACCCGGCGCTAACGACCACTCTCAACTGGGAGCAGAAAGATGCCGTTGGGCGCCGCTGTACAGAAGTGCTTAAGTGCCGCAATTTGAACGACACCGTGCTGTGTGGAACGTCGAGTTGTCCACTAACACGTGTATTAAAGCAAAAGAAACCATTGTCAAACGAAGAGTTGATTATCGGAGGGGAGCCAGGTCGCTCCTGCGAGGTTTCTGCCAGCGTCACTCCCGTCGATGTTGGCGATGACCCTCGCGTTATCTTTGTGGCACGCGACCTGACAACGCTGAAGATGGTAAACCAGGTACGCGCCAATTTTGTATCTATGGTCTCACATGAATTGCGAACACCATTGAACTCCGTTCACGGGTTTATAGACCTGCTGTTACAAGGACACATGGGTGAATTGGCGCCGGAGCAACATAAATATCTCAGTTATGCCCAGGAAGGGGTCCAGCAGCTGATCTCGATTGTTGAAGATATCCTGTTCATGACGCGCTCGGACTCCGGACAGTTTGAGATTAAGCAGCAAGAGGTGAATTCGCTGACGCTGGTGAGACAGGTTATGAGCAGCCTGCAGATCCAGGCGCGTAAAGCGGAGGTGGCTCTCCACTACGAGGTGCCATCTCCCGTGCCGCGACTATTTGCTGATCCGCAGCGCATGAAGCAGGTGCTTAGCAACCTGGTGATGAATGGGATCAAATTCACACCGCCCGGTGGGACGGTGACAATCCAGGTCCATCCATATGACGAGCGTTTTGTGATGTTCTCGGTATCCGACACGGGCTACGGCATCCTTGCGGAGGACCAGGGCCATGTCTTTGAGCGCTTCTACCAGTCGAATCACAGCCAACAATCAAAGATGGGTGGCTACGGCCTGGGATTGCCTATTGCGAGGTTGATCGTTGAGCAGCACGGGGGCAGTATTGATTTTGATAGCATCTCCGGTAAGGGGTCTACATTCTATTTCACTGCGCCGAGGCATAGAGAAGGATAGAATTCTATTCTTGCGCAGAATCCTTATGGCGTGGGCAGCAAGGCCACACCGTCCCCCAGACGGCGTCTGCGAGGGTTCGCCCCTACATTTCCCATAATGTGGGTTGTTGTTCTTGTTGGGGTTCTGGTTCTTGCCAGGCGTTGTTTTTGGAGAGCTTGTCGGCCTGGCGAGTTGGCTCGGGCAGGCGATAGCCCTGGCAGCAGGCAAGGACGTAACGTAGGCTGGTTTCTAGAGAGATGCGGTGCCCGAGTGAGATGATCATGGGCTTGACGTGTGTACGGGTACGTACTACAGCTCCAATCGTTTCATCCTTATCAATGAGCGGTACCCAGCTGCCTGCCTCTTCAGAGAGGGCGCGATGATGACCTGTGAGGATGGATTTGCCACAGCCGATGGTCGGCAGCTCGAGCCAGAGACCGAGGTGCGAGGCGATACCGAGTCGACGGGGATGGGCAATGCCCTGTCCATCGACCATTACCAGGTCCGGCTGCTGTTGCAGGCGGGCGAAGGCACCCAGCACGCAGGGAGCTTCACGAAACGAGAGCAGTCCTGGAATGTAGGGCATGCGCACGGGCTCCTCGTAGACATGCCGCTCCTGAATCTCGAGGGCGGGGTAGGAGAGGAGAACCACGGCAGCCCGGGCCATCCCGTTCTCTTCGTTGATGGCCATATCCACACCAGCTATGTGATGTACCTCTCCCAGTTGATCTTCGCGGATGATACGCTGCGCGAGCTGGCGCTGCAAGGCGATGGCAGCATCGGGTTTGAGGTTCCAATCGTGTAATGGTGTTTTTAGCATATTATCCTGCTTCCGCTCTAAAGATCATGCGGGGGCTGTCAAGCTCGAAAGAGCCAAGGTCGTAGTCCCCGTAGACATCCTTGACGACAAAGCCAGCCTGTTCGAGCAGGAGTTCTAATTCGTTGCGCTCGAATAAGTAGAGCTGGGTCTTGATTACGGTACGCTGTACCTGTTCTCCCTGAGTATAGCGATCATAGAAGTGGGTCAATTCCAGAAAGTGCCTGGTGGTGGAGGACGCCGGGCTGATCAAGTGGGTCAGGTTTGTACCATCGCTGTGCTGCCAGGTGCCCTGGTGCAGCACCTGCCCGTTCAAGTTCTCCATATAGCGCGCGTCAGCATTGGCGATATCTAGAATGAACATGGCACCGGGCGCCAGATGTGCTCGCACGGAGGCCAGGGCCTGCTGTTGTTGTTTGCGCCTGGTGATGTGTGCGAATGAGCCCAGGGCGATGAAAGCCATGCGGAACTGCTCTTCCAGGTGCATTGTGGATATGTCTTGCTGTACAAGCTTGCAGCGAGAGGCAAGGCCGACGTCTTGCAAACGCTGGTGGGCAAGGCTCAACATAGCGGTGGAGGTGTCCACACCGGTCAACTCGTAACCTTCGCGTGCCAGCGGGAGCAGCAGGCGGCCGCTGCCACAGGCCAGTTCGAGCAGCGGACCCATACATAATGCTGCAAAGTCCTGGTACAGGGGCAAATCTTCGTCAAACTGCGCATGTTCAATGTCATAGAATGGCGCTATCAGATCATAATCGTTCATGTGAAGCATAGTATCATATTTGTCTGATGGTCCGCTCCTGGAGCGCGCATGATGGGCACCTATGAATACAATTGACAATGTCTGGCCGTACCCGCTATAATCTACTGGAAACCCGAGTGGAGGAGAAAGAAGGAACTACGTAGTCAAGTACCCCCGCCTGAAGGCGGAGGCTTGGAGTGGGGTGACTTCTGCCCGTCTCTCCAAGCCTCGGACTTGACCAGCCGTAGCCCGCATCGCGGGCTACGTTATGCGGAAGTGTTCACGAACACACCTATGGGTGACCGGTCCAGCCTGTAGCTCTGTAACTTGTGGGTTAAACATGCGAACGGGGTCATAGCAAGTGCTCACAAGAAAGTACCGCTGCATAACCTGGGCGAGGACCACTTTACCTGGTGCGGCAGCGTGGCCTCATTATGAGGCAGGAAGTGAGAGGCCGCATGTGCTCTCACTTCCCCCTACGGGGCAATTCTTTCCTCCCCTGGCTCAAACCCAGGGGTATCCAGAATTGAGGTTCTCATGAAACGTACCTGGCAGCCCAAACGTATACCGCGCAAGCGGGAACATGGCTTTATGAAGCGCATGGCAACCCGCAATGGCCGGCGCGTTTTGCGGGCTCGCCGTGCCAAAGGCCGCTGGAAGCTGACTATCTGAGACCATCGTGGCACTCAAGCGCGAACTACGCCTACGAAAAAGTAGAGAATTTCAGCGAGTAAGGCAGCAGGGACAATCTATTTCGTCCCGGCTGCTTATCCTGGCGTGGATGCCTAACGAATTAGCAAGATTGCGCATTGGTTTTGTAGTGAGCAAGCGCATCTCAAAGCATGCCGTAGAACGTAATCGTATAAAGCGTTTACTCAGCGAAGCGATACGACCTGTTTTGCCTGGGATTTCCGGCGGATGGGATATTGTGATCAGCGCACGGAACCTAGCTAGCAGTACTGACGTATATATGTTTGAACAGGATATTACTACACTGTTGCGCAGAGCCGGGTTGCTCACATTGCCTCCAGAGGAGGACAGGAGCGGCCAGCCTGCTTCCAGAAGCGAGGGAACATAGCGTTACATAAAGGACAACGATAGTGAAGTACATCGCTCTTTTTCTTATTCGTCTTTATCAAAACACGCTGTCGGTTGTCCTGCCTTCATCGTGTCGATTCACCCCCTCATGCTCGCAGTACGGCTATGAGGCGATTCAACGTTTTGGCTTTATACGTGGAGGATGGATGACCATCAGACGCATTGGCCGGTGCCATCCATTTTATCACGGCAATCTCTACGATCCGGTCCCAGAGCACCTGGGTGACTAGATCAATGGGAAGACAGGAGAAACCCCGTGGGTCAGATACTGGGTCCAATAGGCGACCTTTTTAATCATATCTTTACCTACCCCATTTTTAATGTTTTGATGCTGCTCTATCACGTCTTCGGTGATTTCGGGCTGTCCATCATAGTCATGACTGTGATCATTCGCCTGGTGCTGTTCCCACTGACACTGGCACAACTACGATCGATGAAGGCGACACAGGCAATCCAGCCGCAGGTACAGGAATTAAACAAAAAGTATGAGAAGGATCCACGGGCGAAGCAGGAGGCGCTGATGGCGCTCTATAAAGAGACCGGCGTGAACCCCATGGCGGGATGTCTCCCTCTTGTGATCCAGTTGCCGGTACTTTATGGCCTCTTCTATGCGCTGAACGGGGTTTTGAGGAATCCCACGCTGCATAACGCTATGCATACGGGCATCAACGACCTCATCTACCCGTTCCTGCCCCACTTTCAACAGTTGCCGGATACCAGCCTGAGATGGTTTACCTTCCTTAATCCAGCCTGGCACATCTCGCTAGGGCAACCGGACCCCACACACATCTTGCCGATCCTGGCAGGCCTGGCGACCTTCGTACAATTGCGCATGTCACAACCCAGGTCGACTGCTGGCTCCAAAGATATGATGTCACAGCAGCAGCAGTTGATGCAGTTCATCATGCCCATTTTCACCGCTTTTATTGCGTGGAACTTTGCTGCCGGCCTGGCGCTCTACTGGACGACTACATCGGTCTTTAGCATCGTCCAGCAATTCTTTGTCACAGGCTGGGGTTCGCTGCTGGCTCCTCTACCGTTCTTAGGTGGCAGCTCTAGCGGGAGCAAATCTACTAAGAGCAGTGGGAGCAAAAGTAAGGGCTATAGCGGCGATCAGCGCAAAGAAAGCCAGCTTTTAGGTAAGGCCGATGAGCCCGAAGCACAGGTCGTTTCAGGCAGCGGACCGGTGGCACGCAATATGCGCACATCCTCGCACGTGAATGGCTCCTCTTCAGGACGCCGCCGCCAGCGTGGCAGCAGCGCATCAGCACGCCGGCGTGGCAACACTTCAAATAGGTCACGCGGCTAGCTGAGATATTACAAACATAGTTCAAGGGAGAAAGTAAAGCAGTGGAAAGCATAGAGGCTAGCGGCAAAAGTGTTGATGAGGCTGTGCAACAGGCCCTGGCACGCCTGGGGAAACAGCGTGATGAAGTAGAGATTACGGTACTACAGGAACCAGCTCGCGGCACATTTGGTCTGGGCAGCAGGGAGGCCCGCGTGCGGGTCGCGGTGCGTCCCAGCAGTGCTGTCATCACTCCTGAAATGGCCGATGCTATCCTTGGTCCAGCCAGCGCCTTTCCTGAAGAGGAAGCCTATGGTGAGGAAGAAGAGGACCTGGGCGAGTACGAGGAGGAAGATGAGGGTGAATTCGACGAAGCCGAGCTGGAAGATGAGGTTCAATTCCTTACACCTGCAGGGCAGGTAGATATCATAGATCATACTCCTATAGACGCAGACCTGACCGATCATGGGGCGCTCGAGGGCGAAATGCAGGAGGTTGAGACGCCATCGCGCGAGGATGTTGAGATTACCGTCGATGTCTTGCAGCAAATTTTGCACTACATGAACATTCGCGCCGCAGTCCAGGTACGTTCCACGAATCCGCTTACACTTAACATCCAGGGGATCAACGAAAATCTGGGGCTGTTGATTGGACGCCGGGGAGAGACGCTGTCGGCGTTACAACTCCTCGTCAGCCTGATCGTAGGCCATCGGACCAAGCATCGCATGCGCATCATTGTGGACGCGGAAAACTATCGCGAGCGTCGTGAGGAGAACTTGCGCTCGCTCGCGCTGCGAGTGGCACAACAGGTACGGAACTATCGTCGTTCTATTGCACTCGAGGCAATGCCCCCCCACGAGCGCCGTATCGTTCATATCGCCCTGGCAGATAGCAAGGATATCAGCACGGAAAGCATTGGCGAGGGCGAGGCACGACGCGTAGTGATCTCCCTGAAACGCTCCGGGCGCTAGTGCGCGTCAACGCCCTATTGATGGAGGGTCCCTATGTCTTCTATTCCGCAGCCAGCCCGGGGTGAGAGAGTACCGGATTTTCTCGCGATTGGGCATGTGACACGCGACGTGCGTCGCGATGGCTCTTTTTCACTTGGAGGAACCGTGACTTTTGCTGCCCTGACGGCCTATCGTTTAGGATTAGTGGCGGCGGTCGTCACTTGTGCGGACGAGCAACTCGTCGCGGAATTGCCTGCGCATCTGCCGGGGATAGGGTTAGCCGTACGCCAATCGAAGGCAACGACGACGTTCGAGAATCAATATTCGAGAGGCTTTCGCACGCAGTACTTGCGAGCCCGCGCGGAGGAGCAGCAGGTAGAGGATGTGCCAGAGAGCTGGCGTGGCGCTCCCGTTGTGCTGCTGGGACCACTTGCACAGGAACTGACTGCCCAATTCATCACGCTTTTCCCCCGCCACCCAGGAGTTATTGTTGCGGCAACTCCGCAGGGGTGGCTGCGGAGTTGGGATGATGACGGGCGCGTCTGGCCATCACCCTGGAGCGATGCCGAGCGAGTGTTGCCAGGACTCGATGTGCTCATTCTGAGTCATGATGACTTGCTCCCTTTTGCCGATGGCAACCGTGTAGAGGCCGATGCCATACTGGCATATTGGAGTACGTTTGTGCCTTTACTGATCGCCACCGATGGGCGACAGGGGGCAACGCTCTTCCAGCATGGCGTGCCCGAAGAGTTTCCTGCCTATGCTGCGATGGAGGTAGATCCGACTGGCGCAGGCGATGTATTTGCTGCCGCCTTTCTCTCACACCTGTACAAATTTGGTGATCCACGTAAGGCTGTTGACTTCGCAAACTGCGCCGCCTCTCTCTCCATTGAGCATACAGGCATCTCGGGCATTCCTACCTACGAGACGGTGTTGGAGCGAACAAAAGCAGTGAGATAAAGTCACTTATTCGGCGGCAGTCTCTTCCTCCTTACCCGTGCTGGCCTCGTCTTCCTCGCTAATGAAAAATGGATCTGCCTGGGACGAAGAGCTTTCTTGCTCCTGAGGAGCTTCCCTTGAAGGCTCATCAGTTGGAGCTGTGGTCTCGGCGTAACTGCTGCCGACTACGTATGACCATGCGCCAGTGTCAGGAGTCGCTCCAGCTGCTGGAGCAGACGTCTCCATATTGCTGCTCGATTCACCGTCGTTGGAGGAATCCGTCTCTGGCTGGTAATGCTCTTCCTGGCCATGGAGGTTCGCAGGTGAGGTGGCGACCTCGGACTCTTGCTGTGGGGCATGTACCTCGACCTGCTGCATCTGCTCCACTTTCGTTTCTGAGTTGCGCAGGCGCGTTCTCGCGGCTTCAAGGCTTGCCTGCGCTTTGGCAACCTTCTGCTCGGCCTTCTGTACATCTTGCCTGGCCTGTTCGAGCTTCAGCATTGCCCTGGCTTCTCGCTTAGCCTGCTTCTTACGTTGCTTCTTTGTCTCCTGGGCATCCAACGTGGCTACCCCGTTACCTGATGCTTCTGTCATAACTTCGCTCCTCGGTTGCTGTACTATATTCCTATGAACTACGATAAAAGATGGGTGTGTTACATACACGGGCCGCTCATGCATTTCGTCTCAATGTCAGCCTGGGCTGGTATGAAATAACGGCTGCGGTATATGATACCAGGGATTGTCGCAAAAACGGCCGTGGGTGTCAATAGCTCCTGCCAGATACCTTGCAATGCCATGCCGCCCCGGGTAGAATGGCAGCATATTATGGAGGTTAACGAACAAGATCGGTCAGGTGGTGTCGCCCCTCGCTTCGCGAAGGGGAAGCATCTCTGTGCCCAGCGAGCCAGACCCTTCGCGAAGCGAGGGGCTTCGGCTCATGCGCTCAGCATGACATTCCCGGTTTCGGGTGTTACATTTCATTATATGCCAGGTCTTCCCAGTACAGAGAGAAAAGAGAATCAGGGTACATGGAACTCAACGACACGACTGACTACCAGCGCTGCTTCGTCTGTGGGCAGCGCAATCCTTTTGGCCTACACCTGGTTTTCCGCATAGAAGACAATACGATTGTAGCCGATTTCCAGCCACGAGAGGAACACCAGGGATTTCCAGGTGTTATACATGGTGGTATCGTCGCGGCCGTATTGGATGAGGCTTTAGGACGCACATCGATGTTGGGAAGTCATCCGGAATGGACTATGACTGGGCGGCTGGAGCTACGCTACCGGCGCTTTGTACCATATGGGCCGCTCTTGCGCGTACGCGCATCGTTAGGCGCGGAACGGGGCCGTATGCACCAGGCTTCCGGCGCACTGACACTGGCCAACGATGAGAGCGTCGTGTATGCAGAGGCACAGGGTACGTTTATGCTGCTCCTGCCCGAGACCGTGGATATGATCGTGAAACAGTACCCAGAGTCACGTAAATTTTTTGGAGGTTCATGACAGGCCAGAGACGTCATGCCCATTTGCATCGGGAGGAAAGGGGAGCACACCTTTAGGAAGCGCCTGCGAAGAGGTTTGCGGCGCTACAATCTCGGCTCCCGTCTCTTCCATAATTTGCCGGAGCTGGCCGGCGTTGATCGTCTCGTGCTTGCGCAGTTCCTGCGCCATGCGGTCAAGCGTTGGGCGATGGGCCTGCAATAGCTCAATGGCACGATTATAGCACATGCCTACGATGCGTTCGACCTCTTCATCAATCGCCTCGGCGGTCGTCTCGCTATAATCCTGCGGGGCGCCAGGCGACCCAGCATTCATAAATGGAGTGGTGCGATCGCTGAATGAAATGGTGCCCAGGCGTTCGCTCATACCCCAGCGCGTGACCATCTGGCGCGCAATGGCAGTCACCCGCTGCAGGTCATTCTCTGCGCCTGTCGTAATGTGTCCTATCGCCACCTGCTCGGCCGAACGTCCTCCCAGCAGTGTCACCAGCTGCGTCAGCAGGTACTCCTTGGAATAGTTGTAGCGGTCATCCAATGGTACGGACATAGTCACACCCAGGGCCTGCCCGCGCGCTACAATCGTCACCTTCTGCACGGGATCGGCGTACTCTGAAAGCAATCCCGTCAGCGCGTGACCGCTCTCATGGTAAGCGATCACATTGAGGTCTTCTTCGCTCAGCACCAGTGGGCGCTCGGCCCCGAGCAGGATCTTGTCCAAGGCTTCGTCAAAACATTTCTGGTTGACCGACTCGAGGTTGCGGCGAGCAGCTAATAGCGCCGCCTCATTCACCAGGTTCGCCAGATCGGCACCGACCATGCCCGGTGTGGAGCGCGCAATGGAGGTCAGGTCCACATCACTTGCCAGAGGCACGTTGCGGGAATGGATTTTAAGGATTGCCAGGCGCCCGTTCCAGTCCGGGCGATCGACAGTGACGCGCCGGTCAAAGCGGCCCGGGCGCAGCAGCGCTATATCAAGTCCATCGGGACGGTTGGTAGCGCAGATTACTACGACTGCCTGGTGCGAATCGAAGCCATCCATCTCTACCAGTAGCTGATTTAGTGTCTGTTCGCGCTCATCGTTACTGTTGATGCTTATACCGCGCTGTCGCCCCACGGCATCGATTTCATCGATAAAGATGATGCTGGGAGCTGCTTTTTTCGCCTGGTCGAATAAATCGCGCACACGGCTGGCGCCGACGCCAACCAGCACCTCGACGAACTCCGAGCCGGACATTGAGAAGAAGGGCACACCTGCCTCGCCGGCCACTGCACGCGCCAGCAGGGTTTTACCGGTTCCTGGAGGGCCAACCAGCAGGACACCGCGAGGAATCTTTCCACCCAAACGCTGATACTTTGTGGGCGTCTTCAAGAACTCAACGACCTCTTGCAATTCGTACTTCGACTCGTCGACACCTGCAACATCTGCAAATGTAGTGCTTGGGCGATCTTCGAGAATCAGTTTTGCACGGCTCTTGCCGAAGCTGAAAATGCCCTGTTGCCCTTGAGTGGCACGGCGGCTAAAGAAGATGAAAAGGCCTATTAAGAACGCCCATGGTAAAAGTGTGAGCAGTATATTCAGCCAGAAGCTATTATCCGCAGGCGGTTGATTGATAACGGTAGCGCCCTTGGAGATGAGCAAGGAGACAACATTGGGATCTCCGTTCGGAAGCTGGACTACGTGATACTGGGTATACCCGTTTACGGAGTGGAGAAAATCACCCTGGATATCGGTTGTTCCGATAAATGTGGCGTTTTTGATATTGCCTGCATTGATCTGGTCGTAGAAGGCGCTGTAGGAAAGTTCGTTGCGCTGCGGGGAACTGGCAGAGTTCGTATTCATGTTGAACCACATATAAACGTAAATAGCCAGCATTACGCCAACGATGATCAGCAGCCAGCGGTTGACAAGCGAAGGACCTCGCTGCGGTGTCTGTCCGTTACCGTTGGGACGGCCGCTTCCTCCAGGGCGGAGCTGGTTTTGCTGCCGCTGGGGCGCGTTATTGTTTTGTAGCAAGTGTATGTTTGTCGGCTGTTCATCCATGGATATATGTACCTGCTTTCTGGGAGCCCCTGTGCGCATGTTTCCTGGTAACGAAAAGACAATGGGCCATTATGTTATTAATTATATCTCACATGTGTTTGAATTGCACGTTTACGAGCGGTTAGCAGGGCGATGGCAAGCATCGCCCCTACATTTCACGGCTCAACCTGCGTTTTCCAGTTCATTATAGATTACGATATATCTAAAGTTTTGTTGTAAGGGTTCCAGTTCACTACAACGGTTTAGCCGTCAATTGCAACACGATACGCTGCGAGCCATGAGGGGCGATCAACAGGCGGTCAGCGGGTCGATTGAGCGCATCCTCGCTGCCAACTGCCGGCTCAAAACAGACGAAAGCATGATCGGGCCTGGTGGGTGGCTCCGACCAGACCTGCATCATCGCCAGCCTGTACACTCCCTCTTGAGGCAATTCAGCAACTGTCAAAGTACCATGTTGAGGCACCTGGATCGTGACCCGCTGTGAAAATGGGTAGGGATGATCGGGTGGATGCTGCTCCCAATCGAAGGTGTTAGCTGCAAAACCCGCGGGGCCATCGGTGACCAGCCGCGCTTTATCCCCCTGGGTCATAGCGAAGTAGGGGTGAAAACCGGGAGCAATAGGCATATCCTCGTCGCCGCGATTCTCCATCACCAGGGTATACGTCAGCATCTCTTCTTCTACGGCAATACCAGCAATGAACGTGAATTCGTAGGGGTAGCTGGGGCGAGTAGCATCGCTGCTGCTTAACTGCATGGACAGGTGCGCAGTATCCTGCGCTGTGATCGTCCAGGGGAGATTGCGGCCAAAGCCGTGGATCGGGAGGGTTGTGCCTTTGTCTTTGAAGATGCCTTCTTTGAGGCGAGAAAAGTTGGGGATCATGAGCGGCAAGCCCCAGCGTTTCACGTTTCCTGTTTCCTCCGGCCGGTAGAGCACCCGCCAGGGGCCGGCCTGGAAATGCGAGACCAGGCATATGTCGGGGATCACTCCCACGGTTGTGCTACCGCTGGTAAGCACATGTTCACGCGGGGTAGGGAATTGCATAAAGTCTGCCATTGTTTATATCCATCCTTCTATGATGTTGCCCTGGCAATTTCGTTCCTGATCTCTATACTACAACGTTAACTGGTGGCGTACATAGACGCCGGGGGAAAATTGCACCCACAAAATACCTAAGCCTATTGCCTTTTCATCTCTAGATGCTTATACTTAATGTTGTCATATCATGTGAGGGGCGCCAGTATGGGCGGCGAACAATTTGGAGCGCTCTTCCAGAGCGAAATGGTCATCTTGGGTATGGAAGACATTTCAGAGCGGGGCGCTATGGGAGCGCAAGGCAAAGCAGAAACGGAGGAGAAGCGGTCTGTGCAAGGATACGTTGCGATCAAGGGCACACGTAATGGCCTGCTTTTAACCCTGGAACCAGAGACCCCTTTCGGTGAATTGTTGAACGCGCTTGCTGAACGGCTTGCCGAAGCTCCTAGCTTCTTTCAAGGCGCTTCGCTGGCGGTTGATACCAGCCGTCGCACTCTGCATACGAATGAGCGTACGCAACTCGAAGATCTACTTGCACATTATCACATGTCAGTCATGCCGCTGGAACAAGGTGCAACACTTCAGGAGAAAGAGCGGGGAAGCAGTGGCCCTGTTTCCATCGTACCGGCTATGGCGAATGAAAAAGCGCAAGCTCAGCGCGACCCGCGAGAATCGGATGATACCCTCTTTTTACGGCGGACAGTGCGTTCCGGCCAGGCCATTCATCATAGCAGCAATGTCGTCGTACTGGGCGATGTCAACCCTGGAGCAGAGATTGTTGCTGGCGGAGATATCATCGTATGGGGAGTTTTGCGTGGTATGGTCCACGCGGGCTATCCCGACAACGAGCATGCCCTGGTGTGCTCGCTACACCTGGCCCCTGTCCAACTGCGTATTGCCCACCTGCTCTCACGGCCGCCGGAGGGACTCGAAGTGCAGCCACGACCAGAGGTTGCATCGATCCGGCAGGGGCAGATCGTTGTTGAGACCTGGATCAATGGCCGCGGATCGCGCAAGTAGAGCAGGTGCAGAAGTAGTCCTGTCAAGGCGTTGATTCGTGTTAGAATAGATGACCGTAACGGTCGGGAGCAACACTTTCTTCTAGAGTACACAGGCCTAAACAGTTGTTTGCATGGAGAGCGAGTGTATGGATAGCCGGGTGATCACCATTACTTCAGGGAAGGGCGGCGTTGGTAAAACCACAACTACGGCAAACGTAGGGACTGCCCTGGCAATGCAGGGCAAGAAGGTCGCCGTCGTCGACTCCGATATCGGCCTGCGTAACCTTGATGCCGTTTTAGGATTGGAGAATCGTATCGTTTACGATCTCGTCGATGTAGTCGAGGGACAGTGCCGCCTGCGGCAAGCCTTGATCAAAGATAAGCGCCTGCCAGAGCTCTACCTGCTGCCCGCTGCTCAGACGCGAGACAAGAACGCCATCAACAGTGTGCAGATGGAGCAACTCTGCCAGCAACTGCGCCAGGAATTTGAGTTTGTGGTTATCGATTCTCCCGCCGGTATTGAACAAGGGTTTCGCAACGCAATCGTTGGCGCTGATGAAATCGTTATCGTGGCGAACCCTGAAATGGCATCTGTGCGTGACGCGGACCGCATCATCGGCCTGGTAGAAGCCGCCGGTAAGCCGGAGCCGCGCCTGATCATCAATCGCTTGCGCCCCGAGATGGTTCGCCGGGGTGATATGATGGATGTAGCGGATGTGTTAGAAGTGCTGGGTATAGACCTGCTCGGTATCGTCCCCGAAGATGAAATGATTATCGTGGCTACCAACAAGGGTGAACCTGTCGTTTATGAAAAGCGCTCGCGGTCGGGTCGAGCTTTTATCAATGCTGCACTGCGCATTCTGGGCGACGAGATTCCCCTGGACGAGATAGCAGAAGCGCCAACGCTGATGGAACGATTGCGGAAATTGGTTGGGTTTGGCCCAGCGCTGGCTGAGAAGCGTATACGTTCTTAGCCATCCTGAAAAAGGAGGCAACAACTATGGGTGTTTTCGAGTTTATATCCGGGCGCAAGAAGCCCACTCCAGGGGAGCTGGCCAAGCAGCGGCTGAAAGTTGCCCTGGTACAGGACCGTATCAAGGTCAACCCGGAATTGCTAGAACTTATCAAGGCGGACCTGCTCACAGTTATCTCACGTCGCCTGGAAATAGATGAACAGCACGTGCAGATCAGCCTTGCCCGCGAGAATCACCTGGACAAGCTCCAGGCCGATGTACCTATTAAGCGGCAAAAAGTCACCTTTGAGTGGGACCCACCCGCCCACACCACTGCCGCGAACGTGCTGCGGGGCAAAGTCCAGGTTGAGGTCGAACGAGAAGAAACGCTCGAGTAAGGCAGTTACAAGGATCGTCCTGGCGGAGCGGTTTTGAGGTGGTGCAGTTCTCCAGGTCAGAAGCGATTGACCAATTTCATACTCCATCCTCCATTATTTCCTTCCCCTGTCTCCATCTATATATTCACAATAATCACTATAACTTAAAACACATACAAATGTATCTATAAATGGTTAAGAATCTGACTATACAGAAAGTCTTTTCTTAACTAAATCTCCACACAATCATAACCGCGAGTGGATAGTGCCGTGGTAAGATAGAGGTGTAACCACATAGAGTTGCAAAGGATCGGGCTAAGTAGGTGAGTGTTTCAATAGGAGGTAGCAACATAATGCTTCGGGACGGCTGCGAAGAGTAAAATCCCCTATCGCGATAGTGAAGTGCCGGCGTGCGGACACCTGCTGGTCATGCTGTGTGCCAGGCGGTATGTTCTTGCAGGGTGGGGAATGTGCGAGGTGGTATTGGCAACTGTGTACATGCTGTATCAGTGGGGAAGGTGAGGATGTGAGCATCCAGCGCGATAGGAACATGCAGATCATCTGAATTGGTGGTGTGGGTTGGCGTGATGTGTTGTGCAGGAGTGGTGGCGGTGGGGTGCCTGGTGGTATCCCTGGCGACTCAGAGCGCAGGCGGTGAAAACAGCTGATCTGCTGGTACCTGTTGTGACAGATGCTGCGGTGGTGGTTAAGCCGCACAGTAGTGCGGATGTATACAGTGGGTGGAACGTGTTGAGGACGATGTGAGGTGTATGTTCGACGCCTGGAACTGGAGTGCGGCCAACGTCGTGCCGGCACTTCAGTGTCGCGATAGGTTTACTTTTTCTTTTCCGTTCAGAGAGTGCATCGTGTATGGGAAATAGTGAGAAGCTGCAAATTTTTGTACAACATGCAATATGACCTTCGGCTAATTTCGTTGACCGGGTATGTGTTGCCATGTATGATAGAACCCAAATATTACTGGTTAAGGTGGCAGACAGAGAGGGGCGAGAATCCATAGACCTGTGCAGGTATCCAGGAGGAGAAAGCGATGAGCGAACAGCAGATTCAAAAGGTCAAAGTAAAGCGCCTGGCACATGTAGGAATGTGGACAACGGATGTCGCTTCCCAGGTACGCTTCTACCGGCAGGTCATGGGATTCGACTTGCGCGTCGTCGAGCCCGGCAGCGCCGGGCATGAACTCGAACTCGAAGATGCAAACGTATTCCTGGCGCTAGGCGATGAACACCACTGCCTGGGCCTGTTTAGCGAGACGCGATCCGCCGCTACCAGCCCACGCGCCACGACGCAACGAACGCGACTCCACCACATGGCTTTCGAGCTTGATACCGATGCTGATCTTGCCGCGCTGGCTGCTCGTCTCAAGCAATCCGATATCGAGTTGACTCTTGGAGAGCGCGATGGCAATGTCGAGGCGGGGGATACGCTCTGGTTTAGCGACCCTGACGGCAATCGCATCGTGATATCCGTTACTCCTGACAACACCCTGGCCCCTGCCAACAGCGGGGAACGACATGACCAGTTACGCCCGAGAGCTTTGCAGCATATTGCACTGCAAACTCCACGTCTCGAAGCCATGGTCGATTTTTATACAGGTGCGCTAGGCTTTGATATATCGGACTGGCTCCTGCGTGAACGCGTCTGGCTGCGCTGCAACCATGATCACCATACGGTCATGCTTATCAAAGGGAAGCAAGATATCGATCATATCGGCTACAGCATCTCTACTGCACCGGATATGCTGGCCTGGGCTGATTACCTGGGTCGCCAGCAGATGCCGCTTCTCTGGGGCCCGGGCCGTCATGGAGCTGGTAACGATCTCTTCTTACGCTTTGCTGATAGCGATGGTGTACACATCGAGTTGTCCGCCGAACTCCAGCAATATTACGACCGCGACTCAACGACGCCGCCGCGCCTGTGGCATGCTCGTCCCACGGCGCTCAACCTCTGGGGTGCCATGCCATCATGGATGGATGAAGATGGACGGGGATAATCACCTTCTTCACAGGTGTGAAGGAAGAAGAGGTCAAAGTGGGTTAATCTTCCTTCACAAGCCTTCCGTTGACAATCTCCCAGATTTTGCCGCCGAAGCGCTGCATGAAGAGGCGATCATGAGACACGGCTATGATGGGTCCCGGAAACTTGAGCACTGCTGCCTCAAAGGCTTCTAACACATCCAGGCTGATATAGTTTGTTGGTTCGTCGAGTAAAAGTACGTTGGGCTGTCCGGCCAGCAGGCGCGCGATTTCCAGCTTTCTTCGCTGGCCCACGCTCAATTGTCCGATGGTTTTGGCTATGTCCTCGAGACGAAACAGGCCGTAACCTATCAGTTTCGCTACAAATTCGTCTTCGTAGCCGATCCGCCCGTAGCGATAGGCTTCCAGCACTGTCTTACTCAAATCTGGCAGATCGGGCTCCTGCGGCAGGTAACCGAGGCGAGCGCCTGTCGCAAGACGTATTGCGCCTTCACCGGGCGTCTCAAGACCTATGATGAGCTTGAGCAAGGTAGTCTTACCTGCACCATTGGGACCGGTGAGGACAACACGGGCAGCGGGTGCGAGAGTGAAATCGATATTGTGCAGGATGCAACGCCCTCCTAGACTTTTGCTAAGGCCTGTTACGCTGATAACTTCGCGAGATTGCAAACTCTCGGTATCGAAGTAGGGGTGGGCCTGCAAGCGTTTTGGCGGCTTCGGAATGGGGTCCGCTTCGATACGTTTGAGGCGTTCCTCGGCGTCCCGGATACCGCGCGAGATGGCCTGCTGCACTCGCCCACCAAAGAAGTTGTACTGCATCTTGTCGTTGTCACGCGGCGGGCGGTTGTGCCCTATATGACGAGCGGCCTCCCGGATGCGCTTGCGCAGTTCTTTGATCTCCTCCTGCTGGCGCTCGTAGTCCTCCTCCCATCTGGCCCGCTCAGCCTCTTTGGCCGAGGCATAGGCATCGTAGTTGCCTTCATATTGCTTCAATTGATGGCTGTGTTCGTCGATCTCGAAAACCTGGTTGACGCCGCGATTGAGAAACTGCCTGTCATGCGATACCACTATAATGGCCCCGGCATAGTGTGAAAGGTAGGTCTCAAGCCATTCCACGCTGGCAATATCGAGGTGGTTGGTGGGTTCGTCGAGCAAAAGCAGGTCAGGCGAACGCAGCAGCAGGGTGGCAAGCCCGATACGCTCTTTCTCGCCGCCGGAGAGTGTATCTACTGCCTGTTCGCGCGGCAGGTAGGCGAGCTGCAGGCCAGTCAGGATGGTGTCAATTTTGTAGTCGAGGTTGTAGCCGCCGCGATCCTGGAATTTCGTGGATAGCTGGTCGTATTCTGCCAGCAGAGCAGGAAGCTGATCTTCGCCTGCGGTGGTCATAGTGGCCTCGACCTGGCGCATATGTTCTTCTAGCTGGCGCAGGTTGCCCAGCGATTCCAGGATCAGGTCCTGGATGGTACACCCGTAAAAATTGGGCGTGGTCTGGGGCAGGTAGCCAAGCTCTAACGAAGGTGCAAATGAGATTTTGCCGCTATCCAAAGTTTCCTGGCCCACGAGGATGCGCAGCAGCGTGGTCTTACCAGCACCGTTCATGCCGACGAGACCTACGCGGTCATCGTTATTGACGATGAAGGACACGTTGTTCAAGACGGTGAAGGCACCGTAGGCTTTGGAAAGGTCGTGTACGGATAAAAGCATGGACACTTCTGCTCCGATTAATGGAGTAAAACAGATGCAAGCATAGCTTTACCACTGCTTTCGTTGTTGCTGGTTCATCCGTAGGTGCCTCAATGCCAGGGGCATTCCTGGTCTTATCCCGCGTCCGCAGCCAAGTTAACGTCCTCGTCCGAGCCAGTACCGGTGACGACTTGATCAATCAGCCCGATCAAGCGCAGGGCTTCACCCAGGATACAGAGGGCGGCGTTGTGGTCCCGATCCTGAGCAAACTGATAATATGTACAGGTGGGGTTTTGGCAGAGAAAGATGCGATCAGACAACTCCATGTCTTTCCATTTCCAACCGCACGAGTGGCAGGTCTTACTTGATGGGAAGAACCGCCCCACTTTGATCACCCGCCCCCCGCGCTGCTCGACTTTGCTCGTCAAGAGGGTCAACAAATTGCCTAACGCCGCATCCGAGAACGAGCGGGAGAGGTGCCGATTCTTGAGCTACCCCTTGAGGTTCAAATCCTCAATGCCGACCATCCCATAGCAGGAAGCTATCTGTGTGGTGAGCTTGTGGAGCACATCATCTCGCAGACAGGTAATCCGGTAATGAAGCCGTGCGAGCTGTCTGCGGGCTTTCTCCCGGTTTTTTGATCCTAGTTTCCTGCGATGCAGTCGCTTGTTGGCCTGACGCAGCTTTTTGAGTGCCGTTTTGAGGAAGGCTTGGTTCTCGTATTCCTCTCCGGTACTCAACGTTGCCAGCCGGTTCAAGCCGACATCGATGCCGACGGCTGCGGTTCTTTTCTCTGACAGTTCATCAGGAACTTCAACGGTGATGCTGATAAACCACCAATCGGCAGTTCGGGTCACTCGTGCTCCTGTGATCTTCCCTGTAAAGCGGAGGTTCTCAGCCATATTCACCCATCCGAGCTTGGGTATCCAGACCCGATGATCACCCAACTCGAACTGATCATTGGCGAGATAGAAGCTGGCCTTGCTTCTCTTCTTGCTCTTGAAGCGAGGGCGGCGAGCCTTGCCTTCAAAGAACGCCGTAAAGGCTTTGCCCAGGTCCAGAACTGGCTGAACAGGGCTATGACGCGGCGACGATCAAGGCGATTGCTCGCGAGGCAGGAGTGGCACCAGGGCTGCTGCATTACTACTTCGCGAATAAGGATGAGCTGCTGATAGAGGTGCTCAAGGATATCTCTGATCGTTACACGGTGAGTGGGCGCCAGATGAGCGCTGCGTTGCCCGCCGAGCAGTTGGGCGCGGCCGGCCTGAACGATGCACTGCAACGAACATTGCATAACCCGGAATCGTATCGCCTGCGGTACGAACTGTTTGCCCTTGGGCTGCGCAACCCGGCCTTGCTCCCTGCGGTTCGCTCTCTCCTGGCGAGCGGTCGTTCGGGGATCAGCCACGTGGTTCACACCGCCGTGGGCGAGCGTTCGTTTGATGCCAGCACTCTGGCCAGTATTCTTCTTGCCTGTTTTGACGGGCTGGCTCTCCAGCGCCTGGCCGAGCCAGATTTCGATATCGAGAGCGCCTATCGTTTGCTCTCTCGCATGCTGAATAGCTTGTTGGAATCCGCTTGAAAAAATTTTCTCGCGTCCTAGTTGGATGACCAACCACTTTTCATGAAAGGAGCCTTTCGATGTCTACTCTCACAGTCACTCGCGTGACGCATTCCTGTGTCCTACTCGATTTTGCGGGGATCAAAATCCTCACCGATCCCTGGTTCTCTGAGCGTTCTGGCTACTTGCGCGGTGAGCCGCTGGCCTATACGCCCGAGTCTCTCCCGCACCTGGATGGTGTCCTGGTGAGCCATGGCCATTACGACCACTACGATATGCAAGCTTTCCAGGCTTACCCTGATAAATCCGTGCCGATGCTGGTCAAGCGTGGGATTGCGGAGGACGCGCGCGTGGCCGGTTTCACCTCGCTGATCGAACTTGATCCCTGGGAGACTGCAACGCTTGGCCCGCTGACCGTCACCGCCACACCCGCCGAACATGGTGTGCCGGAGAACACCTATGTTGTGCAGAGCCAGGATTTCACGGTCTTCTTTGGCGCGGATACGCTTTTGATCCCGGAGTTGCGTGAGGTAGCCACCCGCTTTCCCCAGATCGACCTCGCGCTCCTGGCCGTGAATGGCCTGCAGATCCGCCCTGCCTTCAATCGCCAGGTAGTGATGAATGCTCGCGAGGCAGCTGAACTGGCCGAGCTTTTACGCCCGCGCTTCGCCGTGCCCATGCACTACGCTTTCACCGGGGGTCCCCTGCGCGACCGCCTGCTGCTCAAATATACCGGCACCGCCGCGCAATTTGTCCAGGAGATGGCGCAGCGTGGAACGGCAACGGAGGTGCGGGTCCTGGAGCCGGGGCAGCCGCTGCAAATTAATGCCGCCGTGTGAGCAGGTTCCGACAGGTTTACGAGGGCGTGGCCCGTGCCTTCCATTTGTTGGTCCAGCGGCGCGCAGGAGTCAGTTCCTGCGGTCGGTGTTGTAGCGGTGTGCCAGATCGTGTTGGAGAACGGTCCCCGCCCAGGCATATCTGCATCGAAGATACCACCGGGAAACAACATTTTCAAGCACTGCCCTTTTCGCAAGGGGAGTTGCAGGCAGACAAACATGGTGGTACAACAAGAAAAACACCATCACCTCCTTTGTCCAGAGAGGTGTAAATTATATGCGGAAAAATCGTGTTAAGCGGGTGAATGCTATAATATGTGAGTAAACACTTGTCCGTATTGATTCCTGTGAAAGATAACGCCGATGAAAACTATTGCAACGAACCAGAAAAGAAGTTTCCGGACAGGTTTTATGGCCGGTTTGCTGGCGGGGCTTGTCGCCTCGGGCGTCATGATTCTGATAAGTACGCTGGGGAGCGGGCTTTCATTGCCCGAGGTGGTTGGCTCGAAGCTGACCGCGCTCACGCCACTATCTGTCTTTGCTTATTTACACGAGCTCATCGGCGCTGATGCCAAGTATTATCTTTTCTATGTTATCTTTGCTGGACAATGCGTGGTGTTTGGGTTGAGCGGGGGGCTGTTCAATGTGGTACTGAATACACAGGGGCGACGCGGGCTACTAGGGGAGGAACAACGCGGGCGGCCACAAGGGCCCCTGCGGGTGTATCATGGGTTACTATTGGCAGCGATTTTGTGGTTGTTTACGGGATTGGTGCTGCTGCCGCTTACAGACGCGGGCATCTTCGGCGCGCAGTTGAATGCTGGCGTGGTAAACAGCATGTGGAGCCTGGCGGTGGTGGGTGTTGTGTTCGGCCTGCTGTTTGTCTATGCACAGAACTGGTTGGTGATACGTGCCCAGGTCAACAGGGACGTGGATAAACAAGAATTTGCTGATGGTGAGGAGGAAGGACTCTCACGGCGGGACCTGCTAAAGCGTGGAGCCGTGGTGGTGGGCATAGGCTTGCTGGGGGTGGGACTGTGGCGTTTTATTACCGGGAGTGGGGCGAATCCTGGTGTCCCGGTGAACCGGCTGATACAACACTTCAAGAGCAAAATCACGCCACCGCCGGTACCAAACTACGGTATGATACATCCTACGCGTTTTCTTTCAGCAGAAGTCACCTCGAACGACCAGTATTACGTGGTCTCGAAAAACCTCGTCTCGGATCCGACCGTGGATGGGAAGTCGTGGAACCTGGCGGTCGATGGGCAGGTTGAACATCCCTTTATACTCAACTACCAGGAAGTACTGGCGCTGCCGATGCAGAAGCAATACGAGTCGATGATGTGTATCAGCAACGAGGTAGGCGGGCAATATATGAGTAACGCACTGTGGGAGGGCGTGCCACTGATGGACCTGCTGCAGCGCGCGGGCGTAAAGCCTGGGGCAAGCAAGGTTGTCTTTCAGGCAGTCGATAATTATAGCGATAGCATTCACCTGAGCAAGGCCCTGGAGCCTACCACGCTGATGGCAGTTTATATGAATGGCGTACCGCTGCCACAGAATCACGGTTTTCCAGCGCGCATGCTGGTGCCTGGAATATATGGTATGAAGCATTGCAAATGGCTCACGCGCATTGAAGTCGTGAATTATGATTACAAGGGCTACTGGCAGCAGCGAGGCTGGAGCGATGCAGCTCCGATACGTATGACAGCGCGCATCGATACGCCCCTGGATGGTACAAACGTGGCGGCAAATAGGACTACTTATATCGCCGGAGTTGCTTTTTCGGGCACCCGGGGCATCAGCGAGGTAGATGTGAGCGCAGATGGCGGGCAAACCTGGCAGCGAGCTACACTCAAGCAACCGCTTTCGGCGCTTACCTGGGTAGTGTGGGAGCTTGAATGGCGACCAAAACCTGGCAATTACGTGGTCACTGCACGCGCAATCGACATGGAAGGTAACGTGCAGAGTCCCATTGAAGAGCCGCCGCTGCCAGATGGGTCATCGGGCTACCATACTATTACGGTGACGGTATCGTGAAGATGACAATAGTCCCATGATGTCCTGTTGAGGTGCTCGTAAAGATTATACTATTACAAAGGTGCTATACGCGCTGGCATACGCTGACGATAAAGCCTGAAAGATAAAGGCCAAAATGGTAACGGATGTTCAGGTGGTAGACCGGCTACGGGCGAGGGATGCGCAGGCTTTCTGTTCTTTGATCGAACGGCTACAGCAGCCTGTTACAGGATATTTGCATCGCCTCGTGGGTGACCGCGAAGCGGCCCTTGATCTTGCACAAGATACTTTTCTACAGGTGTACAAAGAGATCGTGAAGACGTCTTCAGAACTTGCATTGGACGCCTGGGTATATCGTATTGCCACAAACTATGGATTGCGCTACCTCAATCGCAGGCATCTCCGTCAATTCGTTGGCCTGGAGGAGCGCGAACCATTCGACACAAATTTAATGGCTGCAGGGCTTGAAGAGCAGGCAGAGACGCGCATTCTCGTCCAGCAGGCACTAAGTATGATGAAACCAAAGGACGCGGCTTTTCTGCAGCTTCACTATGGAGATGGTTTCACATACGAGGAAATAGGTCAGATCTTTGACATGGGTTCCGAGGCGGTACGCAAACGCGTGGCACGCGGCGTGGAGAAGTTCCGAGCGACATATGGGAAAGGGCCAATACGAACACGCCAGGGGTAGCTCTTGATTGAGCAGATAGGGGGTGCGGAAATATAGTTAATAGTAGGACAACAGCGATGACTAGAGATGATGGTAGTGCAGCAAAGCTTCGCCAGAGCAGGCATCCAGATAAAAGTATTCTGCTCGCTTACATTCGCCGGCAACCCCTCGATGACAGGCTATATATCCAGCAACATGTTGAACATTGCGAACGCTGCAGCCAGCAGTGTGACGAATACAAACGTCTCAGCAGTTCACTTGAAGATGCTTTAATGCAGGTACGGCACTTCTATCCACATTTGACCAGTTATGTGTTCTTCAGTATAGAAGAACACTCGTATGAGAGCGGGAAGTTAAGGGTAGCGCAGAGGCAGAGTCTTAGCGACTACAGAGCTAAGCGTAAAATGGCCAGGCTCCGAATTGCAATTTCACTGGTATTGCTGTTTGCTATACTTCTAACGACAGTGGCATATGCCATCAGTACCAACCACACTTCTCTTATTTCCTATATACCTCACCATAGTATAGCTACAACCCAGCCCAGTCCTAACCTGGGGAACCTGGTACCTCCACCACAGGTGACATCAAAACACAAGCGACCATCAAAACATATAGCGGTTCCGACACCGGTAGTATCGATGGCATCGACACCGGCCTCCACAGTGAGGCCATCTATGGTTATTTGTGATACATCTATTACAGGCACTTCGAGATATCTAAAGATTTGTGGTGACCACTTTACGCCGGGCGATAAGGTGACGGTGGTACTCGAGTATCCGAAGAATAGCCAGTCATTGGCCCCAGTAACTGTAGATGGGAAGGGTCACTTCGAGGATGGTTTTAGTAGAGCTTGCGGGGATATTCCTATCGTGATTCATGCGATCGATCAGAGCCACAAAACAGAATCGGCGACGCTAACAGATATCCCAAGAGGCTGTAGCTCTATATAAGTTCTTGCTGTGGTATACTAGGGGAGGCATCGGATTGTAGCCGCTGTTAAGACATCAGACGGGAGAGCAAGTTATGCGCTGCCCATATTGCCAGGCTATTAACCAGGATCGAGCTGTCTACTGCGCACGCTGTGGTCGTGACATGAGACAAGCCCGACCTCCTCAACCTAATCCGCAGTATCAGCCGCCACCCTACCAGCAGCCAAGGCAGGCACGGCCTGCATCCACCATGCCGCCACCGCAACAGGCTGTACGCCCACGGCAAATAGAATTTCCAGTTACACCGCCTGTACCACCGCCGCCAGAAGCGCCTGCACCTTTTCCACCACGTACCATGGAGCAGCTGCAGGCGCTTGAACAAGGAGCACTCGACTATAACGTGGTAAGCGATACAGCGAGCGATGGGCGTAAAAAGATCGTACGCATCATCTATGCCAGGTGCACTCCCTGGCAGCAGGTCGCAACGTTGCTCAAGGCATGCAAGGAACACCAAGAAGAGCGCTTCGACACGATCATCGTACAAGGAGTGCCAGAGCAAGACTCTAACTCGTACTCATTCACGCACGGTCAACTCGTTTTCGACCGCAATGTGCGCCTGGGCAGCCTCATGACGAAGCGCTACCAGATAGAGACGGGTAATGGCTATGAAAGCGATTCCGTACGTATCGTGCTGACGGAGCAGTGATGAGCCATGCAGGCAGTTGACCTGATTCGCAAGAAACGAGATGGGAATGCACTGAGCACAGGCGAGATCAACTGGTTGGTTGACCAGTATACCCACGAGCAAGTCCCCGATTACCAGATGTCGGCCTGGCTAATGGCGGTTTACTGGCGCGGCATGGATGCTCGTGAGACCAGCGATCTTACGCTGGCAATGGCCCATTCGGGCGAGGAACTGCATGTACGAGATATCGTCTCTCCTGTGGTAGATAAACATAGCACCGGCGGAGTTGGAGATAAAGTGACGCTGGCAGCGGCACCCCTGGTCGCCGCCTGTGGCGTTGCAGTAGGTAAGATGACCGGCCGGGGTCTTGGTCATACAGGCGGCACGGTCGACAAGCTAGAGTCGGTTCAGGGCTTCCGCGCTACTCTTTCGCGCTCTGAGTTCATAAATGTACTTACGGCACACCGGATCGTCCTGGCGGGACAGTCGAATGATCTGGCACCGGCAGATGGCAAGATGTATGCGCTACGGGATGTGACTGGCACGATCGAGAGCATCCCCCTGATTGCCGCCAGTATCATGAGTAAAAAACTTGCTATTGGAGCTTCCCACCTGCTGCTCGATGTCAAAGTGGGCTCCGGCGCTTTCATGAAGACGACGGAGCGGGCGCGAGAACTGGCTCAGACAATGGTCGATATTGGGCGCCTGGCGGGCTTACATACTGTCGCGGCGATTACAGCGATGAATCAGCCACTGGGACGGGCGATCGGCAACGCCCTGGAAATGGCGGAAGCCATCGCTATCCTGCATGGCAATGGACCACACGATGTTTCAGAACTCTGCTATCACGAGGCAGCGGAGCTACTGGTGATGACCGGAACAGCGGGCACCCTGCCCGAGGCCGAGAAAAGCGTCGAGCAGGCGATACGCTCAGGCGCAGCAGTGGCAAAACTGGCCGAGGTGATCGCGGCACAGGGTGGAGATGCACGCCAGATCGAGCAGCCGGACCTGCTTCCCAGCGCCCCGGTGCGCTTAATGCTCGTCGCCCCGCGCAGTGGACATATTGTGGGTATCCAGTCGGAGCAGATGGGGTTGGCAAGCATGCGCCTGGGGGCAGGACGTTTCAAGAAAGGCGAGCAGATCGATCACCGCACAGGCTTCATCTTGCAGGTGAAGGTGGGGGATTACTGCCGGAGCAATGAGCCACTGGTGGAGATTCACGCACGCAATGAGTCCGAAGCGGCTGCCGTGCAGGAAGAACTGCTGGCCTGCTACACATGGAGCGATGCTCCTGTAACGGTGGGGCCGCTGATCTACGATACCATCCGGCCGTTATAATCGTAGAAAGGATGGCATTGTCAAGGTACTTATTACGGATGAACCGTGTGCGCGAGAGGTGTTGAGCCAGGTACCAAGCCACGAGTTTGTCGATTCGCCGGGCTAGTATTACTTCGTTAGTTTCATGTTGTGCCGCCTGCGGCGGCACAACATGAAAAAAGGGTTTGCGAGGACACCTCGCGCTCCGGCAGGGGGACTGCGTCCCCCTGCCCCCCCTGCTGAAAGGTGGTCTTCTATGTCATTTACCTTGCGAGGCATTCCTGCCGCAGCTGGCGTTGCGATAGGCGGTTGCGTGCTCTATGATCCTAAGCCGCCTGTTATTCCCCAGAACCAGATAGCGCCTGAAACAGTGGCTAGTGAACGAGAACGCTTGCAACAGGCAATAGAAGCTTCGATGCAAGAGGTAAGCCAGTTGCGAGACCAGGTGGAAGCGCGGCTGGGCAAGGAAGAAGCGGCTATTTTTGATGCTCATCTTTTGATTCTGGAAGACGAGGCTTTGCTGGGAGCAGCTTACCAGCGTATAGAGCAGAAGCTGATGAATGCCGAGCGAGCACTATGGGAGGCCGCGGAAGAATTTGCTCAGATCCTTGCCGGGCTTAGCGATAGTTATTTCCAGGCGCGTGCTGCTGATATACATGATATTCGTACGAGGGTTATTTCTCATCTACAAGGGAAGCCCAATGCTAGTTTGCGATTCCTAAGCCAGCCGGTGGTTGTTGCAGCTCGCGACCTGCTGCCTTCTGACACGGCCGGTCTCGATGTGACATACGTACTGGGATTGGTGACCGAACAAGGTGGACCTACCTCACACACTGCGATCCTGGCTCGCCAGATGGGTATTCCAGCCGTTGTAGGCGTTCCAGGGCTGCTCTCCGCACTTCAAGCGCAGGAGACGCTGCCGCAGCGCATTGCCCTGGACGGAAGCGCCGGAACGGTCGAGATTGACCCCGATGCAGCTACGGTTGCGAGCTATGAAGCATCGCTACAAAAGTACCGCCAGCAGCAGGAGCAATTGCAATCATTCCGCCTGCTCCCCGCGATTACGCTCGACAATGTAATAGTGGAAATAGCAGCTAATATCGGGAGTTCTCGTGACGCAAAGCTGGCAGCCGAGGCAGGCGCTAGCGGCGTAGGCCTCTTCCGTACCGAGTTTCTATTTCTTGATAGAACAGCGCCACCAGACGAGGAAGAACAACTAGCGGCTTACAGTGCTGTTCTCGAGGTGTTTGCCGGAAAGACGGTGATTGTTCGCACTCTCGATATTGGCGGCGATAAGAGTATTCCCTACCTGCAACTTGCAGTGGAGAGCAATCCATTCCTCGGCCTGCGCGGCATTCGTCTCTGCCTGGCCGAAGAGTATCAATATCTTTTTCGCGCTCAACTACGGGCCCTGCTGCGAGCGGCAGAGGTGAATATAGCCTCGCTCTGGATTATGCTGCCTATGATCAGCGATATTGGTGAGATACGTAAGACGAAGGCGCTGATTGCTGAAATAGAGGCCGGCTTGCTCCAGGAGGGGAAGCTACGTATCCCGGTGAGGCAGCAGATACGCCTGGGCATCATGGTAGAAACGCCCGCGGCTGCGCTTCTGGTGGATGTGATGGCTAAAGAAGTCGATTTCTTCAGTATTGGCACCAATGACCTGGCACAGTATACGCTGGCCAGCGATCGCATGAATGCCAGCCTGGCTGCTCTGCACCGCCCCTTTCATCCCGCGGTCATGCGTTCGATCGCTCATATTGTCACTACCGCCCGCGGGCATCAGCGCTGGGTGGGGATGTGCGGCGAGATGGCAGGCGATCCGCGCGCTACTGCTTTTCTTTTAGGGCTGGGCATTAATGAACTGAGCATGGAGTCTTCCTCGCTTAACGCGGTCAAGCAAGTGATTCGCAATACAACGACGACCGGGGCTCAGGCGCTTGTGGAGCGCGTATTGCAGGCAGAGAGCGCCGGGGCAGTAGAGGAATTGTTCACTCGCTGAAGGTACACTTGCATGAAATACCGAAATGCACAAAGGTGAAAAATGGCCAGCGAAAAGGGGGCTTCAAAGCGAGTAGTGGCAGTGATTTTAGGTGCTGGACAGGGCACTCGCGTGGGATACCGGGTCAACAAAGTGTTTCTGCCCATTAATGGAAAGCCTATCATCATTTATGCAGTTGAAACGTTTGAGCGTTGTCATGCTATCGATGAGGTTATCCTGGTGGTTGCGGCCGGTGAGGAAGAGCAGATGATGGAGCTTGCCCGGCATGCTCAATGCACTAAAGTAGACCGGGTTATTCGCGGGGGGCCAACCCGCCATGAATCTGAACAATGTGCCCTTGAGGTATTACGCCCACACATTGACGCAGGTGACGTTGAAATTGTCCTTATCCACGATGGGGCTCGGCCTTTCGTATCTGTAGAAAAGGTGGAGCAACTTATTGCCAGGGCTCGAGAGTCGGATGGCGCTATTCTTGCGACCCCCCTAAAGGAAGAGGAACGGATAGCCCAGGTGGGCAGCGAGCATTATATCCAAAGGAGCTTTGAGGGGCAGCAGGCATGGAGAGCGCAAACACCGCAGGCCTTTCAAGCTTCTTTGTTGCTCAAGGCTTACGACCAGGCCAAACGCGATGTGTTTTTAGGTACCGATACAGCAGCCTCTGTAGAGCGTATTGGGGGACATATCGTCATTGTTGAAAGTGATGCCAGCAACCTGAAGATCACCACGGCTCACGATCTTTTCCTGGCCGAAAGGCTGACCAGCCGTAAGCGCGTTTGAACATCCACTTTCATAAAGGATGGGAGTGGCTATGATAGGGTGCGGGCAGAAGTGCCCGCACCTTTAGACGTTGGTTGAAGGCGTCTCTGCTAGTCGCGGCACCTCGATGAGTTGCGGCACTCGGTCCTGCCTGTACCCGAGGCGGCCCCTGCTGCTGATGATGAGCAGCACTGCACAGGCCGCGAAGGGGAGAAGATTGCCATTATCTAACCATGGGCTAGTGAGAATCGCGTTTGCCCAGCCACTTAGAGAGGGATGTGCTGGGATAAGCAGAGCCAGTAGACCACTTGATGCATTAAAGCCTGCGTGGATAAGGAACGCGATGAGTAAACTGCCACGGGCATAATTGAAGATCCACGTAAACAAGAAGGTTGCAGCAATGACGGTCAGGATGAACCCCACGATGAAGGGGAGAGAGAACACCCCTCCTGATACTGGCCCTTGCACCAACAAGAGAGGCACATGCCAGAAGCCGTGCAGGATGGCGAGGATGGTCGTCCCAACGAGGGGACCGTATTTCGCCTGCAATCGTGGCAGCGCAAAGCCGCGCCAGCCTGTTTCTTCCCCCACAGTGTCAAGCAGATTGAGCACCAATAAGGGGAGATACACGCTCAAGAGCAGCGACCAACGTGCGATGAAGACAGTGAGTAAAGAGAATCCGTAGAAGACACTCAAGCCGATCAGCCAGACCAGGAGGCTGCCGAAGAGAGCGGCGAAGTACCACCCAGGACCGACGCGCCACTGCACGAAGCGACGCAGGAGGGGCCGCACACCAGCTTTGCCAGAGGTGGTAGCCGTCACCAGGAAGGCCGCGAGCAAAGGACCACTATATGCGCTGAGGAAAACGACCAGAATACTGGCATCTCCAAAACTGAACGGAAGCAGGCCAAGGCCACCCTTGCCCAGGAGCACCGGAAGATCGACCAGCCAGGTTCCGATGTAGGCGATGACGAAGTAAGCCACCAGCGAGTGCCGGGTGATAAGCCGCCTAAGCGGTGAAGAGGTCGCGGATTGCGACGTTGTGGGGATGGTAGACATGATAGGTTTCCTTTCAAATTCGCCTGCACTTCATCTGGTATCAGTGTAGCGAAAGCAGCGTTTCAGTATCGTTTCACGGCGACTTTCCCGGCCTCAGATCCCTGGCCGCCTTGGGTAATCCGGCTGCTGCTGTCATACTCCTTCTCCTTTTTACTCGACAACCGGCGTCTTGCCCGTGGGGCTGCTGCTGCCGGCGGGTGGTACCACGTTTGCGGGCAAACCTGAGAATGTCATGGGAGCATTGATATTCGCACCCTCTTCTATGCCGACGCCGAACCGCCCAGTCAGCTCACCACCCAGCCAGCCCGTTCCACCCAATAATGCCGCGCCAAGAAACGACAGGATGTATGCTACAACGGATGGGTTGCCGGGTGCATTCAAGCGCAAGAGCCAGCTTACAAGAAACAATACCAGGACTACACCATTAGCTGTTCCGTGCCATACGCCGACCCGCCTGGCGTGGGTTCCCGATGGGATGCCTGTCCAATCGATAGTGCCAACTACTGCTGCTAGCAGCCCGCCGATTCCACCGGCAGTAATCATCCAGAAGGCGATTTCTGACCAGAATCCATTGCCCGTAACCCAATGGAGGATGTCGAAGATGACCGAGGTCGTCAGTAACCCGATGGGGAAATTGACGAGCATGAGATGTAAGGGATGCCCCATTGACTTGATTTTGCTATACATCGTGTATTCCTTTCGTTGAGGCTCCACGGCTGACACGTCCCAGCATCCGGCGTGCTGGTGTCAACATGAGGTACAGCACCGTGCGGATTCCGGCATTCTGCCAGACGTTCCTGGCCTCCGACCACTGGAGCCTTGGATCGATGCAGCTTATTCAATCTGTCTGAGCGGGCGACTCTGGCTCTGCCAGCATCTTGAGGAGGGCTGCAATAAGCTCAGCCTTTATTGTATCACAACAAAACTTTCTATCATCTCGTCCAGACCCCTTCGGGGTCGCACTCTCGAATTACCTGCAGCTCCTGCTCGCTGGGTGGCAGCGTTTCGGTGCAATTGGGAGCAAGACGCAATTGCCACCCTGTCTGCTCCTGAACCTGCTCTATGGTTGTGCCCGGGTGATAAGATTGGAGCATAGCTTCCCCGTTGCCGGGGTCAAATGTAAAAAGAGCCAGTGTCGTAATCAGCGCGGCGGGGCCTCCTCGCGGCAGACCGGCGCGCTGCCGCCACACTGTACCGGCGGGTCCATGCTCACTGGGGTAACCATAGCCAGGACTGGTGACATAATCGACGCGCTCGCGCAGGCGATGGCGGTCATGCTGCATGATAATGGCAAGCCGCTGCGACAGAGACGCGATATCCGCCGCGCCGCCGCTCCCTGGTAAGCGTACTGTGGGATGCTTGTAGCCCCCCGATTTATCGAAGGGGCCGATCATGGATGTATTCAAGTTGCCGTAGCGATCGACCTCCGCGCCGCCGATGAAGCCCAGCTGCACCTCGCCCGCCGCCATCAATCCCATCAGGTTGACCATGCGCGTGGCCCACAATGATCCGGTAATATTCGCGAGGTCGCCCATCGTATACAGTAAGCGCGAAGCCGGTATATCGCGCACCAGGCCGGCTTCAAACAGCCCCACGCAATTGGGGGCGTGTGTGCGCTTCGCCAGGGCGAACGCGAGCAGAGGCAAGCGCATGCCTACGAAGACATGTTCACCGTCGTGTATCTGCCGGGCAGCGCAGACAACCATCAACTCTTGAGGCGTATAATTTCCAGCACTTGCTGCCATGATGGGGCTCCTTAGTATCCATAATCCACGGGCGCGGCATAGCTATGTTCTTTAACGCTCAGCTCAAGCAGGCGCTGCTCACCCAGTTTTGTGATATAAGCGGAGCGAGCAGGCACCTGCAATACCCACTCGTCGAGCCACTGCTGGAAACCTTCCAATGTGCGTGTACGTTGATGATACTCACGATAATAGGCATGGTCGCGCTCATAATAACCCTGGACGGGCGAAGGGTGCGCTCCCCATGGCTCATGCACAACGGCTCGCACCTTGAACGATGGTGCCAGCACGCGGTTCGGGTCGCTCAGGATCACCTCGCGCGGAACGATCTCTTCGGCAACGAGTATGACATGCCGCGCTGCCAGCGCCGCCTCCTCGCATATGCCTAGATTGCCCCAGAGATGGGCATTGCCATCCTCGTCGCTGCGCTGTACGTGGATAATGGCAACATCGGGATGCAGCGCGGGAACAAGCAGCAACGGCGAACCATCCCATGGGGAGGTCTCCTGGCGGAAGGTAGGGTTCTGGCGCGGGATGTCACTGCCCAGGGCTGAGCGCGTAGGAATGTAGGGCGAGCCCAGCGAGGCAGCGAGCAGCGCCAGCCCTATGGTGAAGTTACTGTGCTCCTCGGTGATGATCGGGTGTGGGACGCCGTGTTCGGCCGCCCGGCGGTAGCAGTGGCCCAGGCCCTCGCTCACATTGCCCACCCAGGCCGCTTTGACTTCCTCGACGCAGCCAGCGCCTATCAACTGATCGAACAGGACATCCGAAATGGGCCCGATCAAGGTCAGATTGCGCCGCTGCTGGCGAATGATCTCGTGACCCGCGGCGTAGGGAATGAGCGGTTCGAGCGCCAGACTCATGGCGACAGATGAGCCATCGGAGACGTAGCGTGTTATGGCATCGGCCATAGTGGTGAGTTTGCTCATACGGGTTTGTACTCCACAATAATATTCGCATAATCGTCTGAAACAAAGATGTCGTCATGGCTATCGATGACCAGGCCCTGCGGTTCGATGAAACCCCGGCTTGCCAGTATCTCGCGCTTGCCTGTGGCAAGGTTCATACGGACGAGGGCATGGATCGAAGGCTGTAGATCGATCACGAGTATGTTGCCATGCTGGTCAAATGCGACATCGTCGGGCATGCCAAAACCATCGATGCGCGTGGTTTTACCGGCAGGTGTAATGCTCCAGATAGCAGCGCCGCATTCGTCTGCCACGTAGATCGTACCCTGGGCGTCGACAGCCGCACCCACAGGACGCACGATGCCAGAAGCCAGCAGTGTCAATGTTTTGCCGTCCAGGCTCATGCGATAGACTTTACCTGTAGGGCTATCGGGCACAATCAGTGTTTGTGTAGTAGCGTCGAAAGCGATACCATCTACGCCATCCTTACATCGTGCGGTACTTGGCGTGCCGGGCAAATTTCGCAAAACGACCGGTAAATGTGCACCGGGAGCAAGCGAGAGAATACGGTTGGGATGCTGCTCCGCGATAATCAGAGTGCCATCGGCCAGGACGACGAGACCCTCCGGCCCGGCCAATCCGTTCAAGATCCGTGTGACCGTACCATCGCTGTTGACCCGGCTCACAGTACCATTGTAGAAATCGCTGAACAAGAGGCGTCCCTGCCGGTCGAAAACCAGGTCATCGGGGCGCGCACCACCCGATAGGACCACGTGGGCAGTATAGCGCTGCGGCACCGCAGGTGTTACCGTCACCACGGGGGTTCGATCTACCGGGGCCGTGGAAGTCGGGCTTACCGGGACTGCGGGTGTGGCTGTAGCGGTAGGAACAGTAACGGGAGGCGCGGACGACTGGGTACAGGATGAGAGCAACAGCATGCAGAGGGACGCGATAGTGCAAATGACACTGGCGCTATGTCTGAACATAAGATATCCTTTATTAACAGGTAATTCGCAAGGAGCTTCCTCTCCGACCGCCTGAGCGAAGCTCGCGCGAGCTTCGCTCAGGCGGTCGGAATTTCAAGGAGCACGCGACATGGCTACGTTAGAGCATGAAGATACGGGATTTGCCTCACCACGGCGCCCCATGATACGCCTGCCCAAAGTCCGCTGGACGCAAATCCTGGCGATCAGTATTTTTTGGTTCGCGCTCAACCTTCACTGGTCCGCACTTGGTATTATCATCCTTCCCAGTCAAGTTTTCAAGATGGTCGGTGACGCGCAAAAAGGTGAAGCGCTGGCCTTTGTGCTGGTACCCGGGGCGTTCGTCTCACTTTTCGCCAATCCTCTATTTGGTATGCTCAGTGATAAGACGCGAGGACGGCTGGCAGCCTGGGGGCGGCGGCGCCCGTATATTCTTGTTGGTACGCTCGTGAATGCCGGGGGGCTGATCTGGATGGCCGCGGCTCGCGATATCCCTACGCTAGCTATTGCCTACGTGCTCGTACAATTTTCTAGCAACGCGGCCCAGGCACCTTTTCACGCTCTGCTGCCAGATATTGTGCCCGAGGAGCAGCGCGGTGCAGCATCCGGAGTGATGGGTTTTCTGCAGATCCTGGGGGGCATTGTAGGAGTCATTGTAGCGGGTATGTTCATCGATGCATCCAAACCGCTCTCGCTCTACCAGCAGGGGCTCTGGCTCACGTACGGCATCATTATCGCCGTGCTGGTGGGCCTGATGCTCGTTACCATTATTTCGGTGCGCGAGCGTATGGGGATTTCGGCACAGATTGCGGCGCAGGAGGCACACAGGCATTCCTATTCCTCAGATAGGGCTCCACAAGAGGACGGGCATACCTATCCCCCGGATAGGATGCCACAAGGGTCCCCGCCCCTACAGTTACCGGAAACGGAGCAAACAGCAGATATTAAGGTACCAGCGGGACAGGTTGTACGACGCCTATGGATTACACGAGCGACGGCACTCACAATTGCCGGCACGCTCATCGCGGGAGGTGTAGCCTGGGGACTGATGGCTCTATGGAACGCGCTACATATTACGGGTGTGCAAATAAGTACCGATGTACAGCAGGTGATACTGGAGATTATTGCCACGATAGGGATACTGCGCCTGTTCGATTTCAATCCCCGGCGCGATCCCGACTTTGCCTGGGTACTGCTGACGCGGCTGGTGGTGATGCTGGGTATCTATACCGTGCTGGACTTCCTACAATTTTACATGAGGGATGCTGTCGGGGCTCCTCATCCCGAGCAGCAAACAACCAATTTTATCATCATTACCTCTCTGACGAGCGTTGCCAGCGCGCTGATCGTGGGCTGGCTTTCGGATCGCTTTGGACGAAAGCGCATGGTATACTTCTCTGGCGGCATGATGGCGCTGGTAGGCCTCGTCTTCATTGTCACGCATTCGCTATTGCTTGTACTTGCGGCCGGGGCGCTCTTCGGCATTGGCTATGGCGCATACACTAGCGTTGACTGGGCGTTGGTGGCTGATGTATTACCGTCACACAGGGACTTCGCGCGGGACATGGGCGTGTGGAATATCTCGCTCTCGCTGCCGCAGGTAATCGCGCCTATCATTGGTGGACCGTTGATCGATGCGTTTACGCACGCCCACCAGCCTGTACTCGGCTTTCAATTGTTGTTCGCCATGGCAATTGTCTACTGCTTGATCGGAACGGTGACGGTGCGGTTTATACGCGGGGTGAAGAGGTAGCTAGCTTTCGACAGCGACCTTTTCTTCCAGGAGTTCGTGCATCGTCTTGAGCGATGCGCCGGTGGCTTTCTTGCGCAGCATGAGCATTTCGGCGGCTATGCTCAAAGCGATTTCGTCGGGGGTCTCGGCTCCTAGATCGAGGCCGATGGGGGCATGGACCTGTGCCAGACGTTCTGCCGTTATGCCCTCTTTGAGCAGATCTTTAAAAATGTGCTTCACTTTACTGGGGCTGCCGATCATACCGACGTAGGCGGCATTGGTCTCCAGAGCGGCCAGCAGCGCGTCTTTATCCAGATGGTGGCCGCGCGTGACGATGACAATCCAGCTTGCTTCGTCCGGCTCCAGTTCGCGGATCGTCTGGGGGATATCACCAAAGGTGAGTTGGACTTTGTCGCCAAATGAGTGTGGGTCTGCCAGGTCGCGGCGATCGTCGACAACGACGATGCGAAAATCAAGTTGAGCCGCCAGGCGCGACAGCGCTTGTGCCACGTAACCTGCTCCGGCTATGATCAAGCGAGGCTCAGGGCGGAGGACCTCAAAGAAGACTTCCAGCGTGGCCCCACAGCTGCCCACGGCCTCTCCCTGGTCGGCATCCAGGTGAATATGGGTGGTGTAGGCGCGGCCTTCGCGTATGGCCTGCAGCGCCTCCTGTACCACCTTGCCGTCGGTTTTGGGTCCAGCGAAACTCCCGCTCACCGTGCCATCGGCATGGATGAGCATTTTGCTGCCAACGCCGCACGGGGCAGCGCCCGAGGTTTTAACGACGCTGGCGACGGCTACGCGCTCACCACGCCCTAACGTGGCCTGAATTTCCTGGTAGATTGTTGTGGCATTCATTGCTCTCACCTGTTATTTGCTTCTTGCTCTATGGATGATACTCAACCGTTGAGTAATAGATATAGCATATTATACAACACAAGCCAGGCCGAGATATATTTCTCGGGGGTAGTGCACATTTTTTGCATGCAAGAAGGTTTACATTGATCCATGCCATTCATCCCTGAGCAAACCAAAGTAGTGTTCGTCTTGCCACCTTTTAACTTCTCAAAAAGAATAATTATGCAGTGGATGATCCATCTCAACTCATCTTGTCTTTTCTTGACGCGGTGAGCCGCATAGGATATAATGTTTTAGAACAAATGATCTAAACTCAGCATAGACAAGCAACCGGAGAGGAACAGGAGTATAGTATGACCGAGCAAACCCACGGGTATAGCCGTGATGAACAGCGTTCCCGGCCATTTAATCCCAACGAACATGTAGTGCAGATCAAGACGAAAAATGGACTGGCAGATTACCTGCCAGTACAATGGCGGCTCGTCTGGTTCCGGTCCGAATGCCCAGACGGCAGTATAGAGACTGAGCCGGTCCAGGTCGATCTGGATCGCGAGACCGAGGAAGAGGGTTTTGCCTGGAATGAAGAGAAGCGGCGCAGCGAGAAAGTAATCAAACGTGCCAGCGGCTTTGCCATGTTTCGCGCTGTCGTCAAGAATGGTAAGGGCGGGGTAGCCACTGGCACGAAGTCAGAGAAGGCAGCGAGTTTCCCAGACTACATTGAAAAAGCGGAAACCGGGGCCATTGGACGTGCCCTGGCTGCACTTGGGTATGGGACACAGTTTGCGCCAGAGCTGGACGAGGAACATAGGATTGTCGACGCTCCCGTCAATCGAGGTGCCGCTGCTTCAAGCGGCAATGGTGGTGCAGATAACTCAACCGTTACTCCCATCACGCGCACTAATGCAGCGAGGAGCGGGAACAAGACGAGCGGAAACGGTCAGCACGCAGTTGTAGCGGAGAGCGCTCCCGGAGTAGCAGCTACCGAGAAGCAATTGACCAGTATTCGCAAGCTTTGTGAATACCTGGGCAAGCCCGAACCAGAGAATAAAGCAGCTTTGAGTTACGTGAAGGCGAAGGAACTGCTCGATCAGCTCACCTTAGAATATAAGCAGCGACGTGGAGCCTAGAGAATAAAAGCGAGGGTGGTCGTAAGGACCACCCTTCATTTTTTCTTGACGCATGGTGATACGATATGCCTGGAGGATAGGATGCTTTGCAACCGCTGGAGGGAAAGATTGGACACTGCTCCGGAAGGTGAAGAACGAGTGGCTTCCTTTGCTCAACAGTTCACCCAGGTACATACGATCACCGATCGTTTTGCCATGGCAAATACTTACCTCATCAATGATGAGCACGTCGTCATCGTTGATCCTGGCTCCGAATTGAACGCGCACTCAGCCCTGGACTATCTCCAGCGGTTCCTGCATCGCTCACCCGGTGAAATTGACCTGATTGTGCTGACACATCTCCATCCTGACCATACTGCTGGTGTGACTTCGCTGCGGCAGGCCTGTGGTGCGCCGGTTGCAGCTTCGGCCGCTGCTCAGCAACTGGCGGAGTCGAAACTGCGAGTGAACAGGGTTGTACCTGGAGTGACACAATTCGCCAGTCATGTATTACCAGGCGCGCTTCATCATCTCGATCTTTTTCCCCCGGAATATGAACTGCAAATAAAAATGGTGGATGTCTGGCTGGAGGATGTTGCCGGAGTACCCTGTCATCCTACCTGGCGGGTTATCGCCAGCCCCGGTCACACACCTGAGAGTCTCTGCTTGTATAATCCGTTTACTTACGAGCTCATCTGTGGGGATACAGTAATCACCCTGGAAGGGGGAGGTTCACTTGTGCGTGGGGGTACCAATCGTCGCCAGTTAGAAGAGACTTTGCGCACGCTATGTAGTTTGCAGGTCTATTATCTCTACCCAGGTCATGGCAGGCAAATTATATCGAAACATGCTTTAACTACTATGCAACTGGCATGGTGATGGCGTCAGAATAGGGCAGGTAGAGTTCAATCCTTTTTAGGTTTGCTGGGCAGACGTAACGGCGCCGGGCCACCGGTCGCATGTATATCTGGCGACAGGGGCAAAGGTGTGAGCGGAGTTGTACGTACTGTTGATATATCAGGCTCAGAAGAACTACCCTGTTGTAGGGACGGCGTTGCAGGCGGCTGGTCCTCGCTGGCAGGAATTGGGGTCAAGTTGCGAATGTGACGCAGCAGCAGTTGATCTTGCTCTGCTGCAGTGCTGGCTCGCTCGGCATATTCAAAGAGAAATTGATGTGAACCGATCTCCAGCACATCTCCTTGTTTGACGGAAGTAGATCCTTTGATAGGCCTTCCATTCAGCAGCACCCCATTGAGGCTACCGCGATCAGTTACATAGACTGTTCCCCGGCTCCAGGCCAATTCTGCATGATAGCGTGAAGCCATATCGTCATCCAGCCAGATATCGTTATCTTCTTCGCGGCCTATCTTTATTATTGTCCGGGTGAGCGCCAACCGTTGTCCCTGGAAACGTCCCGCGCGATGTTCGAGCCACCCCCAGGGTGCACCTTCGCCAAAGACGAAAGGAGCTGGTGGAACAGGGATATCAGATTGATGCTTTGACATCATTACAGTGGAGGCGTTCGGGTCATCCCGGGCGGCATGTTTATACTGCCTTGCCATACCTACCGAGTCGGTCGAGACGCGGGGCAGTGTGAAAAGGGAGTATGCAATGGTGACGCTTAATGGTAGGAGCCAGCCCCAAAGAGCTACATAGGCAAGCGCAACCTCGATCTCCGCAGTGGCAAGCGCAGCTTGCTCGGCGCTAAAGCGCATGTTGTACCAGACAAAAGCAGGCAGCAGGAGCAAAGCAGAGACGACACAGGTTACGATAGCCCCTGTAAGCTGGCGGGTGGTACCTCGCCTGCGTAAAGAGGTATAGAAGGTGTTGACGGCTATAGCGAGCATGCAACATGCTAACCCTCCATAACATCCGGCACTAAACCAGGTTGGAAAATCTACACTGCTCGTAGCCATGCTCCCTCTTTAAACCATCGGCCCTATGTCCGCCTTGCGAGCATTACCGATCAAAATTATGTCTAGAATAGCGTGCCTTTTTACATTCTGTGCGTACAGGTTGTTGGCAAAGACGTTGGCCGAGGCACCAGCAACACCATTATTCACCAGTACAGCATCCCAGTACTGGAAATGCCGGTCATCAGGGTTGACTGCAACGCCCAGGAAGGCGTGTCCGGGAATAATAACAATCTCTGCGTGCAAGCCGATACGCTCTACCGCAGAGGCCAGTAAAGCCGTTAACTCGACACACATTCCACTATGTTGTTGCAATACCTCTGATGGAAGCTTTATATTCTGTGTGGCAACGCTACTATCGCCCGGGCCACCATATGGCACGTCAGCCTGGACATACTGTATCTGATAATCTACGCGCATGGCATCGAAAATGGCATCGACCTGGTCAGCGACTTGCTTACGGCTCGCTCCATCGTAGCCGATCATAGCTGTGGGGGCCGGAGGTGGTTCTGTGCGCAGGTGTGTAGTCGCCTTAGCAATCAAATCCGTGATGGCCGGATCATCTGGCGTGATCCATGCCGCGATCTTTAAACGGTTGGCCGCTACCCATTGCATTAACCAGCGTGAATGAAGTAGCAACGGACTATCATTGACATAATAGCGATGCCCCTGGGTATCGGTCACCAAAACATGCAGGGACGTGTTATCCTCGGTAGTGAAGGTGCGCAATATATGCGTGAGCAAAGGGGGAGTGAAGGATACTGATTGTGTGTTAGTATTGGCATTGACCGTCTGTGTCTGCACCTGACTAAACGCGGCGATATCCAGGTTTATCAGTAATGTCAAAGGATTACTGCTAGTGTAATCGATGGTAAACAGGGAGTAGTGTGTATCAACATAGGAGGGATAAAAGGCGCTGAAGATTGCTGCTGGCGCCCGTACGCAAATATGTACTGGTGGCTGGCCCCCACAGTGTTCCTGGCTGGCCAGGCTACCTTGTTGGTAGCGCGAGTAGGCCTCAAGACCGACGGCAACATAGCCTCCAGAGAATCCAACCAACACTGCTAGCGTGAGAAGCAGAATTATGAGTTTTTTGCCCATCTGTTTCCCTTATCCCTTATGCTGGTACATGTTCTTACATGGCTGCATTCACCGGAGATTTTGCGTCACTTGTGTTTCTGCTTGCTTATTCTTGCATACGAGTCGAGATGTATGTATGTTATACTGGCATTAGCAGAACGAGATGTATACGCAGAGGAAATTATATCATCCTGTATCATGGTGGACAAATGTATGGGACTTGTGGGTCAGGCCTTTCCAGTTGTCCACGAATGTGATATGAGTAAAGGAAGATCGAATCAGTTCTTTGTAAGTGATTGATGATCATGACAACAATGCATCAGTTCGAGGTCCAAGTTGAAAAATCGATCACATATAGCGCGAGAAATTGTTGAAACGATAGCGCTCACGCTACTCATTTTCTTCGTTATTCGCTTTGCGATACAGAATTACCGGGTCCAAGGGCCTAGTATGGAGCCTGGCCTAACCACCGACCAATATGTGTTGATTAATAAATTAGCTTACCTGTTTCATGCTCCCCAGAGGGGGGACGTGATTGTGTTTCACTGGCCTGTCGATACCTCAAAAGATTTCATCAAGCGCATAATCGGCGTACCGGGCGATGTGATCAGCTACAATAGCAACTCGGTTCGCGTTAATGGCGTGCCACTTAATGAGCCTTATGTAAAAGCGGAGTTTAGCTCTACCGCCAGTGTGTACAAGGTAAAGCCCAATGAGTACTTCGTTATGGGCGATAACCGCTCGCTGAGCGATGATTCACGCGATTGGGGTCCAGTTCCATCCGACTATATCGTGGGTAAGGCGGTGATAGTATATTGGCCACTGACCAGTTGGAAGCTGATCAATACCTACCCATCAGTTTTTGCGCAAATCAAGGTGAGCCAGTGAAGGGAAGCATAGCATGCGAGACTCGGGGGAGGAATATCCATTACATCAGCCAGAACACAACGAGCACCATCACTCACTTGACGGTCAAACCACGCCCTCACCGGAGCAGGAACGTCCGACAGGTCCACTGGAGCGAAGGCCGCTTCACCAGCATGAGATAGCAAGCAGTCCTCAATTACCCGGCGGTCGTCTTAGAAAGACGCTGATCGCGGGGGTGATTATCGGTTTTTTGTGTGCAGCGCAGGGTATTGTGATTGTGCTCGCGAATGCAGCGCTCTACCAGTCGGCCAGCGCGATGCCACTGGCAAAGTTAACGGTCAATACAGCTCTGACGATCGTGGGTATACAAGGTCTCATCTCTTTGATCAGTGTCCTTATCTGCCTGGCCGGGGGATTCGTAGTAGGCAAGATCGTGGTACAGCGCAGGCTGGGCTTTCTGGCAGGCTTCATAGCGGGGTTGATCATCTATAGCACGGGGTTTCTGCTCAACTACATTCCAAACTACCCGGGCAATCGTCCAGCCAGTGGGGCAGGTAATGTAGCTGGCGTTGCCGGCGGGATTTTATTATCGCTTATCGTTCTTCTGATCTCCGGTGTTTTTGCAGGATTGATCAGTCTCCTCGGGGCCTGGTTTGCCACACGACGACATGCCTATTACGTGGGATAAGGCTCGGGTACATTCAAATTTTTGTGTGAAGATCCATGCGGTGTGAGAGCTCATGGCACCCGCAAGGGATGCCACTACCATGATACGAATGCAGCCGGCTTGCCAGGCCGTGTCATGACAGGGACAGGTAATGCCCCTGTCATGGTTCCACTTCGGCGTGAAGTATCCTTAAGACGATCTCTTCCTTACTTTCGCCTTCTAAGGCACTCCAGGCAGGTTCGAGGCAGAAGACGACATTCACATACCTGGCATCCTTGAACTGCGGGAGTTGTGCAGCGGCATGGATATAGAGGCCATTTAGTACTGCCCCTTTTGCTGCCAGGCGCAGGCGCAAATTGCGCCTCTCCACGCCGCTCAGCCTGCAACTGAGCAGGCGCAGATGCTCCAGTTTGAAGACGGGTTCGGGATTGGCCGCTCCAAATGGGCCGAGCTGCTGAATCTTATTGTAGGTACTATATTTAAGGCGTTCCGGCTTTGTGAAGACAAGATCGATCATACGCGTTTGCCCCGGTGGGGCCTGTTCTGGTTCTGTGGTGATACTCGTCAAAGCGGTCACTTCTGCTTCTACCAGCAAGGGTTCAAGAAGCGCTGCCTCATTGCCGCTACCGTACCAGTTCAGGAGGTGCTGGCGTAGTTCTTCGATACTGGTATTTGCAATGGTAAATCCGGCCGCCTGCGCGTGGCCCCCGTAACGTTTAAAGAGATTGGCACGAGCACGAAGGGCCAGAATAAGGTTGAAACCATCGTGACTGCGCGCAGAACCGCGGCTATCCTCCTGGCCTCTACTCAACACGAACACGGGGCGATTAAGCTCTTCCATAAGTTTGCCTGCCGCCAGGCCAATGATACCCTCCGGCCAACCATCACCGCTCACCAGAATGACCGCGTCGCCGGGACGCTGCTTTGCCTCTTCGCGAACTTTGTTCATGAGGTCTTCAGTCTGCTGCTGGCGTGAGGCGTTTAATGCTTCGAGTTCCCCGGTAAGACGTGCAGCTTGTTCAGCGTCGTCAGTAATCAAAAGCTCGAGGGCGACCGAGGCATCCTTCATGCGCCCCGCTGCATTGATGCGCGGCGCCAGAACGTACGAAATATCTCGCTCGCGCAGTTTGTCGTGCTGTAGATGGACCTTCTGCATCAGCGCCAGCAAACCAGGCTTGCGCGTTTGCCGCAATTGTTCTAGCCCCAGGCGCACAAGTGTATGGTTTTCGCCGAGCAATGAAGCGACATCGCCGATGGTGCCAATAGCGACCAGGTCCAGCAGATCACGCTCTTCTGCAGGTCGTTGGTAAGCGCGATAGAGTGCCTGCGCTAGTTTGAAGGCAATACCAACGCCACAGAGGTAGCGTTCGCTATAGGTACAATCGGGGCGCCAGGGGTTAACCATTGCATATGCATCTGGAAGTGGCTCTGGAGGATGGTGATGGTCAGTGATGATGACATCGATGCCCAGGGTGTTCGCGTATGCTACCTGGTCTACGTCAGAGCTGGCACAATCGGTGGTGATGAGCAGCGATGTGCCTTTGCTCTTGAGTCTGTCAAGTGCAGAAATATTGAGGCCACGACTTTCATGCAGGCGATTGGGGATGTAATAGTCAAGTAGACGGCCCGGGTGGCCCAGCGTGCGCAGGGCGCGGATCAAAAGAGCCGCAGAGGTAACACCATCGGCATCATAGTCGCCGTGGACAGTAATACGTTCTTGTCTTGCAAGCGCATGTTGAATACGTTCTAGCGCACGAGGCACATCGATTAATGTGAGCGGGTCAGGTGTGCTGTCATAGTCTGCATCGAGGAACATACGCATCGCTGCGGGGGATTTGATACCCCGATTATACAATAGCTGGGCATGGAGAGCTTCTATCCCTGCCTGTTTGAAATGCTGGAGCTGTGCATCGTCAAGCTGATTAAACACGCGCCAGGAGGTTGAGACAGAAGGTAATTGTCCCATATGTGTATCCTCTTTGCTAATTGGGCAGCAGTCGTAAAAACACCTCGTTGCCGAGTAAGCGTCCTCGTTTGCTCAGGCGCAGCCATTCCTGTGTCTGTTCCAGCAAGCCAGCAGCTTCCACAGTATGCAGGCGATCACCGACAAATTGTGCGAATGGTTGGCTAAAACGCTGCTCAAAGCTGGGCAGGTGTATGCCCATGGCGGTGCGCAGTTCCAGGAATGCTGTTTCGGTCATCTCCTGAACACGGTCTACGGTTTCACTCTCGGCCTCGGGACTCCGGCGTGCTCTTAGCAAGCGGATGTATTCCAGCGGTGCAAGTACATTGGAGAAACGCCGTCCAGCGAAGCTGGAGTATGCTCCAGCGCCCATACCGAGATAGGGCAGGTTGTGCCAGTAGGTGAGATTATGGCGGCATTGGTGGCCTGGGAGCGCCCAATTGGAGATCTCATAGTTCTCATAGCCCGCAGCCCGCAGCCGCTCATCAGCATACTCGTACATGTCAGCGCACAAGTCTTCATCGCCGGGCGCAATGCTTCCTTCTTGTGTCCAGGTATAGAAAGGAGTTCCTTCCTCGATAATTAGTGAGTAGAGCGAAAGATGCTCGGGATGTAGTGCAAGCGCCTGGTCAAGTGTTTCGTACCAATGCTGCATGGTCTGTCCAGGAAGGCCGAACATAAAATCCAGGTTAATGGAGGTAAAACTAGCAGAGCGGGCAGCGTATACAGCCTGGCAAATCTCATCTGGTGTATGGATACGGCCTAATGTTTTGAGCAGCACGGCATCAAAGCTTTGAGCCCCTATACTGAGACGGTTGATACCGGCCGTTCGCAGCTCGATAAGATGCTCCAGGGTGAGCGTGCCAGGATTTGCCTCTAGTGTAACCTCAGCATCTTGATCAATGGCGAAAGCACTACGGCAGGCACGTAGCAGGCGTGCCGTTTGTATCGCGCTCAGCAGGCTAGGGGTGCCGCCGCCGAAGAAGATGGTACGCGCACGCCTCGGTGTACCATCCGGGCGCTGAGCTAACTTCCCAGCCTGCTCTACCTCAACTTGCAATGCCTGTACATATGGCTCGCGCAAGGGGAGAATACCGGCGTAGGTATTGAAGTCACAGTAGTGACAGCGGGTGTGGCAGAACGGAATATGCAGGTAGAGAGAAATCGTCTCCAGGAGCTGCTGGACTGGAACTGCGCTTATTTGAGTTGTGCAGGTAACCATAGTAGTTTTCTTCGTGATATAGAACGGGTGCAATGACGCAATAGAACAATTTACAGGGCAGGGACATTCCTGTCCCCACCCGGTGGTATAGGCCCGCGTCATGCGAACTGGCAATCCCTTAAGGACCTGTAGGCAAACTGCCGCCATTAGGCACGTTGGGAGCGCCAGGAGCCTGGCCTGGAGCGGCAGAAGGCAGATTCGGCGGCAGGTTCTGTGAATCAAAGAGCCTGGTTTGATCAGGTGAAGTGATCTTAGCACCAAGGATAGCGCGCTGGATGAATATCCAGTCCGAAAGGGCGTTATTCTTCAAGGTCTGCAATGTTGCACTGTCTACGGGACGAGCCGGGTCAACATTCAGGATCTGCACGATATGATAGGCGCCATTTTCTGTCAGAATCGGGCTGATTTCATACAATTTACGTGCAGGGTCAAACAGCCAGTTTTCCACGACGGCCGATTGCTCCGTCTGGGCATACTGGCCGCGAGCCAGCCAGCCAAGGCTTCCCCCTTTCGTGTTCGTGCTGGAGTCTACTGACACTTTGCTTTTTGCAAGCTTGGCGAAATCGGCGCCTTTGTGGAGCTGGCTGAGTATATCCCGGGCGTGGGCCAGGGTATCAATCGTCATGGTACGTACCAATACCTGGTAGGCCGGCGATACTACCAGCGATGCCAGGTAGTTTTGCACGTTGTCACGGCGCAGCTTTATAGCCATCATCGCATATATATCGTCATTGCTCACATTATCCTGGCTGAGGAAATGGCTATAACTGCTTGCTGCCGGGAAATCAGCTTTGAAAGCATTCATGGCATGGTTGATTGCGCCTGCGGACGGATCGATCTTTGCCTGAACGGTCTTATTTTGTGTTGCGAGCCATTCGCGAATAATCTCGTCTTCCTGCAGCCAGGTAGCACTATCATTGCCGATTTGTGATTGCGAGAAGAATTGTTGCTCCTGCGGGATAGAGGCCTGAGTCAGTGTACTGAGCTGCTGGTTCAGAACAGTTAGCTTAGCCTGCGTTTCAACAATCCTCCCCTGTAACCCGGATACCTGGGCTTTCAGATTGCTGCGCTGCGTGTTTGCACTGGCAGGCAATTTCTGGATCTGAGCATTCAGACTATTGATCTGCTTCGTGTCATTATCAATAGAGGTTTGCAGTTGGGCGACCTGGCTCTCCAGGTTTTTACGTTGTGTGATCAGACCACGCGGTCCATTAATTTTGTTGTTCTCAAGCCCGGTCTTAAATGCTACCATCTTACGGTACTGGGCTTGTGTGATAACATGGCCATTGACAGTAGTGATGGGCAGCCCGGGCGTGATTACATTGATGTTGATCCAGAAGCCGGCAAGAACGACGACGATAAGGAGCATAAAAGCGCTGGCAGCGGTCCAGGTAGCTCGGCGCTGGATTTTTACTTTCTCGTTGTGTGAAAGGTGGCCTCCCCATCCAAAAATAAGCGGTTTGCCATCACGCCGTGCTTCTACATGCGCCGTCTGTTTAACATATTTATTTTGTTTGATAGGACGCGCTGGCCGCTGGTTCTTAGAACGCTGCGCCGGACGGGCCGTCTGACTCTTCATGGTGACATACTCTCCTTTTAATCCAGCCCTGACGCTGCGCTAACGCCCCCTCGATAAATCGGGGGCCACTGTAGAGTGCCGATTTATCGAGCACGTGGCTGATCAGAAGCTCCTTTTGCAGGGCGAAAGCTGGTATCGACACAGTAAACACGACAAAGATGAATACGCTCTTTACTAGAGAAAGTTCACGTATTCATCCATTGCCGCCTACTTCTAGATTACGCGCCGCGCATATGTTCTGCAGTGTAGGGCAGCAGGGCCATTTGTCGCGCCTGTTTGAGAGCTACACTGAGACGGCGCTGGTGTTTGGCGCAAGTCCCTGTCTTACGACGGGGTTCAATTTTACCGCGGTCGGAAATGTAGCGCTGTTTGCTAAGGCGGCTCACTTCCTTGTAGTCGATTTCACGCACATGGTCATGACAAAACTGGCAAATTTTGCGGCGAGATGTGCGCTCGCCGCGTCCACCCTCACGTCGCTCACGACGTGGGGCGCCATCAGATCGTCTCTGCACGGATAGTTCTCCTCTAAATGATTAGAAGGGAATGTGCGCCCGAGTGCTTAGGGAAATTCGTCCGAGTCAAGGGAATAGCTTTCCTCAGTTCCACTTGCCAGGAAGTCGCCGGAGCTGCCCTGCGTCCCCTTGGGTGTGAGCATCTCCATATCGTTGGCAACAACATCTATCATTGTACGCTCAATACCGTTTTTGTCGGTGTACTTGCGCTGCGTCAGGCGGCCCTCGATGTAGACCTTCGAGCCCTTGTGCAAGTAGGTATTGCAGGTCTCGGCGAGTTGGCGCCAGGCCACGATGTTGAACCACTCGGTCTCCTCATGTCGCTCGCCGCTGCTTGACTTAACTCGTCGATTGACAGCCAAGGTGAACTTTGTGAATGGAGTGCCGTCCGCGGTCACGTTCATTTCGGGGTCTCTTCCCAGGTTGCCGATCAGCATAATTTTGTTTAACACGGTTCAAAATCCTTTCGACGTCATAGACCCTGACACAACTCTTCCCTAAGATCAGGCGACCATACCCAATGTATCGTCATTACGCCTCGATGGTTTCTTCTTCCTCTATAGCGGGCGGAACGCTTTCAATTTCCTCGGGGCTCAGCAGCACGGGCGCTTCTGCTGCCTCGCCAGCAGGCGCCGGTACCTCCTCCACGGGTTCCGCCTCTGTCGCCACTTCGGGCACAGCAGGCGCCGGGGCAGCCGCAGCAGCCACGCGAGCCTCGCGTTCCTTCTGCACAGCCTTGGGGTCACGCCGCCTGATGAGGTGCCGAAGGACTTCTTCAGAAACTTTGAGGGTGCGATCCAGTTCAGCTATGGTCTCAGGGGTCAGGATCGTATCAATAAACACGTAGAAACCGTCACGATGGTGCTCAATAGGATAGGCTAGTTTACGACGCCCCCATTGATTCACCTTGAGAACCTGGCCATCATAATTGGCCACAATTTGTTCGATACGCTCTAGAATAGCGCGTGTTTGCTCCTCGCTGACTTCGGGGTTGAGAATATAACCGATTTCGTAGTCTCGCCTCACGAAGTCACCTCCTTCCTTTGGGTTTGCGTCCGGTCCGACCTTTCGGTGTATGCCGGAGCAGGTGGAGCATCGGCATGACGTCGATGCAGTGATAACACTCTCTCACGTGGAGGAGTGTGAAAACACCACGCTATTATAGCACCGCTCACTACATCTGACAATAGAATTGGACATTTGGATACACCTAATGAATATTCACAGAACCTGCCTGACAACTTCCAATGACCTATTCTTTTTATACTGTAGAAAAACGGAAAAGCGGAAACCGCAGCACGTTTTGTAATAATAGATGATCGTACCTGCCGATTACGATTATGTTTTATTGACAGAGGTCGATGTATGGCCCATACTGTAACTAAAAACTGAGACTCAGGCAATCACGATCAACTGGTGGGAACATGCAGCAGTACCCTGGGGACCGGGCGCCACGCCCGGTACGCGCACCAAGAATGCAGCCAATGCTTCCGGGCACCACATCATCCATAGCTCCTACTCTTGTACCCGCGCAAAAAAATATGCTACCGCCACCGGGCAAAAAACGGCCAGACCATGTGCGTCGAGCTACGTTAAAGCTGCTTGGTTTAGGGGTGGTGCTTGAAGGACTGTACCTGGCACTTTACCCACTGCTGGCAAGCGCTATTACGAAAAACGTTGCAGCCAGGCAGGCAATGCTGGAGACATTTCCCCGGTTACCGCGCCTTTACTGGACAACCTGGCTGCCGTTCCTGACCCGAGCCCTGGCCCATATACCTGCGCTTGATCCATCAAAAAGCGGAAATGCTAACTTATTCTCCTTACTGCTCGCATGCGCATTTGTGCCAGTGCTTCTGGCTGCTCGTGTAGGGAACCAGATCACCCGGGAGCGTCTCTCCGCCACTCAAAGACGCATTATCTTTTTGACGATGCTGATTTTAACGGGCATTTTTGGCCTGACGTACCTGTGCTCGCCCGGCATGATGTCACAGGACATGTTTCTCTATGGGCTCGAGGGCCGCATGATTGTGGTATATCATGTCAACCCCTACCTGGTCACTCAGGCTGCCTTTCCACACGACGTTCTGTACACGGCTCTTCTCAAAGGGGCCCGAGATGCTGTTGTTTATGGACCCGTGTGGTTTGATCTGAGTATTCTGGTAGCATTACCCGCCGGAGCAAGTGTGGCGAATATTATGATTGGTTTTCGCCTGCTGGGATTAATAGCGCACCTGGTAAATACGATACTCGTCTGGGCAATCCTGGCAAAGCTGAAACCGGAAGCGCGTATCTCTGGCACGCTGCTCTATGCCTGGAATCCCCTTGTGCTCCTGATGAGCGTAGCCGAGATGCACCAGACTGTGGTAGTTGCGCTATTCGTGCTGCTAGCGGTCTTCCTGTTGCAACGCAATTCTTTGATGTTAAGTTGGGTATTCCTGCTGCTGGCGACGCTGATTAACTTCTGGTGTCTCCTGGTAGTGCCACTCTTTTTTCACCTGCTGAATAAAGAGGCGCGCACAATGCGCCGGGGAGAAGGCCTGCTGTGGTGGTTCGGGCTGATCTGCATTTCTGCACTGGTGTTAGTCCTGGCTTATACTCCTTACTGGCAGGGATGGGGGATAGCAGGAGCTATCGATAGCCTGCAAGAGACCTTTTTACCCAACAGCGCTGTCAATTCGTTGGATGCAGCGCTGCTCAGTCTACCATTGCGGTTTCCACCACCGCTATCCTGGCTCATAGCGCCACAGCATTGGATCATACTGGCAGCAGTAGCTGCAGCCACCCTGTTGTTCTTCGGGCTCTGGCTGGCTGATACGCTGAAGCTCGCGTTATTGCTTAACAGCTGGCTGCTGCTGGTACTGCTGGTATTTTCCCCATTGTACTGGCCGTGGTATACGCTGCTGCCGCTGGCGCTGGCTATATGCGCAAGTGGGGCCGGCACGACCTTGCTAGCCGTGCTACTCACTATAGGAGCTGCGCTTAGCTACTATTACTGGCTCTGGCAGCCAGTATGGCCTGGTCAGGGATTGGTCAGCGTTGGCCTACCCCTCCTGTTATGGGGATGGACATTGTTCTTTACCTCGACATGGCAGATGATACATGCCAATGATACAGAGCCCGCTACGAGAAAGGCGAAAAGGCTGTCGCGCCCATCCTGGATTTCACGTCCTTCGTGGCCTTCGCGACCTTCGTGGCCTTCGCGCAAAAGGTAGTCTGACCAGGTCAGCTATTGCGTAATCCGACCGAAGGACCCATGGCACCCGCAAGGGGTGCCACTACTATACCACGCTGGCCCGGCCTCTGACCGTGTATAGTAGTGGCAGGGCTTGCCCCTGCCAGGTCAGCTATTGCGTAATCCGACCGAAGTATGCTATACTCCTTGGGCACGCGGGGAACTCTGTCCGGGGGACAGGTAATGCTCTGGAGAAAGGCTTCTCTGCGCCTTCGAGGGAGCAACGGTTATTGATCGATTTGAAGTTGAGATCCCCGCTGGAGAAGAAAGAAAGTCATGAAGCAGAAATTAAAAACACACACAGCAATGGCCAAACGAGTCAGAGTGACTGGCTCTGGTAAGGTTATGCGCCGCAAAGTAGCGGCCAGTCATCTACGCCGCAACAAGTCACCCGAGGCTGTCCGTTCGATGGACAAGGAGTTCCCGCTGGCAAAAAGCGATACACGCCGTATGAAGCGTTTACTTCCTTATGCCTTCTAGGGCACTTTGAAGAAATCGAATGGAGGGTAAATATATACAATGCCAAGGGTAAAACGTGGTGTTCCGGCACACAAGAAACATAAGAAGATTCTAGAGATGGCTGAGGGCCATCGAGGCACACGCAAGCGGCTCTTCCGCCCTGCGCACGAGTCCGTTATGCGCTCAATGGCATACATGTATCGCGATCGCCGCACTCGCAAGCGGGATATGCGCCGGCTATGGATTACACGTATCAATGCTGCCGCACGAATGCACGGTGTGAACTACAGCAGATTAATGCATGCCCTGCACACTGCCAACATCGATATAGATCGCAAAATCCTTGCCGAGATGGCTGTAAATGACGAGGTGGCATTCAACGCAACCATCAAAGCTGCATTGGATGCAACTAGCCTGGAACGATGACGCTCATCACAAGTCCTAGTAACCCGCGCATCAGTAAGTTGCGTGACCTGCATACAGCGAGAGGTCGCAAGAAAAGCGGCCTCTTTTTAATGGAAGGCATCCACCTGCTCGAAGCGCTGCTGGGTGCTGGTATAGTGCCACAAGAGGTCTACTACCAGGCGGAGGTACTCCAGCATAGCGTAAAAGGGAGGGCGCTCTTTGCTCGCCTTGTTGGTTCAGGTATCTTGCAGGAGTGCCTGGTCGAGGTCAATGAGCGGGTAATGCAGGCGCTGGGAGACGTTCAAACAACGTCTGGCGTGGTAAGCGTTCTACCTCTCGAACTTTTCAAAGCGGACCGGTTACGTGCGCGAAGGCCTGCTGTAAAACGGCCCTTCCTTCTGATCCTCGATGATATAGCTGATCCGGGCAATATGGGAACGCTCCTACGGACGGCGCTGGCGGCTGACGTGGAAAGTGTGTTACTTACCTCCAATTGCGTTGATTGCTATAGCCCGAAGGTGGTACGCGCTGCGGCAGGCGCTCACGTCGCATTACCCATTGAGGCCGATCTCTCCTGGCAGGCTATCGCAGAAAAGGTGGCAAGACATTGTGGGAAGGCGCTACGTGTGCTGCTGGCAGAAGCAGGCGGCACACTCTTGTACTACGAGCAAGACCTGACGCTGCCCTTCGCGTTGATCATCGGCAATGAGGCACATGGACCATCTCAGGAAGCACGATCATTGGCGACCCTGACGGTTAGTATTCCACTGGCGAACGGCGTAGAATCTTTGAACGCGGCAATGGCGGCGGGGATTGTGTTGTTTGAGGCGGTACGGCAATCCAGGCAAAATATGTAGTGGCATCCTGGAGGATGTCCTACCAGAGACTGCGCATTTCCAGGTGGTGGTCCGCTTGCTGCACGAGAGCAGTCGTCTTGCCACAGCTATCACATGCTCGAATAGCAGAGCCGGTATGTACCATACCACAGGACTCGCATACCCAGCGTCGTACTGATGTATTGATTAAGCGATTCTGGTGAAGTACGCGCACAGCTTCCTGTATAGCGGCGCTGCCTCTAGCTGTCACGCTTGCCGTCTTTCTTTTATGTGCAATCATGAGTCACCTCCTGAAACTTTATTCAGACCGCTCCCACAGATGTTTCGTGAAAGCGCTAGTTATGTTTATTCTGTCTAAAAATAAGTCTAACAGGCTTTCGCAGGGAAAGTCCATGATAGAGGATTACGATTATGTATGTTACCTATAACCAAAAGGTTATGGGTAGACTTTTTTTTCAAGCAGGGCAGTGGATCCATTATGAAAAGGTTATGCATGGCATAAAGTTTGACAACTAAGAGAGAGTATTGTAGGATGATCATACCAATTATTGCGAATAAGACCAGGGAAGAGTATGTACACCCCCATTCAACCAAGCAAGGTCTTTGAACAAATCGCGCAGCAGATTGAGCAGCGCATCCTCAGCGGTGAGCTGCGCAGCGGCAATCGTTTACCAACTGAACGCGAATTAGCTGAACAGTTTCATGCCAGCCGCACAGCGGTGCGCGAAGCGATGAAATCACTGGCGCAGAAGGGGCTGGTTGATATGCGTCCTGGCCGGGGTACTATCGTTATTGATGGCACCTCTCGTGCTATGCGACACTCGCTGGGCCTGATGATGAGAATCGGCCAGACAGTAAATTCGGGCAACCTGGTTGAGGTCCGCGAAATCCTCGAACCTGAAATCGCTGCCATGGCTGCTGTACGGGCAATTGAGGAACATATCGCAGCCATGCAGGAGGCAGTGGCGATAATGGATGCTAACCTCAATAATGCTGATGCATATATTACAGCCGATAACGATTTTCACCGCGCCCTGGCTGAAGGAACCCAGAATGCACTTATCCTCGCGCTTGTTGACTCCATTGTTGACTTACTTAGCGAACAGCGCAAGCAGATTTTTTCCGTAGAAGGCGGCCCGCAGCGCGGGCAGATTCATCATAAACGCTTGCTGGACACCATCACGCGGCATGACCCGGAGGCTGCTCGTCAAGCTATGCGTGCCCACCTGCAGCAAGTCCGTGAGGATGTTGGCGCTGCAAACCCTTGAAGAGCTGATGATTTTGAATTTGGAGGTCGCCTATGATTCATATTGGTTTCGTTGGCCTGGGCGCGATGGGGAGTCGCGTTGTCAAGCGGCTTCTTGATGCTGGCTACACTGTTACTGGTTATAATCGCACCCGCTCGAAGGCTCGGTGGTTACTGGATGCTGGAATGCACTGGGGCGATACACCTCGCACAGTCGCTGAAACGGCCGACGTGATCTTCACGATGGTGACAAATACGCATGCATTGCAGGAAGTAGTGGGTGGTCACAATGGCATACTGGCGGGCCTGAGAGCAGGTAAGGTCTATATTGATATGAGCACTGTCAGCCCTGGCAAGTCCAGGGAAGTGGCTGCAATAGTGGCCGCAGCAGGTGCGCATATGCTTGATGCGCCCGTGTCTGGCAGTGTGATTACCCTTGAACAAGGTAACCTGTCACTGATGGTCGGAGGAGATCGGGCAATATTTGAGCAGGTCAAGCCGATTCTGCTGGCTATCGGGCCAAAAGTAAACTACGTGGGTAACAACGGCCAGGCGGTCTTAATGAAGATCGCCATTAATCTGAACCTGCAAGTACAGTTTCTGGCCTTTTGCGAGGGGTTATTTCTAGCCGAAAAGGGCGGTATCCCGCGCGAGACTGCCCTCGAAGTAATGCTCAACAGTGTTATCGCCTCACCCTCGCTGAAGTATCGCACACCCTTCATCCTCAATATGCCGGAGGAAGCCTGGTTCGATGTGAACATGATGCAGAAAGATATGCTACTGGCGCTAGAACTGGGGCGAGAACTTGATGTACCGTTACCAACCGTGGCGGTCAGCAACGAGTTTCTCACCGCTGCACGTGCTATGGGATTGGCAAAACATGATTTTGCCATCGTGTTCAAAGTATTGGCAAAGATGGCCGGATTGGACGAATAGACGGGTGGGCAGGGGCTAAATGTAGGAGGGCAGGGCAAGCCCTGCCCGCCATTTGTCATCCTGAGCGCATGAGCCGAAGCCCTGAGCGTAGCGAAGGGGAAGGATCTGCGCGCTGCCCAGCCAGAGATCCAAAGCTCGCGCTCAGAGCCTGCCCTGAGACAAGCGAAGGGATGACAGCAGCGCTTCAGGGGACGCCGTCTGGGGACGGTGTGGCCCTGCTCCGAAGGAGCAAAGTAATGTTGCAAAAGGCATCCAACTCGGAAGAAGGACATGCGCCGCCAGCGGCTGAGCGTGAACGGTGGCTGTCTATGTATGAGCAAATGCTCAAGATCCGCGTCTTTGAAGAGCATGTCAATGAATTGTATACCACTGCCAAAATGCCAGGACTGGCGCACCTGTACAGCGGCGAAGAGGCTGTGGCAGTAGGGATATGCGCAGCCCTACGGCGTGATGATTATATTACCAGCACCCATCGCGGCCATGGGCATTGCCTGGCTAAGGGAGCTTCTGTCGATCGCATGTATGCTGAACTACTGGGGAAAGAGGCAGGCTACTGCCGGGGAAAGGGGGGGTCCATGCATATCGCCGACCAGGACACCGGTAACCTGGGAGCGAATGCAATTGTAGGGGGCAGTGCTGGTATCGCGACTGGAGCCGCTATGTCGAGCAAAAAGCGCGGCACAGACCAGGTAACGGTCTGCTTCTTTGGCGACGGGGCGCTAGGTCAGGGAGTGTTGTACGAAGCGATGAATATGGCATCACTGTGGAAGTTGCCTGTGATCTACGTCTGTGAGAATAACCTGTACAATGAATACACGCACTTCTCTGAGACGACGGCGGGCAAGATGAGCGCCAGACCCCAGGCTTTTGGCATTCTCACCGAGGAAGTGGACGGTCAGGATGTACGAGCGGTTTACAACGTGGCGCGGCAGTTAGTTGAGCGAGCACGACGGGGAGACGGACCGGCATTCATACTTTGCAATACCTATCGCTATCATGGCCATCACGTGGGCGACATTGCGCGCTCTTACTACCGCTCGAAAGAAGAAGAAGAGTATTGGAAAGCGCAACGCGACCCATTGAGGCTGCTTTCCCAGTGGCTGATCGAGCAGCACATAGCTGACACGGGCACTTTTGAACAGATAGAACAACGGGTGCGCGCCGAAGTCGAGGCAGGAGTTCAATTCGCGCTGGAGGCGCCCTTTCCAGATCCAAGCGAGGTAAATCAGGATGTCTATGCTTAGCCCGCAAGGGCGAGGGCTTGCCCCCACCCGGGAAGGTCAACAGGCACGGGAAATTACGCTTGGCCAGGCCATTCGCGAAGCTCTGGCCGAAGAGATGCGTCGTGACCCGCGTGTATTCGTTATCGGTGAAGACGTAGCCGAAGCCGGGACGGCATTCAAAGTACTCTCTGGCCTGGTAGATGAATTTGGGCCAGAGCGGGTGATGGATTCGCCGATCTCGGAGGCGGGTATCACAGGACTGGGTGTGGGAGGAGCCATGACTGGCATGCGTCCGGTCGTGGACATCATGTTCGGGGACTTTATAGGCCTGGCAATGGATCAGATTGTGAACCAGGCTGCCAAGGTCCATTACATGTCCGGTGGCAAACTCAAGGTGCCAATGGTTGTACGTACTACACTGGGGGCCACTCGCCGCTCCGCAGCACAGCACAGCCAGAGTCTTCACGCATGGGTGAGCCATGTACCCGGCTTAAAAGTAGCGCTTCCTTCGACACCGTATGATGCAAAGGGCTTGCTGAAAACAGCCATTCGCGATGACAACCCAGTGATTTTCTTTGAAGATAAGTTGATGTATCAACTCAAAGGGCCTGTGCCCAACGGCGATTACACCATCCCCTTTGGAGTTGCCGATATTAAACGTCCAGGTACCGATGTGAGCATTGTGGCGACGAGCAGCATGGTGCAGGTCGCTTTAGCTGCAGCAGAGCTATTAGAAAAGCTGGGGATCAGCGCCGAGGTCATTGATCCGCGTACTACCTCTCCCCTCGATACTCATACGCTGATCGAGTCTGCTAAGAAGACCAGCCGGGCAATCGTGGTAGATGAAGGGTACGAACGCTACGGTGTGACGGCTGAAATTGCCTCGGTAATTGCCGACGGTGCTTTTTATTACCTTGATGCCCCGGTCAAGCGGATGGGGGCTATGGATGTCCCTGTACCTTTTTCGCCGGTGCTGGAAGATCAAACCGTTCCCACAGCGAAATCTGTGGCAGAGTTGGCCAAAACGCTATGTGGTCGAGCCTGAACAATTCTATACTTAAAGGAGGAGAATCATGGCGATGAAAACCTATGGCCTGATGGGTGTAGACTGGGAAGAACGAGTCAACTTTGAGCGATTACGTACAGAACGCCTGGCCCGGATTAAGCAGTTGCTCAAGGAATCCGAGCTAGGAGCCTTGCTCTGCTTCGATATGAACAACGTGCGCTACATCACAGCTACGCATATCGGCACCTGGGCTATGGACAAACTGGCGCGCTTCACATTGCTTGCGCAAGATGCTGAGCCAATCATGTGGGACTTCGGTTCGGCAGCACGGCACCACCAGCTCTATTGCCCATGGCTGGGTGAGCGTTCCCGCGCCGGTATTTCCACCTTGCGAGGCGCGATGCTGCCGGAAGCTGGTCGTGCCGAGGATGTAGCGCGCAAAATACGCATCGAGCTGGAAGAGCGTGGATTACTCAACGAACCTGTGGGCGTGGACGCAATTGAATTACCGGTGCTATTTGCTTTGCAGGCCGAAGGTATCAAAGTGGTGGATGGCCAGCAGTTGATGCAGCAAGCCCGCATGATCAAGACCCAGGATGAGATCACCTTGCTGAGTACAGCCTGCATGATGGTGGATGCCGCCTACGATGAACTGTACCGTGCCATGAAACCCGGCATACGAGAGAACGAGTGCGTGGGCCTGGTAAACAAGGTGTTGTATGACCTGGGTTCAGAACATGTAGAAGGGGTCAATGCTATCTCTGGCGAGCGCTGCAGTCCCCATCCGCATGTCTTCAGTGATCGGGCATTACGTCCAGGCGATCCCGCCTACTTCGATATCCTGCATAGTTATAATGGCTATCGCACCTGCTATTATCGCACATTTGCCATCGGGAGCGCCTCGCAGGCGATGGTGGATGCCTATAAGCACTGTCGCTATATCCTGGACATTGCCATCAATGCGATTAAGCCGGGAGTCACAACGGCTGAAGTTGTGAAGCTGTGGCCGAAGGCAGAGGAATTCGGTTTCCCGAACGAGGAAGCTGCCTTCGCACTCCAATACGGTCACGGTGTGGGCCTGGCTATCTGGGAGAAGCCGATTTTCAGCCGGCTGGTTTCACTTGACCATACAGAAGTGATCGAAGAAGGTATGGTCTTCGCCCTCGAGACATTCTGGCCTGCATCCGACGGGTGGTCTGCGGCGCGCATCGAGGAGCAGCTCGTGGTAACGAAGGATGGCTGCGAGGTCATTACACGCTTTCCCGCCGAGGAGTTGATGATCGCGGGGGTGCGTTATTACACTGCCGCGGGGCCATTGCCTACCACGCGTGAAACGCAGTCCCATCTGAATGTAATTGCCAACGGTCACCAGGCAGCGCCTATGGGAGTTGGTGCAATAGGGACGAGTCGTTAAATGTAGGGGCGACCCTTGCGGTCGCCCTTTAGCGATAACCAATATTTTAAAACGGTCACCCGGTATTACAGGAGACCCAGAATGGCTACGAATGTCATCTTACCGGCCCTGGGTATGGCCCAGGAAACGGGAAAAGTAGTACGCTGGCTTAAAACTGAAGGTGAGCAGGTTACAAAAGGTGAGCCGCTGGCAGAGATCGAGACCGATAAGGCTACGGTTGAACTCGAGGCGCCAGCCACTGGCGTGCTTGCCAACGTGAGCGCTGCCATCGATGAAGATATACCGGTGGGACAAGTGATTGCTATGATCATGGCACCAGGTGAGTCGCCACCCCCCGGCGCGATAAATCGGGGACCTACAACGCCCACTCAATCACGCCCCTACGAGTCTATGCCTGTAGAGCCAGCGGGCACAATGGTTCGAGCCTCTACAGATGGGCATGAGGAGCCGCCTACGGGAGCCGGTCGCACTCCTGGCATTACGGTTAGCCCACTGGCCGAGCGCATTGCTGCTGACCTCAACGTGGACTTGAGTTTGATTACACCCGTAGGAAGGCGTATTCAAAAAGCTGATGTGCTGACATATGTGCAGGACCAGAAAAAGGATGTGCCAGGCGCGAGCCAGCCTCGTCTGGCAGCCGCTTCGCCCAGGGCGCGACGGCTGGCAGGTGAACAAGGCAAAGATATCGCGACCATTAAGGGAACCGGTCCAGAAGGAGCCGTGCTGGCTGCGGACGTTTTGTCGGCAGGGCAAGGGCATTACCTGTCCCCCGGGCAGGGCCACACCGTCCCCCAGACGGCATCCTTCTCTGGGGGAGAGGTATCCCCGCCCCTACATTTCGCGGCCCCGGCTCGCCAGGACACTCCGGCAACCATTGCAGGAGAATTGCCTCTGAGTAATATCTGGCGCATTATGGCCGAGCGCACCACACAAAGCTGGACGAGCGTACCACACTTTTACCTTGTGCGCGAGGTCAATGCAAGCCGACTCATTACATGGCGAGAGCAAATCCTGAAGCGGTCTGCGGAAAAAGTAACCTATACAGACCTGCTCGTAAAAATCGTAGCAGCGGCGCTGCGTATACACCCGCGTCTCAATGCGTCATGGAGCACGGGCAAAGTAACTCTGAAGGAAGAAGTACACATCGGGTTAGCGGTAGCTGTCGAGGAAGGACTGGTTGTTCCAGTTATTCACCAGGCAGACAAGCTCAGCCTGAGCGAGATTGCTCAGCGGCGCGAGGAACTGGTGACGAAAGCACAGGCTGGGAAACTGCGGCCACAAGATATAAGCGGTGGTACTTTCACCATTAGCAACCTGGGCATGTACGGAGTAGATGCCTTCAACGCAATCATTAATCAACCACAGGTTGCTATTCTGGCTGTAGGCCGCATTGCTGAACGTGTTGTGCCCGTGAATGGTCAGCCAGCAGTCCAGCCTATGGCGCTGCTCACTCTCTCCTGCGACCATCGCGCTGTAGATGGCGCACGAGGAGCACGGTTCCTGGATACAGTGGCAGCCCTCATAGAGGAACCGCTAGGACTTTTAGATTGAGTCTCAATACCGAATATCCTACGGCTGGGAAGCAGCCAACGTCTCCCTTTGGCCGGAGTGCCAGGGGATCAAGCGTAGAAGCACCTGTGTTTACGCATGGGGTACTTCACGTAAGTTAAGAATGTTAGTTAAATGCGGGTATCACTTGCGTACAAGCAACATTCCTGCTAGAGTGTGGCAGATACGCTCAGGGGTGTCCAATGCTGGAACAGAGTATTCGTTGCAAGGGTGTCCCTGTAGGTGTTAATGCCCTGGTCGATACACATTGACGCAGGAGATGCGCGATCCTCTTGGTCTGAAAGAGACCATATTTCCCGGTCTTACGTCGATTACGCGGTGGTTAAGAAGGGTCTCAGGCCCACTCTTGTAGCCGCACGAAGTTCAAGGAGGAATATTGTGTTAACACGTCCTGTCTTATCGATTGGCAAAGTTCTATCTGCTGTTGTGGTTGTGCTGATGATCCTCGCGGTCTTAGGTGCCTGCGGCCAAACCCCCGCTCCTGGTAATGCTCCAAACCAGAAGCCGATAAAAATCGGTTACTCAGTGTCCCTTGCCGGTGATTTCTCCGCAGATGGGAAAGCTCTCCAGATGGGGTATGAACTCTGGCGAGACGCTGTCAATAAGCGCGGTGGATTGCTAGGTCGCCAGGTACAACTGGTTTCTTATAACGATAACAGTGACCCCCAACAAGTTACGACCAACTACCAGAAGCTGATCGGCTCAGATCATGTCGATCTTCTACTGGGGCCGTTCTCCACGCTGTTGACCGTGCAGGCAGCACCAGTGGCGCAGCGCTATGGTTACGCTTTAATCGAGGGTGCGGGCACCGGTCAGAAAGTCTTTAACAGCGGTTTTACCACGCTGTTCGGCGCATCTGCTCCGTCACAGGTTTATTTAGGAGCTTTCGCCCAGTTTGTCCTGTCATTGCCCCAGGACCAGCGCCCGAAGACGGTCGCCTACGCGACGGTAGACAACCCCTTTGCTATACCACAAGTGGACTATGCAAAAACGGTTTTCAGCACTGGGGGGGTGCGAACTGTTTTCGATTTACCTCAGCCCTATCCTGAAGAGGCAACTGACGTCTCGGCTATTGCCAAACAGATCATTCATTCAAACGCAGACATCGTTGTTCTTGGTACGGTTGGGGTGACGGATTGTGTCTCCTTCATTAAAACCTTTAAGCAGCAGCACTACAATCCAAAGGCGATTGTTGCCACCTCTGGACCTGACGAGGGAAAATCGTTTACCGATGCAGTCGGAGTTGATACTGCCGAGGGCATAATGACTCCGCAGGCAGGGTGGTATCCTGGGCTCAACACCTATCAGAACAGTCAATTCGTCCAGGACTACCTCGCTAAGTTTGGTGGCACGGACCAGGACATCAACTCGGGTACTGTCCAAGGGTACTCTGCTGCGCAGGTGTTGGAGCAGGCCGTCACTAAGATTCATAGTATCGATAATGCCAAGCTCATCCAGGAACTGCGCTCGGATTCGTTCAATAGTCTGCAGGGTCCGGTGAAATTCGATGCGAAAGGTCAAAATACCCAGGGTGTGCTCTTCCTGTTCCAATGGCAGAATGGGAAGCTTATCCCTGTGTATCCTGCTAGCAATGCACAGGCGCAGCCGGAGTATCCCAAGAAGCAGTGGCCTGCCTGATCTCTTGCTGTTCTGGAGAAGTTCGCTAGCTGTGCCGGGTATGGCAACAAGACATTTCTCGTAAAACATAGTGCGGAGGAAGAACGTGTGGCTGACGTTCTTCCTCCGCACGAGCCCGGGGAGGTTTTGCTGTGGCTCTCATCATTGATGCTCTACTATCAGGAATACTAACAGGAGGGATCTATGCCCTCATGGCATCAGGATTGACCTTGATTTTCGGTGTATTAGAGATCGTCAATGTAGCACAAGGGATTCTTGTTATACTTGGTGCATATCTCAGCTATGCTTTGAACCAGCACCTGCACATTGACATCTTTCTAGGTCTTCTCATAACGATGCCTGTCATGTTTGCACTCGGCCTGGGCATCGAATGGGCTTTCATACGCAGGCTTAAGCAGGACCAGAGCCGCATCATGTTGTCGGTGCTGGTGATGTTCGCTATCGCACTGATCATTGAAGGTGTGTTGAATCTTATTTTTACCCCTGACCTGGTCACTTTACATGCAAAGTATATAGATGCTTCCTGGCCGATTGGAAGTTTTTACCTTCCCCGCGTGTATGTCTTTTCATTTATCCTCAGTATAGTGTTGTTAACCGGGCTCTACTTCCTTGTGTACCGTACACAATTTGGTTACAGCTTGCGCGCGTCAATGCAGAATCGTACTGCGGCGGAACTGATTGGTATAGATGTGAGGAGGGTTTCGGCGATTACTTTTGCTATCGGCGTTGCACTGGCAGCAGCTGGAGGTATGGCCTATGGGGCGACCAATCTTTTCAATGCGGCCAGTTCCTACGATCTTATCTCGCGCCTACTAGTTATCATCGTGCTTGGCGGGATGGGAAGTTTGCGTGGTGCTCTTTTTGCTTCTCTTGGTATGCTCATCATCAGCGATTTGACTACCTCCCTCTGGGGCTCACAATGGGCGAGTACGGTTTTCTTTGTGCTGCTCGTAGGTCTCCTGGTGTTCCGTCCCCAGGGCTTGTTCGGTCAGCTCGGAGGAAGGAAGCAATGAAAAGATTTAGAGCGTTTGGACTGCTCGCGTTACTGGTCCTGGTCATCGTATTTCCGGTGTTGATTCCAGATCCAGGGTTCGACTCTATTGCAATCTATACTCTGCTTTATGCAGCAGCGGTGACGGGCTGGAATCTTTTTTCAGGTTATTCCGGTTATATCTCCCTGGGCTATTCCTCTTTCACCGGCATCGGAGCCTATACCCTTGCGCTCATATGCACCCATTGGCAGATACCAGGTGGGTATATACCATTTTTGCTACTGCCTGTAGCTGGCCTGGTAGCTGGCATCTTCGCGATCCCAATGGGCTGGGTCGCTTTGCGTACGCGGCGGGTGACGTTCGTTGTTGTCACTATCGCTATGATGTTCGTCTTGCAGGCATTAGCTTTCAATCTCTCGGGGTTCACCAGCGGCTCGAGCGGGATAATCTTTCCTATAACTTTATGGAGCGGTGATTTCTACAACATCCCTTATTACTATGTTTCCCTTGTCCTGTTACTGCTGGCTATCGCCATTTCGTGGTGGATTCGCAACTCTAAATATGGACTGGGCCTGTTAGCTATCCGTGATGATGAAGATCGTGCCCTGGGGCTGGGGGTGAGGACCTGGGCCTTCAAGCTGTCAGCCTATGTGATCTCAGCTTTTTTGGGAGGTATGGTGGGAGCCATGTTCGCCTATTACGGGGGGAGTATCTTTCCTGCCTCCGCTTTCGACCCCGTCGTGAATCTCTCTGTTGCTTTGATGGGATTCCTGGGCGGGGTGGGCACCCTGGTCGGGCCTATCGTTGGGGCTTTCCTGTTGGAGCCTTTCCAACAATACCTGACCATCCAGTATGGCTCTGTTGGCTTGAACCTTATAATTTTAGGTTCGCTGCTACTACTCATAATCCTGGTTTTGCCGGGAGGGATTGTACCTGCGTTGCACAGCCTATGGCTAAAACGGATGGCCAGCCGCGGTGCGATCTCACAGGTCTCACATGCTATGGAGCAGGAAGAAGGCATGCTCCTGGAGAGCGCGGAGGGGAAAAGGGGTAATAGATGAGTGTGCTGTTAGAAGCAAAAAACGTTTCCAAAGCTTATGGAGGTATCCGGGCGCTCGATACGTGTTCAATCAGTGTTGAACAAGGTTCAATCACTGGCTTGATCGGCCCTAATGGTTCGGGCAAGACCACACTGTTTAATGTAATTACTGGTTACGAACGCGTTGATGCCGGTGACATTCGCCTTGCAGAAGCGACCATTACGAACCAGCCTCCAGACAAAGTGTTCCAGTTAGGAGTTGGCCGCACATTCCAGCTCACGCGCATTTTTCCTCGCCTCACAGTGATGGAAAATATGCACGTGGCGGTACAACGTAAAGGGACCAGGAGTCTGCTTAGCCGCTGGAGTTCATCACACGAGCAGCGCCGGGCTTTAGAGCTGCTGGACTTCGTAGGGATCAGTGGACTGAAGGATATGCCGGCAGGCAATTTATCCTACGGGCAAAAGAAGTTGCTTGAGTTTGCCTTTGTCCTGATTGCTGAACCGCAAGTGATTCTATTGGATGAGCCGGCCGGAGGTATCAATCCGACCATGATCAACTACATCGGGGATCGTATCCGCACACTGCACCAACGAGGTGTGACCTTTTTAGTAGTCGAGCACAATATGGAGTTTGTGATGGGCCTGTGCGACAAGGTGATGGTGATGCACCGGGGAGCAAAAATTGCCGAAGGGCCACCCGAAGCTGTGCGGAAAGATCCTGCGGTGCTAGAAGCCTATCTGGGAGATTAAGAGCATGTTTCTGAAGTTACACGCTGTTTTTGCCGGGTACGATGGTGGTGACGTGCTCAAAGGCTTCGATCTTGTGGTTGAGAAGGGAACGACAACCTGTATTGTCGGACCGAATGGGGCCGGAAAGTCAACCGTACTACGGGTTCTGAGTGGCCTGTTGAAACCGCGGCTGGGCGAGATTACCTTTAATGGACGCTCCATCGGCGGCCTGAGCCCACGACAGATATTGGCACTTGGAATAGTCCAGGTGCCACAAAGCCATAGCCTGTTTCCTGGCATGACAGTGCGGGAAAACGTCAGACTAGGAGCGTACATGTTGAATGACGCGGCGCTAGTGCAGCGACGCCTGCACGAAGTGGAGGAGATGTTTCCAGTGGTTAAGGAGCGTGCCAAAGATAAGGCCGGGAATTTGTCCGGTGGTCAGCAGCGTCTTGTTGAATTTGCTCGCAGCTTGATGCTCGATCCGCTGTTGATTTTACTGGATGAACCCTCAATGGGCCTGGATCCAATGACGTTCAAGCTGGTGATTGAGACAATACGGGCTATGCAGAGAGCTGGCAGAACAATCGTGCTGGTTGAGCAAAATGCGCGCACGGGTTTGAGTTTGTCTACCCACGGCGTAGTGATGGAGGGCGGGCGCGTACGGCTGGAGGGAGCGCACACCGACATCCTGAACAATCCGGAGATCGGTCACCTGTACCTTGGGGGCACACTGTCTGGAGCATGATGGACAATCCGCACTATGTATGAAGCAGCGAGAACTTCATTGCGTGTTTGCGTTTTTAAAGGTTTGCAAAACCTGCCACTCTATGTCGCCAGGCAACAAGGCTTTTTTATAGCACATGGCCTGGACGTAGAGATCGTGTACACCGCTGGATCGGCAGCCCAATTCGCAGGTCTGGC
>WNGD01000040.1_pt1 | contig 98614 bp, 85 predicted proteins | sample 5400671 | NCBI WGS metagenome assembly WNGD01 (sample SAMN13153369, study PRJNA577476) | soil metagenome | isolation source: 40 cm soil or saprolite under grassland replicate 2 | place: USA:California | collected 2016-06-15 | reverse complement strand
GAAATCGCCACCAGGGAGGCTCCCAGCGCCCGCAACTGCGGCCAGGCCTGCTGATAGGCACGCAGCGCCAGGTTGCAAAATGGACACCATTCGCCACGGTAGAAGGTAATGACGACCGGACCCTGCGCAAGCAGGTGCGAGAGCGTCACTGCGAGGCCTCGTGCGTCGGGCAGGGTGAAATCTGGGGCCTGCGCACCTTCCTTGAGGGCCTTCTCCGCCGCGCCGGACGTGATAACCTGCTCGATAATACTCAACAAATCCTTCAGCAAGTCTGGAGGGGGCAGGTTACTCTCCTCCGCAAGAAATTCATCAATCTGTTGCTGTAAGGGAGTGTGCGTTGGCATATTCGTTACCATGATTTTTCTCCTTCTGATTGGTATGTGTATGCCGAATGTTCGTTGTTGCTCCGGAATACCCCACCCATCAGGCGGGCATGAGGCCCAGTTGATACAGCATCCCGGCAATGTCCTCGAGATGCCATATTTCAATGATCCGACCATTGACGATGCGGTGCATGTCCATATACACGAACTGGGCTTGCTTCCCTGTTGCAGGCTGACCCATCAGTGGGCCGGTATTTGTGCCACTGCCGACGCCATGTTGCACAACGAATTCGCCCTCAGCGACCTCGTGCAGGATCGTTGCATCGAGATCAGGGAAGGCGGCGCGCCAGCCCGCCAGGATCTCGATGAGACCCTGGCGACCCGGCTTCTGACCGGGCTGCGGGTTGTGGTCTACGCAGTCCTCACCGATAAGCTCCTGCAGGACAGCCGTGTCACCAGCCAGAAAGGCAGTGATGAAGTGCCGCGCGACCTGTTTGTTCTCTTCTGCTGACATTGGTGCTCCTCCTTGTTGTGAAATGCTGATGAAGCAGTTTCCCTCGCGCTCTCTGTTGAGCAGGGGAAAGGCTTTACGCCGTTTCTTTCGCCGCATGTCGGATGCGGCCTTGTCAGTAGTATGCTCGACTTTGTCTCTCTTGACCATGAGCAGTGGACACACTTGCCCACGCACTTACTCACGCAGTTGCCTCTGCCGTTGAGAGGTGTGGTACAATGAGAAAATGAAACCGTAGCGTGCCCGCATCAGTACAAAAGAGGAACGACAGAGGGGAGCAGCGACGATGGCGACCAGGTCACCTCACTCCTTCGGCGATCTCCTGAGAACCTATCGCACGGCTGCTGGCCTGACGCAGGAAGAACTGGCCGCGCGCGCCGGTATGAGCGCGCGCGGGATCAGCGACCTGGAGCGCGGCGCACGCCGGACGCCCTATAAGGGGACCATTGAACTCCTGGCAGAGGCCCTGCATCTCACTCAAGAGGAACATAATACTTTCGTTCAGGCTGCACGTCGCAGGAGCAGATCTGTTGCTTCCTCTGGAGAGGCCACGGCGAACGTACGTAGCACGCTCCCTCCACTTATCGGTCGCAGGGACGAACTTGTACTGCTGCAAGACCTTCTGGATGGCCAGGGAGCGTCAGTTGTGCTGCTGGCTGGCGAACCCGGCAATGGGCAAGACACGGCTCCTGCGCGAGGCCGCTACGCGTGCCAGAGCGGCAGGCTGGACCGTCCTGGAGGGCAGTTGTTCGCGGCGCGGAGGGCAAATGCTCTACGCGCCACTCCTTGAGGCTCTCGCAGAAAGGATACATTCCCAACCACAGCAGTCTCTCCGTGCTGAACTGGACGGCTGTACTTGGCTGGTTCGCCTGCTGCCGGAATTAGCGGAGCAGGGACTGCTTCCTTTTCCCGCTGTGCAGGTGCCGCCAGAGCAGGAGCGCCGCCTGCTGTTCGCCTCTGTTGCCCGCTACCTGACCACGATCGCCGGACCTGCGGGCACCCTGCTGGTCCTCGACGACTTGCAATGGGCGGGCGCGGATATCTTCGACCTGCTTATGACCCTCCTGCGTACCGTCCCCGCACTGCGGGTGGTAGGAGCCTACCGCACCACCGAAGTTAGCATGCACGATCCACTCTCCACGATGGTCGCTGACCTGGCTCGCGAGGGGATGGTCAGGCAGGTTGAGCTCGGTCCACTGGCCAGCGGTGAGGCAGGGACATTGCTGAGAGCAGTCCTGGCAGGAAGCGAAGACGCAGGTCGCGAGGAGGCGCTGATCGAGCGCGTCCTTGAACGGGCGGGCGGAGTGCCTTTCTTTCTGATCAGTTGTGCACGGGCGCTCCAGACGGGTGCGCTAGGCATCGAAGCTGGAACGGCGCTACCCTGGGACGTGCAACAGACCATCCGCCAGCGCGTGGCAGCGCTGACTGACGCGGCCCAGGAATTGCTGGGGGTCGCGGCCGTGATCGGTCGGGTCATCCCAGCCGAGGTACTGGTGGTGGCGTCCAGCCGGCCAGAACGAGAGATGCTTGTAGCAGTGGAGGCGAGCTGCCAGGCGCGTCTGCTCATCGAGGAAGCAGAGACCTATCAATTCGCGCACGATCTGATCCGTGAGGTGGTCGAGGCCGACCTGAGCGCGATGCGGAGGCGTTCGCTGCATCGACAGGTGGCGCTGGCCTGGGAGCAGGTGTCAGAGATGCCTTCGCCAGAAGTACTGGCCTATCATTACGTCCAGGCAGGGGAACTCGCGATCGCGATCGGTCATCTCAGGCGTGCGGCAGAACGTGCGCGAGCCGCCGGGGCACATCGTGAGGAAGCAAGCTTACTGGGACAGGCGATTGCGTTCGCCGAGCAGACTAAGCAGCGGGAACTGGCACTGGACCTGCGCGTGCGGCGCGGGAATGCCTTTCGGGGTGCGACCTTGTGGGCAGAGGCGGAGACCGAGTTGACCGCCGTGCTCGATCAGTTGAGCGCAGCACAAGAGCCCCTGCGCATCGAGGTCTTAACCCTCCTCGCGGAGATTCATCCCTGGCTGCCGGATCCGGATATTCCCAGGGCGCGGCGCGAGGCGAGCGAAGCGCTCAGGCTGGCGGACCAGCTCGCAAGGGATGATCTGGCAGCGCGTGCGATGACAGTGCTAGCGCTGGCCGACAGTTCTGACGGGCAGCCACAGGCGGGTCTGGAGCATATCCGCCGGGCGTTGGCGCGCGCCGGGGATACCCACCTTGCAGGGCTGGCGAGCAGCGTGATGTCGGCGAGCATGTACGAGTATTGGCTGGGTCACTTTCGGGATGCGGTCGAGAGCAGCCGCCATGCCCTGGACCTCGCCCGCCAATCGTACGATACCTTCTCAATGGCGCAGGCCGTGGGGATCCTGGGGCTGGCGCTCAGTGGACAAGGGCGCTATGCCGAAGCGTTCGAGACGTTCGAGCAGGCGCGCACAGTCGCACAGGAACGAGGAACGCGGCCCTGGCTGGCGCGTGCGCTGGCCTGCTATGGCGGCGTCCACCTGGACCTGTACGATTTCGCAGGGGCAGAGGCTCTCGCCCAGGAGGCGCGCGAGGTGAGCCGCTCCGTGCGCTGGACCCAATCAGAGACGAGCGCCGGCATTGATCTGCTGCTGAATTTTGCACGCCGTGGCGAGGTGGGACGCGCCGAAGCTCTGGTGAACGAGGTTGCGCAGGCCGTCGCCGTCGGACAGGGAGCGCATGGCTGGCTCTGGCGGCTGCGCTTTGCGACGGCAAGGGGAGAGATCGCCCTGGCCCGTGGCGCCTGGGAAGAGGCGGCGTCCCTTGCTGAAGAGGTGATCGCGCAGAGCCGTCGGACGGGTCGCCTGAAATATGAGGCACGTGGGCTGGAAATCCGAGCACAGGGGCTGGCGGCGCTGGGTCGGACGCATGAGGCGATTGCCCTGCTGCAAAGCGCGATAGAGCTGGTCCGCGCAACAGGAGATCCGGCGATGTTTCTGCGGGCCGCCACGGCCCTTCTGAGCCTTGATGGTGATGATGCGCTGTTTGCGGAGGCGCAGGCCCGAGCAAAGGCAATGGCGCAGGCGCTGCGAGATAAGGACATGATTCGCCGTTTCCTGACAGCAGAGGTTGTGCGCCCACTCATGAGATGAAGGCGGAAGGTTCTGTTGCAAAGATTTTTGAGGCAGTGAACGGCCACTGGCTGATCTGGCAATTGCCCCTGCAGCTGTCTGCGTAACCTTTTCATATTTGTTCCGTATATTCTTCTAGTCAAATATAGCCATACTCATGAGACATTTCTATCAATAACAGTTACTGCCTCCAAGATACCGGAATTTTCTCTTACAAAAAGAAGTTGTCATTAGCAAGAGGTATTAGGCTTTAAAGATTAAGCGCCTTTTAATCTTAAAGTTGTATCTAAAAGGTGCTTCAAAGCGTATAGATATCATAAAGACTGTTAAAAGTCTGCTAGAGTTCAACTAGTAGTTCGTTCTTTCTACTGTAGAGGGAGTATTGTTATTATGCCAGAACATCTGTATGCAACTGATAACGCAGACTTTGAACACCTGCTTTCTCTGGGATTTTCGGAAATCGAAGCCACGCGGCTTGTCTATATGAAGAACCATGTAACCGAACAAATTGAGTATCGCGAAATGGTTGAAGAGCGACATCGTCTAGGCTTTATTCGCTGGCTTATCGAGCATAACCGCCTGGAAAAATAGTTAGAGATAAAAAAACAGAGTGACCGTGCAGGCCTCAGCCGAGGCCTGCACGGTCACTCTGTTTTTTTATCATGTTTGTGCGGTGGGTTTGAGTAACCCGTAAGCCGAATTCTGTGCCTGTGTTGCCTTGCAGCCACACAGGTGGCAATCATCTATCTGGGGCGTCAGTTACCTGACACCTCAAGCGGCCAACCCGAAGGTTAACAGACGAGCAATCTGCAAGTGTGTCACTTTTGGCACACTACTCCCTCTGCTTGGCCTTGCTCCGGATGGGGTTTACCCAGCCAGCCAGTCACCTGGCTGCTGGTGAGCTCTTACCTCACCATTTCGCCCTTACCCGACTGATGTCATGGGTAACTCTAATGGAAACCCTCTATTCTGTTGCCGGGCGGTATGTTTCTGTGGCACTTTCCTTGAGGTCACCCTCACTGGACGTTATCCAGCATCGTGCTCTGTGGAGTTCGGACTTTCCTCGAGCTGAAAAGCTCGCGATTGCCTGTTTTACTCAAACCCACCACCGTAATGGTAACACATGAGCGTACACCCGTCCAGCAAGTTGACTACCTGGACAAAAACGGGCTACAATGACCATGCAATTGCGATGAGATATCGTAATAAGTAACAAGGATACATAAAGGAACATTCCATGACGACAGGTCGGCGAATTCGCCTGACATCGCTGGCAAGTTGCGCTGGCTGAGCATCGAAGATGGGGCCAGAAGCCCTGGCGCAGGTTCTGCGACCACTGACTTTGCATGCCGCTCCACCAGAATTATTGGTTGGGCTACAGGCTATTGACGATGCCGCTGCATACCGTGTGAACGACCAGCAAGCCATTATTACCACCGCGGACTTCTTTCCGCCCGTGGTTGATGATCCTTATGCTTTTGGAGCGATTGCTGCCGCTAATGCTATGAGCGATGTTTACGCCATGGGTGGGCAGGTATTGATGGCCATTAACCTGGTGGCGTGGCCTGATAACCTGGAGACAGGCATACTTAGTGAAGTATTGCAAGGCGGCGCCGATATCGTCGCTCAAGCTGGAGCGGTTATTGTTGGTGGCCATACGGTTACCGATCAAGAGCCGAAATATGGTCTTGCTGTTACGGGTCTGGTACACCCGGACCATATCCTGACGAAAGGCGGAGCGCAGCCCGGCGATTACCTTCTTCTGGGGAAACCGCTTGGTACAGGTCTGATTACCACTGCACACAAACGCAGCCAGGTTGAAGCAAGCGACCTGGATGCAGCTCTTCAGTCCATGATGCAGTTGAATCGTAAAGCAAGCCAGGCACTACTACGGCCAGGGGTACACGCGGTTACTGATATTACTGGATTTGGTCTGCTTGGTCATGCCTGGGAGATGGCCTCGCAAAGTCTCACCAGCATGCGTTTTCAGTTTGATGCGCTGCCACTACTGCCACATGCGCGGCACTATGCTGAGTTGGGCTGCATTACAGGTGGGGCGCATCGCAATGAAGCCTACCTTTCCCCCCATGTACACCTTGACGAGCGGCTGGATGGAATTGACCGGGAGTTGTTATGGGACCCCCAAACATCGGGCGGGCTCTTCGCTGCCGTTGATCCAAAGATATGGCCGGAATTAGCTGCGTTAGTGCCCGAGGTCACTTTCTGGCATATTGGCGAGGTAACAGAACGAGTGGAGAATGAGGCCAAGGTGGTATTAGAGGTATATTGATGTATGAATCACTGGAAGAGGCATTGGGCATACAATTCCAGGACCCAACCTTGTTGCAAATGGCCCTCACCCATCGCTCCTATATCTACGAAACTAGCGGGGATGGATTAAATTCTAACGAGAGGCTTGAGTTTTTGGGTGATTCGATCCTCGCGTTTATCAGTGCGGATTATCTCTACCGCTCCTATCCCGATTTGAACGAGGGAGAGTTAAGTGACCTTCGCGCTGCACTCGTGAGAGGAGAGACACTGGCAAATTTTGCACAGGATATCAAGCTGGGAAACTTCCTGCTGATGGGTAAGGGAGAACAAAGCAGTGGCGGTAGTCAACGTCTACTCGCTTCAGCATTTGAGGCCGTTCTTGGCGCTGTATATCTAGACCAGGGACTCGAAGCTGTGCAGCGATTTCTGATGCCATGGCTAGAGCCACTTGCTAGCAGGATTGTCAGTAAGAGATTATTCAAAGATCCTAAATCTCTCTTTCAGGAACTGGCACAGGCACAAGATAGCATTACTCCATCATATCGTCTTGTCCATCAAGAAGGGCCATCCCATAACCGGGAATTTACGGTGGAAGTGCTGTTGGGAGAAAAGGTAGCGGGAAAGGGAAAGGGCCGCAACAAACAGGCTGCGGAGCAAGAGGCTGCACGTGCTGCTCTACACAGTAGAGGATGGATCTGACGGTGACGAAGTATTGCGAGGAGATGGGAATAGGCTCGTCACGAGAACGATGACGGCTCCGCGTAAATAGTTTTTTCACGCTCATATACAACCATACCAGGTCCACCACCTTTCATATGGCGCACGTGACGCTGCAAGGTGTAATCGATGGGCACCGTGGTACTTCCACGTGCCTGGCTGTAATAAGCGGCGAGGCTCGCGGCCTGGTCAATGGTACTACGAGGAATATCGCGGCCTCCTGTTTTGATAATCACATGCGCACCTGGCACGCCACGCGCATGTAGCCATACATCATTGGCTGCTGCCTGGTGGAATGTCACTTCCTCGTTCTGGCGACTGTTCTTCCCAATCAAGATGGTAAATCCATCACGGCTCTGCATATGCAGAGGCACACCACCTCCTGGTGGGATTGGTCTACCTTTGTTCTGTTTGCCACCTTTGCTCTTGTGTGACTGTTTATGCGTCCCCGCCAAGGAACCGCCAGTAGCTTTACCACCACGCATATAACCAGCGCTCTGCACCTCAGCCTTCACAAGCGCCACTTCAGCAGGAGTATCAGCTAACATCAGATCAGCCAATAACTGTTCAATCGTTGCCAGCTCGTTCGCATTTTGTTCAACCTGGCCAGGAACAAGGGCGAGGGCACGGCGCAACTTGTGATATTTATGGAAGAGACGGTTGGCGTTGCCAACCGCATCAAAGCGCGGATCAAGAGGGATAGTCACCTCTGGAGGGCTGGCTTCATTCTCAAAGAAGTTGTTTAACACAACGCTGCTCTGCCCCCGCTTTACTTCGTGTTGATAAGCTAGCAGCAGCTCAGCCTGCAGACGATAGCGGCCTGCCTCTTCAGAGACTGCCAATTCTTGTTGTAGCAATACAGCCTTGCGTTTACAGCGCTCGAGCTGCGTCTGCAAGACTTTTCTCACAGGAGTACGCACGCTTTCCATCGCATCGCGCCACTCAGCACCTGCGTAAAACTCGTCAATCAATATGTTGATTGAAGTAGATTCTCTTATATGCACCCCAGGGATTTCAGCAAATTGCTCCAACACATAGGGAGCAAAGGCAATTGGAATGGGATGCGAAAGGGACGCCTGCATTTCGCCCTTGTCATTTTCTCCTATGCGTTCTGCAAGTTGCGGCTTCCATACATGTGTATCAAAGAGGGAAGCCAGTTCGCGCACATTCCATGCTAGCTCTTCCCAGGGAACGCCACTTGTATCGGACAGCGATTCTGCATCACCAGTGGTACGATAGACCGCTTCACGCGCCAATAGTGGGCTGAAGCCAAGTAGGTTTCTAGTAAATAGTTGCCATAGCTTCGATTCCTGCATCTTTGAACCTTTTTTCGCGTCTCGAGGCAGTTTTTCCTTTGAGAGCTCCCTTTCCTCTGTCTCGCACAGAGCAAGTTGTGCTGCAGTAACGGTTGTTGGCTCCAAGCGAGGTAAAGATTGGCCTGCGACTACGCGCTGTTGTGGGGGCGGCGGAACATACGGCACATTGGGGGCTATTACACGGTAGCGATTTACATTGGCCCCCACGTGCTTGAGACTACCAAGGACCAGCCCTTGATCATTACACAGTATAATATTGCTCATACGCCCCATCAGTTCGATGAGAAGGCGATAGCGGGGGTGCTGATCAGAATCGGAAGCGCTGTGATAGCTAGCATCGACTTCAATGACACGTTCCCAACGAGGCTGATGAACTGCTTCAATGCGAATGCCTTCCAAGTATTTACGAAGCAACATCACAAACGGGGGCGGTTCACTCACAATCTTAGAAGGTTTCAGCGCTGTGAGATGCGCCCGGGCTAACTGGGGATGAGCTGAAAGATAGAGCCAGCGATTCTGTCCGCCCTGCCCTTTCTGCAATGCCGGCGCATAGCACTGCAAGGCAATGGAGTATTCAGTTGGTTGTATGACAGTATCGATACGTGCACCAGTGAGCAGCAGACGCCATTCATCGGCGATAGCCGCAAGTGTGATAGCATCGATGTGCATATTTATAACCTTCCAATTTATTTTTCTCGCTCTACACAGGCTTGTGGTAGCGAATTTACTTACCAAGTTGCTTAGACGTGTTGTACAATACTGTCAAGAGCAGTTCCTACAGTATAGCAAAGAGTGGCCTGCTCGTATACTAACCTTCCTATTCCAGGTATCGTAGGAAAAACGGCATGCAACTTGAGACGGAGCCATTTGTGCCCCAACAGCAGCAACCCGGGCAGTCCTCAGCTCGTCGGGGACTTCTCTTTGTGCTTTCAGCGCCTTCAGGGACCGGGAAAGACACGGTCATTAACGCGCTCAAACAACAAGACATGGATTTTTACGTGGTCCCGTCTGTTACTACTCGTGCTCCACGACCGGGTGAAAGCGAGGGCGATCCCTATCATTTCGTCAGCAAGGAAACGTTCGAGAGCTTAGTAAGTCAAAATGAATTACTTGAGTATGCAAATGTGCATGGTAACTGGTATGGACAACCACGCAAGCCGATTCGAGACAATTTGTCTGCAGGGCGTGATGTGCTGCTTAAAATTGATGTGAAAGGCGCAGCAACCATCCGTAGCAAAATACCTGAGGCTATCTTTATCTTTCTGATCCCAGGCTCATTAGAGGAACTTGCTCAGAGGCTGGCCGATCGACAAACAGAGACGGAAGAGGAGCTCCAGAGACGGCTGGCCGATGCCAGCAAAGAATTGGCGGAACAGCATAGGTTTGACTACCTGATCGTGAACCGGCAGGGTCACTTGCAAGAGGCAGTAGATAACCTAAGAGCTATTATGCTGGCAGAACATTGTCGTGTTCATCCCCGAAAGATCGAAATTTAGAGGAACCAAGGAGGACGCTGGTCTATGTCAGAAGAACGATTTGAGCAATCGGGTACTCAAGAGCGCAACCTTGCCATGGAGTTGGTGCGTGTTACGGAAGCAGGAGCTCTGAGCGCTGGTCGTTGGATGGGAAAAGGAGATAAAGAGAGGGTTGACCAGGCCGCTGTAGATGCCATGCGCCAAGCCCTTGATGGCGTCGATATGCACGGCGTTGTAGTGATTGGTGAGGGTGAAAAGGATGAGGCGCCCATGCTGTATATCGGTGAGGAAGTAGGTAATCTTGTCCCGCCAGAACTAGATGTAGCTGTTGATCCAGTTGATGGAACGCGGCTAACTTCACTCGGCCTTCCAGGGGCGATCGCGGTTGTGGCAACGGCTGAACGAGGGACAATGTATTCTGCTCCTCCTGGCGTATTTTATATGGAAAAGATCGCGGTCGGTCCTATTGCAAAAGGTGTGATTGATATCAACGCCCCGGTTACGACAAACTTGAAACGAATTGCACAAGTGCGTCAAGCTCAACTCGATGATTTGACAGTAGTGATTCTGGATCGTCCTCGTCACGCGGGCATTATCAAAGAGATTCGTCAGGCTGGCGCCCGTATTCGCCTCATTACAGATGGTGATGTATCAGCAGCAATTCAAGCTGCGATGGAAGACTATACCGGCGTCGATGCGCTTATGGGCATTGGAGGAGCACCGGAAGCGGTCCTGGCAGCGGCGGCTATCAAGTGTATTGGCGGGGAAATTCAATGCAAAATCTGGCCGCTTACAGTTAAGGAGCGAGATCAAATCGTCAAGGATGGTGGAAATCTCGCAGAGGCACTCAAGAACGAGCGTGCACGGCTGCGAGAGATGGGGGTTGATGTTGATAAAGTCTATACAACAGATGACCTGGTGAGGGGCAAGGATGTCTCATTCGCTGCGACTGGCATTACAAGCGGAGAATTACTCGATGGCGTACAGTATTTTGGTTGGGGGGCACGCACATCATCGATAATGATGCGATCGCGCTCCGGTACAGTACGCTATATTCACGCTCGTCATAAGTGGCGCACAGGGCAAGGTGGGCTTGGCAAGCCGCGAATAACTTGAGACCCAATCGAGTAAGCGAATTGGCCCTCCTGTACCCACATCTTTTATAATCTCAGCAATTTCTCTATGACGGCATCCGCGACTTGTGAGGTACCAACAGCGGTTGGATCATCGGGACGAGGTTTTAGATCATAGGTGACATTCTTGCCTTCTGCGATCACCTGGGCAATGGCTTTTTCCAAACGATTGGAGGCATCCCTTTCACCCAGGTGACGTAACATAAGCACTCCCGAAAACATCATAGCCATTGGGTTGACCTTGTTTTGTCCTGCATACTTGGGCGCGCTACCATGTACCGGCTCAAACACGGCATATTGACTGCCGATATTGGCGCCAGGGGCCACACCGAGGCCGCCTATTAGGCCAGCGGAAAGATCGGAAATAATATCGCCATACAGGTTAGGCAACACCAGTACATCGTACTGATCTGGTTTCTGCACGAGTTGCATACACATATTGTCTACAATACGATCTTCAAACTGGATTTCTGGATATTCCTTGGCGACTTCATGAGCGGTAGCAAGAAACAACCCATCAGAAAATCTCATTATGTTGGCTTTGTGAACCGCGGTGACCTTATGACGTTCATTAACCCTGGCATAGTCAAAGGCAAATTTGACAATCCGGCGTGTTGCCATCACAGAGATATATTTGATACTGATTGCGGAATTATAATCAAGACGAGTCCCGGTAGTGCGAGCAATGGTCTCAATGATTTCTTGTTGTTCAGGTGTTCCTTTTTGAAACTCTACTCCAGCATACAAGTCTTCTGTATTCTCACGGACAATAAGCATATCGATATTATCGTAACGCGAACGTAGCCCTTGATAGGTTTTCGCCGGGCGAAGATTTGCATAGAGGTCAAGTTTCTTGCGAAGTGCGACATTCGCGCTACGAATGCCTTTGCCAACCGGGGTAGTGATCGGTCCTTTCAATCCTACTTTCGTTTGTTTAATGGACTCAATTACATCATCAGGTAAAACCGTGCCATGCTTCTCCATCATCTCTAAGCCAGCCTGTTGTACATCCCAGGAAAATTGAACTCCAGTAGCTTCGAGAACGCGGCGCGTAGCTTCGGTAATCTCCGGTCCGGTGCCATCGCCGGGAATGAGCGTAACCGCATATGGCATGAAATCCTCCATAAGAGCAGAGCTTTACTGTAACGTGCGATTATGTAACCAACACATGATTATAGCACACGACCTATCCTGGCAAGGGGTCAGGGCGACCGCAAGGGGTCAGGGTCGCCCCTACCGTACGACTGACCAGCCTGACAAGGCCGTAGCGAAACCCCGGCAGGAAGGCTTCGCCCCTTGCACCCTCAGACTTTTACATTGCCCTATTGCTTGCCTTCTTATGTAGATTTCACCGATTTAGCCCGGCTTGTGGTGGCCTTTTTAGTTGTGGCTCTTTTGCTGCTGGTGGTAGTCTTTTTTCCTGTAGCTGTAGCTTTCGCCCTGGTCGTGCGCGTAGATTTTATTATTTTCCCACGCGTTCTACCCGTTGCAGCTTTCTTCACAGTTTTCGAGGCTCGCCCGTTCGTTGATGCCACTTTCGACACGAGTTCAATATCCTCTTTTGTGCTAGCTTTCTTGCGCGTTCCACCTCGTGTAGGTGCACCATCCTGGCGAGGTTTCTCCTCGCCAGGATGGTGCACAGCAATGACTTCCTCATAACAGACAGGGTCCTGTCCTACACGTGGCACAACCATCAATCCACCGCAGTGAGGACAGAGTTCCGGCACCGGCTTCTCCCAAATTGCAAAGTTGCAGGTTGGGAAGTTGCTGCACCCGTAAAAGACTTTCCTCTTTTGCTTCGTCTTGCGCTCTACCAAGTCGCCCTGACACACGGGGCAGAACGCACCCGTTTTGTTCACAACAGAGCGACGATAGCGGCATTCGGGGAAGCCTGAACAAGAGATAAAACGCCCAAAACGACCTGTACGAATAACTAGATTGCGCCCGCATTCAGGGCAGACTTCATCGATCTCTTCGACAGGTTTCTGGACGCGATTCATCTCCGCTTCGGCCTTGTCCATCGTGATTTTGAAATCGCCATAGAAAGTGTGCAGGAACTCTTTCCACGACTGCCGTCCTTCCTCGACGTCGTCCAGTTTCCGCTCCATCTCAGCCGTGAAACCGGTATCTACAATCTCAGGGAAGTGCTTATTCATAACCTCGTTAACCGTGAAGCCCAACCAGGTTGGCACAAAGCGCCGCTGCTCCTGATCGACATAACCACGATCTTGAATGGTGCTGATGATTGGCACATAGGTGCTGGGGCGGCCAATACCCTGCTCCTCAAGTTCTTTGATTAAGCTCGCTTCACTATAACGAGGAGGGGGCTGAGTGAAATGTTGTTCCGGTGTTAGCTTATGCAGGTCCAGCACTTCATTTGGGCTGAGAACGGGAAGCGTTTTCTCCTCATCCTCTCGCTGCCATACGGCATAAAAGCCCGGAAACTTGAGATGAGAACCTGTAGCTCGAAAAACGTACTGGTTGGCTACGATGTCAACACGTACAGTATCAAAGACAGCAGGCGTCATGAAGCTGGCAACGAAACGCCGCCAGATCAGGTTATAGAGCTTAAACTGTTCGGGTGCGAGATACGGCTTGACTACCTGAGGCGTTAAAGTGACATCGGTTGGACGAATGGCTTCGTGGGCATCCTGGGTGGTTGCTTTGGCCTTCGCTGTCCGTCCCTGACCAACATAGGGTTGACCAAATTCTTGTGCAATATAGGTTTTCACTTTCGCCTGCGCTTCATCAGAGACACGTGTCGAGTCTGTACGCATGTAGGTAATCAGACCCTGTTGACCTCGTTCGCCCAGTTCAATACCTTCATAGAGTTGCTGGGCAATGCTCATCGTCTTCTTCGGTTTAAAGGAGAGCCGCGTAGAGGACTCCTGTTGCATGGTACTGGTTGTATAAGGTGGATTGGGTTGGCGGCGCTGCTCTTTCTCCTCTACTCTCAAAACACTATATACCGCGCCCTTTAACTCCGACAGAATGGTATCTGCCTCTGTCCGAGAAGAGATTTTGATACGACCTTTTTCCGCCTGTAGTTTTTTCGCGCCATTCTGCCTGGAGGACGAACTCGCCGCCTGCTCCTCACTCTCGGACGCACTTTCCGCGCTGTTGAATTCGGCAATATCTTTGAGGCGCGCGATCAAACTGGCTTCGAAGCGTTCTTTCTGCCCATGCTTACTGAGCAATGCGGTGATGCTCCAGTATTCCTGCGGGACAAAAGCGCGAATCTCGGCTTCGCGATCACAGATGAGACGCAGCGCAACTGACTGAACACGCCCGGCGCTTGTGCCTGATTGAATACGCCGCCAGAGCAAGGGACTAATTTTATAGCCTACCAGCCTGTCCAGTACGCGACGAGCTTGCTGCGCATTGAAGAGATCCTCGTTAATGTCCCGAGGCTTTCTAATAGCTTGCTGAACAGCTCCCTTAGTGATTTCGTTGAAGACAGCCCGTCGAGGATTCCGGAGCCCGAGGGTCTCTTTCAGGGACCAGGCGATAAACTCGCCTTCGCGATCGGGGTCTGGAGCCAGGAATACCTCGTCAGCACGCCTGGAAGCAGCTCTCAATTCAGCTATCAATTTATCTTTTTTCTCAATGATTTCGTATTGCGGAGTGAAATCTTTGCGCGTGTTCACACCGAGGCCCTTTTTGGGCAAATCTATAATATGTCCCATGGATGCGCGCACTTCAAAGTCATGCCCAAGGAATTTTTCGATTGTTTTGGCTTTTGCAGGTGATTCTACAATGACAAGTTTCTTAGCCATCTAAACCTACTTGATCTCCATTTTCTTCGTCACGATATACCTGGCTCCTCTCCTATGTTGAGCGCGCACGATAATGATTTTTAACAAAATCATCCGAATAGCGATCAATGCACTGAGGGCCGATAAATCGGCGCTGGGCGCGATAAATCGGCCCCTACGGATGCCCCGATGATTTTGTTCAGCTGCATTATCTGACCCTATACAATCAGATGAGGATTTCATCTCACAGCATAGGATAGCACACGTTGACAAGAGGGATAAGTAATCCACTTGCCAACAAAAATCCTATGCTAGGATAACACATCGTGTCTATACAGTATTCCCGGTTACTCTTGACCCACTTGCGCTTGCATGCTATGCTGCAATGCAAATGATAGGCTTATGTTAAATACTGGCTTGTTAAAGGAAAAGTATGAGCAAACAGAGGCCCTCTCGCTCCGTCAGAAGAGGGGTAGGTAATAAACGGGATGATAGCACTATGGACGCTAGTCATCTTGCTACCGGCCGGTCTATCAAAGCCACCGACAGCCAGCATCGTAAGAAGCGCCGGCGAAGCTCATTTCGAGCCGGATTGGCAGTGGTGGGAGGGCGAGCAGCAGGCGCGCTTAGTCGTCGTTTAAACCTTGGTGGAGGAACCAGTATTGCTGGCCTGGTAGCGCAACGCCTTTACCCGGACATTGTCGATCACCTGTCTATGCAATTAGCGCATGGAAGTGTGCTGGTAACAGGTACGAATGGTAAAACGACCACCAGCGGTTTCATCGCTGCTATCTTGAGTGACGCAGGTTTGCGAGTATGGCGTAACCGGGAAGGCTCAAATCTGATGAGAGGTGTGGCAGGTGCTCTGGTCATTCGTGCCCAACCAAATGGGAACCTGCGCCGGGCCGGGCAGGCTATCTCGATCTTTGAAGTCGATGAGGCAGTCATGCCACAAGCTGTGCAGAATCTACCTCCTCGTGTTGCTGTCTTTACCAATCTTTTCCGCGATCAACTTGACCGCTTTGGTGAAGTTGACAGTGTTTCGGCGCGTTGGCAACAAGCGATTGCCTTGCTACCAGGGACTGCGATACTAGTCCTTAACGCCGATGATCCCACCACGGCTTATCTTGGCGAGTCTTTTCCAGGACAAGTAGTGTACTTCGGCATCGATGACCGTTCGCTTGATCTCGCTTCCGAGGGTTTATCAGCTGAACGGCACCAAGCGATTGATGCACGCACCTGCCCAGTTTGCGGTGGAGAATATATCTACTCAGTACGATACTACAGCCATCTTGGGCACTATAGTTGCTCAAAGTGCGGGCACGCACGTCCCGAAGCAGACGTGCGTGCAGTAAAAGTACTTACCGACGGCATTGATCGGCTACGTATGAAGGTGGAGACTCGAACACTTCAGGGTGAGATCGTTATCCCTCTAGCCGGATTTTATAATGTCTATAATGCCCTGGCAGCCATTGCAGCTTCCCAGGTGTTAGGCATAGCCTGGGATCCAATTGTCTCCGGCATTGAACAATTTAAGCCCGCATTCGGACGTGGTGAGCGCGTCCAGGTTGAAGGGCGAACGCTGCGTCTGCTCCTGGCAAAAAATCCCACGGGATTCAACGAGGTGCTGCGTACTCTCTTTAGCAATGGGTCACCGAGACATCTTTTATTTGTTTTAAATGACAATACAGCCGACGGACGGGATATTTCGTGGATCTGGGATGTAGATTTCGAGCGAGCAGTTCAGCACGTAGCAACATTGACGGTGGCTGGTACACGCGCACTTGATCTTGCACTCCGCTTGAAATATGCAGGGATAGAGCAGAAGGATATGACCGTCGTGACTTCCGCTCCTTTGCGAGCGGCCAGGGCACGTGCGAGGCGCCGGCGTAGTCGAGCATCAAAAGCAGGTGCTGCTAGTAGCGCACAATTGATTGTACCTGACAGGAAGGACGAGATAAATCAGACCCCTCCAGAGGTTTACGGAATTGCTCAAGCATTGGATACTGCCATTCGTCAGATACCTATTGGTGAAACTTTGTTTGTTGTACCGACGTATACTGGTTTGCTAGAAATCCATCGTGAACTGGAACGGCGTGGTTTAACGCCCCATTATTGGGAGGAAAAAGGTCCTTGAAAGACGAATTGCCACCCCGCTTCACGCTCACTTTAGGTCATTTGTATCCTGATCAATTGAATTTGTATGGAGACCGCGGCAACATATTGACTTTACGCAGGCGCTGTCAACTTCGGGGTATAGAGTTGCGCGTTGTCGGACTGGGTGTTGGTGATGCATTGGCGCCAGATGAGTACGATATGTTGTTCATTGGAGGTGGACCAGACAAAGAGCAGGCGCCGGTTGCACAAGATTTGTATGAAATGAAAGGCATAGGCCTTTGGGCTGCGATTGAAGACGATATGCCTGTGCTGGCGGTCTGTGGCGGCTACCAGTTACTAGCACACTACTACCGACCAGCCCAAGGGCCTGATATGCGTGGGCTCGGAGTATTCGATGCATGGACAATCCATGCGGGAGCGCACATGTCTCGTTGCATTGGAGATGTTGCTATCAGTTGGAATGGGAGTACGTTGGTTGGTTTCGAAAATCACGGAGGTCGTACCTATCTTGGTACAGCCAAGCCTTTGGGGAAGGTACTCAAGGGACATGGAAACAACGCTGAAGACCATACTGAAGGAGCTGTCTATCGTAACACGTATGGAACCTATATGCATGGTTCGCTCTTACCAAAGAATCCGCACTTTGCCGATCACTTGATCGCATTAGCATTGCAACGAACCTATGGTAGAATCGATCGTGCTGCGGAAAGCCTGGTCTATTCACCGGTTCAAGATGATGGGTCTACCTCGAATTCTCAGCGCACAAAGTCCAGCAAATGGCCCTTAAAGGGTCGAAGTCGAAGCGAGCAGAATATCGAGGATGATCCATTAACGTTTCTTACACCTTTGGACGATTCATTAGACTGGGAGGCCCATGCTTTTCTTCTTGAACGCATGGGATTAAAGACTGAGGCGGTTGATGCTTTGCGTACCTACAAAGATGTAGGGACTGTGCTACACCTGCCCAAGGTCACCTCCGCTCGTGAGTAAATTAGTCTACTTAGGAAGGTAGCCATGAGTTTTGATCGGTCACTGGCACGTTGTTCTTTCTGTGGGAGACGCCCACCAGAAGTTCAGCGAATGGTAGCTGGCCCGGGCGCTGCCTATATCTGTGAAAACTGCCTGCAATTATGTAACGAAATTCTGAACGAACCAACGCCTTTTTCACCTAAAGCGCTGGAACTTGCCTCGCGTCCGCCGGTAGTGATTGCCGCTCCACAACAACTTGAGCAGCAGGACATACAAGAAGTAATACCACGTGCGCCCTTGCGCAGCATTACGATCGAACTAGAGCAGAAACAACAAGGCATGATATTGATGCTGAATAAGTTACAACTGTATCAGAAGCATTTTGAGCTTCATTACCTATGGTTACGGCCACCATTGCCGGCGGGATTTGCTTTTGTCCCTCGCATCATCTTCTTTGTAGTAGATAACACTGGAGCTCAATGGGCAGGAGATCGTGGTGGGACGCTGCTGGCACGCCCTGAACTTGCTAGCCAACCTTATCAAGCTGTTTATCAAGGAAGTGCACGTTTTAGTCCGCCTCCCTCAGCTGAAGCGCGTATTATGAGGATACATGCTGCCGATCCTCTCGGCCAGTTCGAAGATCCACCGCTGCACCCCTGGGAGTTTGAGATTACTTTATAACATCAAATCCGTTTGAACAGTGAATGTGTGGGCAGCCGCGACCGCGGGCGAGGGCAAGCCTCGCCCCTACATTTCCAGGAGGCGGCCATAGGATTTGATACTATTTACTCTGCAATTTGCTCTAATGCAGGTACAAGCAATCCGTAGCCGCCCTCTTCTAAACGATACATGACGTTGATGGTCTGAGTTTCCTCATTAATGAACGGATAGAAGGAGAGGCTGTGTGCTTCCATTTGTGCGATAACTTCTTGATCGCTCATCGGTTTGGTATGAATCCGGCGAATTTCCGTGATTTTAGACCATATCTCTTCATTACGCTCTTCCGCAATTGGCAAGGTAAGTTCCTCCTCAGATTCAACATCCTCTTCTTCCATTGACGAAAGATTGCCGGTGCGCGATAGCGAGAGAACTTTCAAAGGCGATGTACGATGTCGTCGTGAACTTGTCTGACGATCTTTATGACGCCCAAGTTGTACGGTGACTTTATCCAATACCAGATCAAGAGCAATATTAGCATTGGCTGCACTAGCTTCACTATGAATAGGATGGGAGCTATTGGATAATGCTAGTTGCACCGAGTAGCGATCGCGAGCGCTACGTGTTTTTTCCTCTGAAACGGTCACCTCGATGCGCGCATTGGGACCAACGAGGCGGGAGAGGCGTTGCACTTTCCTTTCGATATGTTGACGCAAACGAGGTATGACTTCCAACTGTTTACCTTTGATGATGATTTGCATGGTTTGCCTTCTCTTTCCGATCCAACAACATGACAAAACATTTAGGAGGTTCCTTGACAGGCGTAGGAAAGCTACACACTGTATTATACCATCTCATCAACAATAGAAAAGGGAAATGCCAATTCTCCTATATCACAAAACCATCACGAGCAGGGGGAGGAAGCAAATTATCCCATGCATGAAAATCCTGTTATAGAATGAAAGACCCAATCGCGCTCAACGATGAATATTGTGTAATATTTCTCTCCTTGAAGATTCATAAAATATTCATGCACTCATGGTATGCTGTTATGGGTAATACCAAATCCTGTTCATCCGTGTATGTTTCGGTCCTGGCGGGGGCAAGCCCCGCCACTACAGTTCCAGAAGGAATCAGCAGGATTTGATATAAATACTCATTTGCATTCAGAAACGCTGCGGCCACAGCGTTTCTGAATGCAAGGAAGTATATAGTTGGACCACTCATCTTTTAATTCGTGGGAGGGTTAGCGGCAAATGACGCAGTTACCAAGCGAGCAGCATATTACATATCAATTACAGTTCCGCAAGTGTGGAAAGGCATCATGTAGCACCTGTCGAGGTGGTCAGGGTCATGGCCCTTACTGGTATGCTTACTGGCGTGAAGGATCGCGCTTGCGCTCAGGATATGTTGGAAAGTTATCTCCCGAAGCAGGAGCTTTTACGCAATCGGTCGCAACCACATAGTAGAGATAGCAGGTTACAATCAATAAGCCTATGGACTCGATAGATGATGCTCCTCACAAGTCCCCATTTCCCAATTCAGAAGAGCCTTCGAGATTTGGTATTTTACTTTCAAAGCGTTGATGTTACAATAGCCTCATAGAAAGACATAGACTCCTACACTATTGGCTCTCCATCCTTTTGGGAGACTGGCATGAAATGTCCATATTGCGGAGGCACCGAATCAAGAGTGAAAGATTCGCGAGATGTCGGTGATGCAATACACCGGCGGCGCGAATGTGAGCAGTGCAAAGGACGCTTTAGCACATACGAGCGGGCGGAGAAGTCTGTGCTTATGGTTATCAAGCGTGATCAACGACGGGAAGCTTTTGATAGGCAAAAGCTTTTTGTAGGTATCAGCAAAGCTTGTGAGAAACGGCCATTGCCAATAGGTGAGATTGAAAATGCCGTCGAGGAGATCGAGCAGGAATTGTATAGGCAGGGAAAACAAGAAGTCCAAAGCAGTGTCATTGGGGAACTTGTTATGGAACGCCTGCGGCAGATGGATAAAATAGCCTATATACGCTTTGCCAGCGTATACCGTTCGTTCAATGACGTTGAGACTATGCTTGAGGAACTACAAGATCTCCTAAATCGAAAAAAGGCTGAACCTGCACAAGGGATGTCACTCCAAACCGAAAATGAAGCGTAGGGAAACGGAATCTTGCTTCCCAGATGCTTGATTTTCGGTTTGCCAAATGAAAAAAGATCAAGGCCATTTAGTGACCGGCACTATGACTTTCGACCCTGCGCAGGCGGTGGCTGAGAACAGAGAGTAATCTTAGAGCAATATCGGGATGATTACGTATGGTGGTGCGAAATTCCCAGACTGGCAGGAGAAGGGCAGTGACATTAGTTACAGCAGTGACAGTAGCCGAACGGGGCAAATCATCCAGTAGCGACATTTCACCGAGTACATTTCCCGGACCAGCGGTGCCGAGATCAATTTCCGCTTTGTCAGGATCTTGCGCCTGAGTGATATGCACTGTGCCAGCGGTTATTACATAAAGTCCAACACCTGTATCACCCTGTTTGATCAACGTTGAACCCGCGCTATACTTGCGTTCCTGGCAAGCAGTTGCGAGTAGCTGTAAATCCTTCTTATCCAAACCCGCAAATAGATCTACACGTGATAAAGTGTCTTCGTACATGAGGCTAACTCCTTCGTAGCAAGCTATTTGTACTGGATGAACAGCTACGCTATTCCGTCCATAGAGCTTATCTTATCACAACTGCTGCGTCATGCCTAGCAGGGGGCAGCCATATAGCTGACATCCACTCATAATGCTTCTGGCGGGCCTGCGGCCCGCCATGGAGGAGAGCAACGTGCGAGGACACCTCGCGCTCCGGCAAGGGGCTTCGCCCCCTGCACCCCATGGAGGAGTGGATTCCAGCCATATAGTTCTTGACAGCAGTCTTTACAGACCCTGGTTTTTGACTTTCTTCCATACACGCACTACAATGAATCAGGCAGGCGAGATAAAAGGCAATGACGCATATGCAGAAATAGCTAGGCTGAGAAACCAGGGGTTAGAAGTTCATGGCGACACAAGACGAGAAAGCAGCGGAGAAACGCTTACAAGCAGGTATTGATGCCTTTTATAACGGTAAATTAGACATAGCAGCAGAAGCCTTTACAGACGCAGAAATACGCTTTCGGTTGCTTAGTGATTTTAAGCGGGCTGGAGACAGTCGCACAATGCTTGCAGATGTACAGCGCCAGAACAACCAGCTAGAGCAGGCGGCAAACAGCTACTTGAAAGCCAGGCGTTACTACCGGGATGCAGGTCACCCATTGAATGAAGCCGGGAGCGCACTCTCGCTGGGTCATGTTGAACGACAATTGGCGCAGCTTGAACGCGCGCAGGAGTCCTATCAGGATGCCTGGAATCTCTATGCGAGCCAGGGTAACTCGCAGGGACAGGGGAATGTTGCCCTGGCATTAGGGCATATAGAGATGCAGCGCGGCAATACCGAACTAGCCATAGATCACTATAAACAGGCCATTTCTTATTTTATAAGTGCCAAAGATAGTACCAACGAAGCTGATGCACGCCGCAGCCTCGCTGACATTCAGCGGCTGGCAAGGCACTTTGACGAAGCCATCGACGAATATCAGAGGGTGCTGGAAGTCTATCGAACAAGCAGAGACAATTTCGGAGTTGTTGATGCACTGTTAGGTCTGGGACGTATCTACCTGGATCAGCGACAGCTCGATAAAGCGACTGACGCATTCGCAGAGGCTATCAAACTGGCGAGATCATTTGAATACGAATTGGGCGAGGCTGACGGCAACCTCGGGCTTGCTGAAATTTCCCTGGTGAGCAATCATGTTGACCAGGCGTTGACGAGCGCGCAATTAGCCCAACAAATGTATACAGATATGCGCTATGCACTGGGTACTGCTAATGCAAGTCGTTTACTTGGTGAAATTAATATGCGCCGGGGTCAGCTTACTTATGCCAATGGGTTGATGGAACGCGCCCTGCGTACCTACAAAGCAGTAGCGTACCGCGTAGGACAGGCAGAGGCAGTGGCCGGACTAGGAGAGATTCAGCGTTTGCGAGGTTTTCTAGAGCGAGCGATACAGACCTTCGATGAGGCAAGGAAGCTAGCACACTCGTTGCGAAATGAGATAGTTGAAAGCCAAATATTACTTGGTCTTGGCGACATCTATAGCAAGCAAGGCCAGACTATGCAAGCAGCGCGATGCTATGCTGATGCTCAAAAACAGATGGAGCAAATTTCTGACGCTGTAGGTAGCAATATGGTAGCCGAAGCCCAGGTGCGTAGAGCACGCTTGGCCCTGTTTACAGGGCGATTGGACGAATCTGCATCGTACCTGGCAAGCGCGCATACAATAGCCGATGAAAATACTCTTGCTACGCAAGTGAAGCTTATGGCATTACTTGTAGATGGCCAACTGCTATTGACTATGGGAGATTTTTCACAGGCGGAGACTCATTTCAGCGATGCTCATAACCAGGCGGAGGCTCAGCAGGAGCCATTGCTTTCTGCCGAGGCGCTACTGGGATTGGCACGGACACGGTTATCTCGTAGGGAATTAGATGCAGCATCTTCGAGCTTTCTTGAGGCAGGACGACAGTTTCAGCTACTGGAGAGCACGGGCGGAGATGGGGCAGCCATGCTTGGAATCGCTCAAACGCTCATTGGGCAAGAACAATGGGATGAAGCGATTGAGCATTGCGAAGGAGCCTTAGTACGATTTAATCAGAGCGGTGACCTGGTCGGACAGGCTGATACAATTCTCGCCCTGGGATTGGCCCATCGAGGGAAGGATGAGCTGGATGAGGCTGCATCAAATTTCGAGCAAGCAGTAACATTATATCAACAGCAGCATCAAGCTCTAGGCGAGGCTGATGCGCGTTATGAGCGGGCAGGTATCTCTTTGGCGCGTGGACAGTTGGACTTTGCGATGAGTGATTTGGCTCAGGCTATCACACTGGTTGAGCGAGTCATGAACACATTGAGTACCCCTGAGCAGCGGAGTATATTCCTTCATCAATATGTTGAGCTTTACGTACAAGCCGCTATAACGGAAGTTAGACGAAACCAGGACAGCCAGGCACGCGCGATTCTTTCCTCTTTTGCTGGGATTGCAGGCAACACTACCGTCATAGAGCACATCAGAGTCTACGAAGACTCCGTACCTACCAGAGGTGAAGAGTTGACCGAGGAAGAGGAACGTACTAACAAAGAGTTGATAAAGCGCTTAAGGGAGTTACGTAAAGGTCTATAGATGCAATGCTTGCTATGTGTGATTAAAGAGCATATTATAAAGCTAGAGAAAGAGTATGTAATATTGCTATAGCAGAGAGGATTCTTCGCTATGTCTATACACTTCTTGCGTGGTGATCCACAAGCTCCAAAGGGGCATGCCATTTTTATTGCACGTAGTACTACCGATGCTCGCAATGTCTTAGCCACATATTGTGTTGTACCGCCTATGCCCCTTTCCCTGGCGAAGTATCTTCCTTCCTTTTTAGCTTCCCAGCTATCCCCAGAAGACTTACAGGACGCGACGAATGTACCGGTTATGCCTATCCCCCCAATGTTAGAGGAAGGAAGCACACTAGAGCGTCTCCAAATGCTAGCAGATCGACGTGATGATGACGTATGTGACATTGGAACTGTCAACCCGAAAGATGAAGGGGCACGAATGCAATTAGTTGCTCAAGGTTGCCAGGAGTATGGACAATTCTACGTGAACTACGCTTCAAACTTTGCTCAGGTTCCATCTATTGAGGCGATTGAGGAACAAGCGTCGCTTGCGCTAGATGACATGGACGCTGAAGATCTGCTGATTCAAACGATGACCGATCGACAGCGCCTGGCGGAATTGGGTAAGTTAGTGGGAGTAGCACGTTATGCGCTCGAAGGACACGATACACAGCAGCTGCAGGAAACCAAGCTACGCATGCAGCGTGTTGCAGAGCCCTTGGCGGAAAAATACCGCAGCGCTGAATTAATGGCCGCCGCTTTCGATCCTAACGATCGTGGAGCCAGGCTTGCCGAACTCTATTTAGAGCGAGCATATAAACTGCTCGATGAAGAATACGCGGATATTCCGGGTATCGAGCGGGCTATTCGAGAATTACAATAGTAGAGGTTGAAACGCTTATGCCATCAGTTGGAATGAATATCGATATTTCGAACCTTGTAGATGCCACCGTTGCTGGTGATAGCGACCAAATCATTGCTGTTGCACGCGAACTGACACAGCGTGGCGCGGATGCTCCTGAGTTGATTGGGCGTGTAGGCGTGATTGCCGCTCGTGGCGATAGCGATGGTCATACGATTCTTACGCTCGATGCCGCAAGCATGATGTCTCGCTGGCTCATAGCCCTCCGCTATACTCTTGGAGAAGATACACTCAACCTTACGCGAGGTTTACCATTCCTTGTACAGGCATTGGTTGCCGCTGCGCCAGTTGTACGCGCGGGCAAGGAAGCCGAAACGCACATCAGTTATCCAACGCCACTATATCCGAGCGGCTTGCAGGATGGGCAAACTGTTAACTCGGCAATGCACGACGCTATCTTTGGCAATGATGCCACCACGGTTGAACGTTTGCTCTTTGGCTTGTATGGTACCGGGGCAGATTATCGCACCCTAGAAATACGCGTGTACGATGGCATTTCGACCACATTCCAAAATGCCGGACACCCATTGATGTTTGCAGTAAGGGGTATGCAATTGTTGGATGCAGTAGAGTGGGGTGATCAAGCGCCGGATATTATCCACTGGCTTGCACCACACTTGCCGTTGCACACAAGTGAACCCGCCTGGGTCGATACAGTACGCTCATTTCTTTCCGACTCGATTCATAGCCTTGACAGTTATCGAACACGTATAGCTGCGCCAAAAGATGAGCATGCGCTCCCCTTACGAAAACTCATCCTCAGCGAGGCTGACACGCCGCAGATTTGCCAGGGGGTATACAATGCTCTTATCAAGGAAGGAGCGTCCTCTCACGGTATCGGCTCTGCTATCGCACTCACTGCAACCGATTTGATGCAACGGGTTGAAGATGGTGACCGAGAGGCCTTTGTACATGCTGCTCACGGTCTACTCTTCACGGCAGCGGTGCGATTGGTATTCGCGCAAACACAGGAAGTGGAGGCATTGCCCCTTTTGTTCACGGCTGCATCATATCTAAATGCCCTCCATAAAGAGTTGGCAGAGCAGAAGGCCCCGGCTCCAGCGCAGCCAACAGGTACCCGCTCTCCTATTCTAGGTGGCGGCCTGATTGCCCCAGCACTGTTAGATACACTGAGCGAACAATTAGAGGCACAGGAACTGGCCGCGGCATTTTCGACGGCACGTCGTTATATTCAACTGGGACATGATGTACGCTCCTTGTTCGCTACTATAGGCCTGGCCGCTGCCAAAGCGGATGCCACGGCAGACCAGGGACACACAATGCAAATCGTGCAGGCAGCGGGTGAAGAATATATGGGATGGCCTGTAACTCTCACTGGCATCAACATTGAGGGATTTTTACATGTTGCTTTGCGAGCAGTTGCATTTGCCAAACGCAATATATTGGTCCACAATTTGTAGCAAGGGATTTGGATGGATATTGGTAAGAAGAAATGGGCTACCCGTTTTACGCCGCTTCTTTTATGTTTGATTGCACTGCTGCTATCCTCTTGTGATATATTTGGAGGAAACAATACTACTCTACCAAGCAAACCGGTAAAAGCTCCAGCCAATAAGCAGGTATTCACCACTCCCATTCTGGGCGCCTCGGATATTACGACGTTTGATCCAGCGCTTTCATTTGATGCTTCATCCATTTCAGCTATCCAGATGGTTTTCACAGGATTGGTGCAACTCGACGACAAATTCCAGATACGGCCACAACTTGCGCAATCCTGGCAACAAGCTTCCGATGGACTGACGTGGACATTTCACCTGAAACCTCACCTGAAGTTTAGTGATGGTAGCCCGCTCACTTCAGAAGACGTGATTTATAGCATAGATCGCGCATTACAGCCAACCACAAAATCCACCATTGCTCCGATCTACCTCGATCTGATAAGAGATTCTGACAAGTTGCTGGGAGGTAGAATTCCAACCCTGATCAACGACAGCCTGATGGCCCCCGATCAGAACACGGTCATGATACAGACAAAGAAGAAAGCCGCCTACTTTCTGGCTATGCTTACGCATCCCTGTTCCTATGTCGTCGAGAAGAAGTTGATTGACACATTCGGAGCGAATTTCACCGATCATCTGACACTGGGTGGAGGTGCAGGACCTTTCAGGGTTACACAGTATACACACGGCAAAGAAATCGACTTTGCACCCAATCCAAACTACTACGATACTCTGCCACAACTGCAGAAGGTGGTCTTTCCGTTCTACCCTCAAGCAGAGGCCGCCTACCAGGCCTATCAAAATGGTCGAGTTGATGTTACCGGAGTACCCATTGCCAACTTTGGTTACGATAAGAAGCGTTCGGATTTCCACGAGGTTCCCCAGTTATGGATCAATTACTACACCATGAATTACCTGGTCAAGCCATTCGACAATATACACATCCGCGAGGCATTCGCCCTGGCTATAGATAAAACAGCGATCGCGAACAATGTCTGGCAAGGAACAGTGATACCAACAAACCATATCGTGCCTCAGAGTATGCCCGGCTATAATCCCGATCTAACGGGTCCTGACGGAACACAAACCCTGAAAGGGAACCCAGACAAGGCCATGGCTTTGCTAAATCAGGGGTTACAGGAAGAACATTGGTCGAGTATTGAGCAGTTACCGCCAATCAAGTTGACCTATGCAACAGGTGTGAGTAACTTTGATCAAGAGGTAAAAATGCTGATTGGAATGTGGCAGAATGTACTGGGCGTAACTGTTAAGGCTGATCCTGTAGCCTATAATACGCTCCTCGACCAAGTGACGGCGGCAACGAACAATGCGCAGGGCATACAGTTCTGGGGTCTGGCGTGGGTCGCCGAATATCCCGACCCACAAGATTGGCTGACACGGCAATTTGATCGGGGAGTGCCAAATAACAGCATGAATTACGGACAGAATTATAGCAAAAATGCAGTACAACAGCAGGCTATACAAGTGCAGTTGGAGAAGGCCGATGCCAACTTTCAACAGGACGCTCGAATTCATGCATATCAGAAGGCAGAGCAGCAACTGGTCAACGATGTAGCATGGATGCCAATGGAGCAGGTAACGAATGTCTTCTTGCTCAAAACTTACGTGGTCGGCATGATAGACAACCAGCAAGGTTTGATTCCCCCCGATGATTGGGCTAATATCTACATTGTGCAATACTGATGAAGAAAGCCGGCTATCTTTTGCGATCACCCTCATAATGAGTTTTAACACATTCATCCGGGTCTGTGGTGGAGTTCCCGAGGGCCGATAAATCGGCGCTGGCCGCGATAAATCGGGCCCTACGGGTATGCCGTCCCCGTTTACGCTACCCTGAGTATTTCGTTAAAGTTCATAATGAAAGGGCTTTGCCTTCATCTGCATTTTCTTCGGTTCACGCGTGTGAGAGAAACGGCTACACAAGAACGTAGTAATATGTGTGCTACCGTCCGCTGAAAGATAACACATGCAAACGGTTTTTCCAGCGAATTATTTTTTCCTACACAATAGGTCCTGTATGTCCTTAGGTAGACTCAAACTGACGTTTATCTAGAGATATATGGGTCATTGGAAATTCCTGGATTAAAGGAGGAAGTTTTACAAATCGCTGCTTCAAGTCATCGGAAATTGCATGTATTGTAAAGGTAGTCGGTTATACTTCGTTTGTTCTTATGTATTTACTGTTACTTAGGTAACAAGGAGAATTGACACATGAGAAATGGCAAGAAATTGACCACCGGGTTTCTGCCAACCCTGCTCATCCTGGTTGCCATGCTTGTGGTTGCATGTGGAGGCGGCGGTGGGACTTCAAACGCCACACCCACCGCCGCCGCAAAGGCTCCTGCCTCACAACAGGTAGACCGTGTCGTCCTGGGGACTTCGGACATTGCAACCTTTGATCCCGCGCAGGCAACCGACCTCTACTCCGCCGAAGCCATTTATACAGTCTTCACTGGTTTGGTGGAGTTGAATGACAAACTCGAGGTGAAAGGTCAGTTGGCCTCTAATTGGACTACGAGTTCTGATAACCTGACGTGGACGTTCACCTTGAAATCGGGCCTGAAGTTTAGCGATGGCACGCCGATCACCTCGGCAGACGTGGTCTATAGCATTGACCGTGCCCTGTCGCCCCAGATCTCCGCGCTTAATGGCGTTTCTCTCACCTACCTGGGCCTGATCAAAGACTCCGAAAAGCGTGTCAATGGGAAAATTCCAACCCTCATCGGCGATAGCCTGTTGACACCGGATGCTAATACGGTTGTTATCAAGCTGAATAAGCCAGGCGCTTACTTCCTAGGGGCTCTCTCTTATCAAACCTCCTGGGTAGTGGAAAAGAAGGTTATTCAACAGTGGGGCTTAAAGTGGACCGATCACCTGACTGATAATGGCGGTCAAGGCGGCGCAGGACCGTTCGTGGTAAAAAGCTGGGATCACAACAAGGGCGTCGACCTGGTACCCAACCCCAACTACTATGGAAATCATCCCCAGGTAGCGACACTGAGCTACCGCTTCTACAAAAATCCAAAGACTGCCTACGAGGCCTATCAAGCAGGTCAGCTCGATGAGACGGGAGATGCCGGATTTGGAATTCCTTCGGCGAACTATGATCAGGCTAAAACAAGCAAAGAGTTTGTCAAGACACCTAGCCTGTCTCTTGGTTACTACGCCATGAACTACCTGGCGAAGCCGTTCGACAACATTAAGATCCGCCAGGCGTTCGCGTTGGCCATTAACAAGGACCTCCTTAACCAGGCCATTTATAAGGGGCAATATGTTCCCACTTGCCACATTGTGCCTCAGGGTATGCCAGGCTATAATCCCAACCTTCAATGCCCGGGAGGAGTCACAACCGCGGGCGATGTAACCAAAGCCAAGCAATTGTTCAACCAGGGCATGCAGGAGGCAGGGTATACGCTAGCTACGTTCCCAACGGTCACCATCACCTATCCGAATGGGAGTGCGGATAGGGACAACCAGATCACGACCGTGCGCCAGATGTGGAAGACAGCTCTGGGCATCGATGTCAAGGCACAAGCCATTGACTTCAATCAGTTGGTAACTGACCTAAACAGCACGATCAAGAATTCCAAGGGACTGCAGATGTGGGCCATCGGTTGGATTGCGGACTATCCTGACCCGCAGGACTGGACGACGCTGCAGTTCGACAAAGGTTCGCCCAATAACTACTTTAACTATGGTCAGAACAACAGTAGCGACGCGGCACAGCAGCAGCAAGTGCAGCAGCAATTGGAGCAGGCCGACGTCACTGCTAACCAGACCCAGCGCTTGCAGATGTACAACCAGACGGAGCAGCAGTTGGTCAACGATGTCGCCTGGCTGCCGATATTCCAGGAATCTACATCGCGCCTGGTCAAGTCCTATGTGATTGGCCGAGTTTTTAATGGCGCTGGCGTGGTTCCACCAGACGATTGGGCTAACGCGTACATCACAGCACATTGATACATGGTCGTGCTTCAAGGCTGTGGTGCTCGCTCGGCACGGTGCAGCTTGAGGTGAGTAGTAAACCAACAGTTTGGATAGTTAGAACCCACCTCACTTAGGAGGTGGGTTCTTGTTTGTGTGAAGGTGCTATGCTTTCCGTTTGCTTGACAACAGCAACAGGCTCACTTAAAATTAGTAAAATGATCCACAGAAGCGTCTGTCGATAGAAACTGTCAATGTAAATCCACGACCAGGTGCCGTTACATGGATATTACTTACAAAAAGACGGAACCAGAGAACATACGCCACATCGTACAGAAGCAATTTGGAATTATCTCACATACCATAGTCACCTCGAACTAACCAAAAAATTAAGGGGCACAACATGGTTCAGTTTCTAGTCAAAAGAATCATCGGCCTTATCTTTGTCGTCATCGGTGTAACCTTCATTACGTTTATCATGGGATACCTGGCCCCAGGTGACCCGATTCGCGTATTGTTGGGTCAACACCCCGATCCATTGGAATACATCCGGCTAAAACATATCTATGGATTGGACCTACCCTGGTACCAGCAGTATTTCAACTTTTTGAAGAATCTGGCCACGTTCAATTTCGGATATTCGTATGAATTCAAAAATCGCGCAGTCTGGGATATCCTCAAAGATGGCGTACCGATCTCAGTTGAGTTGGGTTTCTGGGCGTTGATGCTGCAATTGTTCGTGGGTGTACCATTGGGTATCCTCTCAGCGCTCAAAGCGAACACCTGGATCGATACTACCAACATGGCTATAATGTTGATAATTTATGCAATTCCTGTCTTCGTTGTGGGGGTTCTAGCCCAGGTCCTAATCGTCAGGATCGATCAGAATACAGGTGCGGGTTGGCCGGTTGCAGGTTGGGGAAATCCTTGGCAATATACCTGGAGCGATATTCAGTACAAGCTGGTGCCGATACTAGTGTACGCAGGAGTGGGACTGGCTTATTTTGCTCGCCTCGCCCGAACCAGTTTGCTCGAAGTTCTACGTCAGGATTATGTACGCACCGCTCGCGCCAAAGGGATGCGCGAAGGAACAGTCATTTATCGCCATGCGCTTCGTAATGCCATGATCCCGCTCGTGACTGTGGTTGGACTCCTGATAGGCTTTCTTGTAACAGGGGCCTTTTTTGTCGAGACGATTTTCAATATCCCCGGCATTGCTTATATCACGATAACATCTATAAGTTTCCGGGACTATCCTGTGATTCAGGCAACGACGGTCTTGTTAGCAGTCGCTGTGGTGTTTGGTAATTTACTGTCGGATCTCCTCTACACCGTTTTTGACCCACGCATCAAGGTTCAATAGGAGGCGAACGTACATATGGATACGAGGGATCAGCTCCCAGGAAATACCACCGACAATGCTATGGCCCCTGATAACACGATGGTTCCGCCACCACCCGAAATGGCTGAGTTGCAAGGGCAAGTATTGGGGATACCTATGCCTGATGCGGTAGAGGTAGAGAAACGAGAAAAAGCACCTACCCCGCTTCAAGACTCATTGCGGCGGCTGCGGCGCGATAAGCGTGCAATGGCCAGTGTGATAGTTATTGCGCTCTTTGTTTTAATTGCCCTCGTTGGCCCCCTAATCTACCAGCATATTGGTGGCCCGTATAATAGTCCACTGAACGGGATAATAGGACCAGACCAGTATCACACGTTCTATCACCAGGAGTTAAATCGCCTGGATGAAGGACCATCGTCGTTGTACTGGCTGGGCACAGATAGCCTCGGGCGCGACATGTTGGCCCGCCTCATGCAAGGTATGCTCATCTCCCTGTCGGTAGCTATTCTAGTTGAGATAGTGGATATTGTATTGGGTATCTTCATTGGTGTACTGGCCGGCTTCCATGGCGGGTGGATCGACCAGTTCCTTGCACGTTTCACAGATATTATGTTCGCCTTCCCCGGACTGCTCTTTGTCATTCTGCTCACGGGTATCTTTGGCCCCGCCGCCGATGACACGCTAAGCAAAATACCAATCATTGGCCCAAATGGAAATGCACGCCTGATACTTGTCTCGCTTGCTCTTGCATTCACCATCTGGCCGTTGATGGCACGCTACGTACGTGGACAATCGCTGCAACTGAAAGAGCAACAGTTTATTGAAGCGGCACGAACATCGGGCACGACCAATTCACGCATTATCCTGCGCCACATCATCCCCAACCTGTTCAGCATTGTGGTGGTCGCCGCAACGTTGAATATCTCAAACACTATTGTTGCTGAAGCAGGCATCAGCCTGCTAGGTCTTGGCGTGCAACCACCAGGATCCAGCATTGGCCTCATGATTTCAAGCGCCTCGGACCTTATAGACACCCACCCCTGGGAAGTGATAGTTCCATCGGTTACGCTGGCAATCATTGTACTGGCGTTCTCCTTCTTCGGCGATGGTTTGCGCGATGCCTTTGACCCGAGATCAAAAGATTAGGAAGCGGAGAAACGAATATGGCAGAGAATCTGCTTGAGATAAATAACCTCAAGACGTACTTTTTTACACGGGGAGGGGTGGTGAAGGCCGTTGATGATGTTTCTTTTACTATCAATCCGGGCGAAACTCTGGGCGTGGTAGGTGAAAGTGGGTGTGGTAAAAGTGTAACCGCACTTTCTATAATGCGCCTGATAGCAAGCCCCCCTGGTAAAATCGTTGGTGGCGAAATCAACTTCAACGGCGAGAATATCCTGGAGAAGAATCAGGAAGAAATGACTGATTTGCGCGGCAGTAAAATCTCGATGATCTTCCAGGACCCGATGACCTCGCTTAATCCGGTGTTTAGCGTTGGCAATCAAATTGCTGAGACGGTCAGGCGGCACCGCAAAGAGGTTAGCAAGGACCAGGCCTGGAAGCGTGCCACCGAAATGCTTGACCTGGTGCGTATACCAGATGCCAAACGGCGCGTCAAGAATTACCCGCATGAGTTCAGTGGTGGTATGCGCCAGCGCGTCATGATTGCCATTGCCCTGGCGTGCAATCCGAAACTGCTGATTGCCGATGAGCCAACAACAGCCCTGGATGTGACCATCCAGGCTCAGATTCTTGAGCTAATGAAAGGTCTGTCAAAAGAATTTGACACGTCGGTGATGCTGATTACCCATGACCTGGGAGTAATAGCTGGAACCTGTGAGAACGTTAAAGTGATGTATGCGGGGCACGTGGTGGAGTCTGCGCCGGTAAAACAACTATTTGAGACTCCTGCACATCCTTATACCGTGGGTCTCCTGCATTCAATTCCCCGCCTGGACGATCAGCGCGGGATCCAGCTGACACCAATCGGTGGACAACCGCCAGATTTGCTTAATCCAGCTGCTGGCTGTCCCTACGCTCCACGTTGTCCCAAGGTGCAGAGCCTGTGTCGCCAGGAACGCCCTGAACTGATGCCAGTTGGCCGTGGTGGGCAAACAGCGGCCTGTTTCTATCCAGACTAAGGGGAAAGGAATAGTATGGCGCATGAAGTACACACGCCCGAGGCAACAGGAACCACCCTGATTGATGTCAAAGGCTTAAAAGTCCATTTCCCGCTTAAAAAGGGAATCCTGAGCCGCACTGTGGCATATGTCAAGGCAGTCGATGGTGTTGACCTGTTCGTCCGTCGTGGCGAAACATTGGGCCTGGTGGGAGAAAGCGGCTGCGGGAAATCGACTACAGGCCGTGCAATTTTACAGTTGATTAAACCGACGGCGGGCAGTGTAAAACTAAACGGAACCGAGCTGACAACACTTCCCCCTGGTGAAATACGTAAAAAGCGGGCGGAAATGCAGATGGTTTTCCAAGATCCATATGGTTCACTCAGCCCGCGCTTAACTATCGGGCAGATCATCGCAGAACCGCTGGAGAACTTCAAGAAAGGCAATGCACAAGAAATCAAGGATGAGGTAGCTCATTTGCTGGAAGTGGTGGGGCTCAACCCATTTTTTGTCAACCGCTTTGCTCATGAGTTTAGTGGAGGCCAACGCCAGCGTATTGGAATCGCGCGTGCCCTGGCCCTTCGACCCTCATTCATTGTAGCTGATGAGCCTGTATCAGCGCTCGATGTATCGATTCAAGCGCAGGTACTGAACCTGATGGAGGAACTGCAGGACCAGTTCGGCCTGACCTACCTGTTTGTGGCACATAACCTTTCGGTGGTGAAACATATTAGCGATCGAGTCGCAGTGATGTACCTTGGACGAGTGGCAGAACTGGCAAAGAGTGAAGAGTTGTACGAGATGCCATTGCATCCATATACTCAGGCGCTCCTTTCGGCCATTCCAGTTCCTGATCCTGAGAAAGAGTTGCGGCGGAAACGTATCATCCTCGAAGGCGACGTACCTAGCCCGGTAAATCCTCCTCCCGGTTGCAATTTCCATCCGCGCTGCTGGAAGGCGCAGGAGATATGCCGCAGTGTCATTCCTCCTTTAGAGGAGAAACAGCCGAATCACTGGGCGGCCTGCCACTTCCCAGGGTAGGGCCATCTGCTCGTTCTGCATGCATCTGCAGTAAGTAATCCATCCGACGTTGTCGATCCGCCGGTGTCAGGCGTAAAACTCGTTCTATGGCTGCATTTAGCGCACTTGGTTTAAAGGGTTTTGTGAGGTATTCATCGACGCCTGAGAGCAGGCCTGTCATCTGATCTTCTTCACGTGTCATTGCGCTTAAGATGATCATGGGAATGTTGACAGTGCGAGCATCACCACGCAGGCAACGAACTAGTTTATAGCCATCCATGCCGGGCATCTTCACATCGATAATAACGCAATCAGGATTTTCGGCATAAACGCACTTTAATCCTTGTTCACCATCATAGGCGACGATAACCTGATATGGGCTTTGCAGGTTCACAGCATATTTTATCAGTTCTACGATTGTCGGATTGTCATCGATAACTAAAACTTTTTTCATAATATGACTGTATTGGAAGGTTGTGTTGTACAATATACTGCTTTCCTAAAAGGTCCGGTCACCTTTTTGCATTGTAGCACAGTAATGTGTAACTGCCAACCATACAACCTTAAATGCCAGGGCTGTTGCAACCTCCCTTGTTGCCGCCTGAGGCGGCGGGAAGGAGGGAACAAGCGAGGACCCCTCGCGCTGCGGCAAAGGGCGGTCGCCCACTGCACACCCACCAGCCCGCGTCGTCTTCCCGCTCGTGCAACAGCCCTGCCTTAAATGAACGATTTGTGCTAGAATGAAACGAGAAATGCACCGGAATCAAGGAACTGAATGCCAGCGCTAGGAGCAAATTTGATGTCTGGGACGCCTATACTCGATCGTTATTCACGACAAACCCTGTTCGGACCAATCGGTAGAAAGGGGCAAGAGCTGCTTGGTAGTTCATCAGTTGCTATTATCGGCTGTGGAGCGTTGGGAACTGTACTCGCTAACAACCTCTGCCGTGCTGGTATTGGGCGGCTGGTGATTGCCGATCGCGACTACATTGAATTGAATAACCTGCAGAGGCAGATACTATTCGACGAGGACGATATTGCAAGGCGATTGCCCAAAGCCATCGCCGCCGCTGAAAAGCTTCATCGTGTGAATAGCGCAACGAAGATAGAGGCGCTTGTGGAAGACATCAATGCCGACGGAATAGAATCCCTGGTACAAGATGTAGACCTGGTACTTGATGCCACCGACAATTTTGAGACGCGCTATTTGCTCAATGATGTGTGTGTGAAATTTGGGCGTCCATGGATCTACAGCGGTGTGATCGCGTCGTATGGGGTAACGATGAACATCGTGCCAGGAGACACACCCTGCTTGCGCTGCATTTTTCCAGAAATGCCATTGCCTGGCACTACTGCTACCTGTGATACCGCGGGCGTACTCAACGGTATTGTGGGTGCAATCGCTGGCGTCGCATCCACTGAGGCTCTCAAGCTGTTGCTGAAAAGTGAGAGGGTGAGTCACGCAATGTTCTGGATGGATGTGTGGGAGAATACGAGCGAACGCATAGAGTTGCCACGTCAGCCAGATTGCCCCACCTGCGGGTTGCATCATTACGAATTCCTCGATTCGCTCAGTGGGACCAGCAGTACAAGTCTCTGCGGGCGTAACGCAGTGCAGGTGCGTGGCGGAAGAAGAGGAGATAAGATTAATCTGCCTGATCTGGCCGAGCGATTACGCCCTGTTGGGCAGGTTTCCTTCAACGAGTTTCTATTGCGCTTCATTGTTGATGGATATGAACTGACCATCTTTCCTGATGCACGTGCGATTATCAAGGGCACCGATGATGAACAGGTCGCACGGTCTGTGTACGCGCGGTACATTGGGATGTGAGAGATAGGGCATGGGCCCATGAATTAATTGGGCACCCGCAAGGGGTGCCCCTACAATTCGGACCAGTGTGAGCCTGGTTCATTACTGCTCTTTCGGGAACATTCACAGACCCTGGTGAGATGGGGCTCGGGCCTTGTACTCCCTATAACCTATGTTATAATACGCAAGGTTAGTCTGAAACCTTACTTCACCGCTTGCCCTAGGGAGACTCATAAATAAATGAAAGAACATATACTTGTTTGCGTTGCATGGCCATATGCGAAAAGCTCCACGCATGTCGGCCAAATTGTTGGGGCCTATCTGCCTGCTGACACTTTCGCACGCTATCATCGATTGGCAGGAAATCATGTATTGATGGTTTCTGGCAGTGATGAACATGGCACGCCTATTCTCGTTGATGCTGAACGTGAGGGCATTAGTCCACGTGAATTCGTGGCACGTTATCACCGAGAAATTTGTGAAGTGTGGGATAGATTGGGCATGTCCTGGGATTTATATACTGAGACAGTTACAGAAAACCACTATCGCATTGCGCAAGATTTTTTTCTAACGCTCTACGATAAGGGTTATATCTTCAAAGATTCTATGGAGTCTCCCTATTGCCCAACGGATCGCCGCTTTTTGCCTGATCGCTATGTTGAGGGTACCTGTCCATTTTGCGGATATGCATCAGCCCGTGGCGACCAGTGCGACAATTGCGGACGGACTCTCGATCCTGTCGATTTGATAAATCCCCACTGCCGTATTTGCGGCAGTAAGCAAGCCAGCCTGGAAATTCGCTCAACGGAGCATTTTTTTCTGGATTTGCCCAAGTTGCAGGAGCCATTGATGGCCTGGCTCTCAGAGGGCAAGGACTTCTGGCGTCCCAATACGCTGGCATTTGCCATGAACTGGCTGAAAGAAGGGCTCCGACCACGAGCGATTACCCGCGACCTGGATTGGGGCGTCCCGATTCCAATCGATGGCTACGAGGACAAACGCATCTATGTGTGGTTTGACGCGGTAATTGGCTACTTTTCTGCCTCGGTCGAATGGGCCGGAAGGCGTGGTACACCCGAAGCATGGAAGACCTGGTGGGTACCGGGCCAGGCTGAGCCTCCGGTAAAGTCCTACTACTTTATAGGGAAAGATAATATTCCGTTTCATGCTATTATCTGGCCTGCGATGCTGATTGGTTACGGCAATCGTAATTTGCCCTATGATGTGCCCGCGAATGAGTTTATGACCATGAGCGGGGCAAAGGCTTCGAGTAGTCGCGGCAACGTTATCTGGACACGAGATGTGTTGGACCGTTATGGCGCCGATACACTACGCTACTATCTCTCGGTGACTGCTCCTGAAGGACGCGATACCGACTTTACATTTGAGGAGCTGATTCGGCGCAATAATGACGAACTGGTAGCAACATACGGAAACGCGATACACCGTACTCTGACATTCTTGCAGAGCAGGTTCGGCGGTGTTGTGCCACATCCTCAAGACCTGCGGGAGGCCGACCGCAAGATTCTGGCAGAGGTGGAGGGAGGCTTTGCAGTGGTAGGACATAACATAGCCAATTGCCATTTTAAAGATGGTATTAATGCGGCTATGGCGGTTGCGCATGCGGCAAACCGTTACCTGGATGAGCAGGCTCCGTGGAAAAAGATAAAAGTAGATCGCGAGGCTGCTGGGACGACGATGTATGTGATGCTGCAAGTACTGAGTGGTCTACGAATACTTTTCTGGCCGTATCTCCCATTCTCATCGCAAAAGCTGCACCATTTCTTAGGGTTTGAGGGAGATGTGAGTGGCGTAAGTTGGCGACCTGCTAAAGTACCAGAAGGGATCAGGTTACCTGTACCTACGCCGTTATTCCCTAAGCTAGAAGAGTTCGTGGTCGTCGAGTAGAGTATACTCCTTGCTACCCTGAAGATGCCTCTCGCCCACTACCATCTGGGGAGCGCTGGTCAACTTGCTCTTCATGTGCGTGCGCGTGAGTGTGCCTCACAGGCATCTTCTTTCTATGATCGATAATGATATGCGTGATTTCATCGAGCTTTTCAGGTGACCATTCAGCAAAATGATCCCAGGCACTCGTCTGCCAGTCATCGACCGTCTTGGTTGCCGGAATCCAGGGTGGGAGATTCACCAGCAGATGGTCCGCTATTGCATTGACAAACGGCTCGTATGAGCGTCGTATGCCATAGAGACGCTCTCCAGCATCCTCTTGATGATCCAGTATTAATCCCACTTCGGCGAGAGAATCGTGCATACGTGCAAACTCAGCAGATGAGAGGCGGTTGAGTTTGGAATCCATTGGCGGCGTCCCGTAGATCTGAGCAAGGTCGACTGCCGCGTGACGAGCGATAGCGAACGTGAGACGTACAGTTGGTGCTGAAATGCCCTCGAAACCAACGATAAGCAATGCACAGGTATCCAGGATGGTGGTAAGTGCTGCTAACCAGGATTGCCTTTCATGCTGGGAGCGATAGTATGTCAAGACTGGATAGGAGAGATGGCTCTCCAGCAATTCTGCACACCACCTTTCCCATTCGCGCATAAACTGGATAAGCTCGTCTATTTTCCGGTCGCGATAACTCCTGCGCAACAATTCGGTTGCACTTGGTGGTGAACCAGCACGCGCATCGAGCAGGGAGATGTTGATTTCTCGTCGCGAAAACGCCTGGTAGATGATTGGAACATATCCTATAATGAGTGCGAGAAAACCAAAGCCCATACCAGCCTCTGCAATGGCGAGAAAGCGTCCCAGCCATGTCAGTGGTACGACATCACCGTATCCGAGTGTGAAGAATGTCGTCCCACTCATGTAGAGATAGGTCCCAAACGACAACTGTTTCTCTGGTGCATTCAATGGATCACTTAGTCCCCACTGGAAAAGCGCGAAAGCGACAACAAGCACTGTTGCCCAGATAACAAGAATGGCGAAAAGCGAGAGCGGGCCATAGTAACTCAGATAAAACTCGCGTCGATTCCCCGGACGCATCTTACGTACCACTGCTGACCATAACATCCAGGTCGAGGAGTAAAACCATCGCGATAGTCTGAAGCGACGTGATACCCTGCGTGGCAAGACGATTGATTCAAAGCTGTCTTGCAGGATTCCAATGATTAAAATAATGCCAGCAATGACTGCGAGAATTTCCATAGATGCTCCTTCGTTCTCATCTCAGCTTCTTCCCCATAAAAATTGCCACCTCGTGTTCAACTAAACCTGGCGGATAGAAGTGTTGATTGATGCTCCACACCTCTAAACCATTGCGCAGATAAAACTGGATGGCGGGGTAATTGACATTCTGGGTTTCTAAGACGATTGCCCAGCAGCCACGGTTACGCGCCCAGTCCGAGGCACAACAGAGCAGTAACGAGCCAATGCCGTAGCGACGGAACTGGCGACCAACAATGATATCTTCAATTCGCGTTACCGAACGCCATTCCTCTACAGCGAGCAAAACCATGCCAGCAACTTGCCCATCTGCCAGAGCAACGTAACCACCATCGACGCAATTCAGTTTAGCCTCGACTGCCTCCAGGGTATGTTCGTACTTACGATAGCTCTTATAAAGAGGTGGTTCGACGGTCGTTTCCCAAAGTTCAAAGGCTAACACTGGCTTAACTGGTCCATTTAGGCTGTCATCGCCTTGCGCCAATATTCCCCCTACCCGTAGGGTATAGATTCGATCCGTCTCGAAACTGTAATCTAGTTTGTGCAAAGCAGGCGCATCTGTGACGGCTACAGACCGCACGTCAATAGCGGGTGCAGCTCCATTCATACCTTCCCCCATTCCGCTCTCATGGAGAGTAACGATTGACTTTATTGGAGGGGAAATGTAAATCCCGCCGCCTCTGCTCCAAGACATGCCGCGCCCACTACGCCAGAAAAATCACCCAGCTTTGCTCGTAAAATCTTCGTTTTGCGAGCCGGCTCCGCCAGCGCTGTAGTACGAGCGCGATGAACTGCGTGCTCAAAGAGCAGGTCAATGGCCTCAATGACTCCCCCACCTAAAATAACGCACTCAGGATTATAGAAGTTCATCACCGACGCAAGGCCATACCCAAGGTAGTCTGCTGCTTCGGTGATAATCTCGGTAACCAGGGCATCGCCACGATTGAGGGCATTCGCCAGCAATCCTGAACGAATGATAGTCTCACCTTCCTTCAGTTGGAGTTCAACATCCCCCGCCAATACCGAGTTGCGCCCGTGATGTATCTCACCCATGATTGCCTTGGTCATGGCAGTTCGAGAAGCGTAGGCCTCTAAGCAGCCGCGACTACCACAGCCACACAGGCGTCCACCTGCCTGGATAGTCATATGCCCAACTTCACCAGCAGTACCGGTAAGCCCAGCATACAAACGCCCGTTTTGCACAATGCCAGAGCCAATGCCCGTGCCAACAAACAGGCAAACGAAGGTAGAATATCCCCGCCCTGAACCATAGAGGTATTCTCCCAGGGCTGCCACTTCGACATCATTGCCAACCGCGACAGGCTTGCCATATTGCTTACCCAGTATCTCACGTATTGGCATATCTTTGACCCCCAGGTTTGGGGCATCGACGACGACACCAGCTTTGCGGTCAATTTGCCCCGCTGCTCCGATACCAACCGCGACTATAGCACCATCTGCTGGTAGTTTTGCAGCTTCAATCACGGCATTAGAAAGCTCTATAATGCGTTGTGATACAAAATTCTGTCCCTTTTCGGCGCGTGTGCGTTTGCGCTCCGAAGCAATCACTTCACCAGTGGTGATATCCACAACCGCTGCCAGGGTTTTGGTTCCGCCAAGGTCGATACCCAGGGCATATGTTTTTTGTTTTGGCATACAACACTCTCACTTTTTCGTAAATGGCAGGCTTAAACCTGGCTCAACATCCAGGTCAAAACCATGTTGCTCACCTCTAAGAAGGTGGAAGAAAGCGGCGCTGGCAATCATTGCAGCGTTATCGGTACAGTACTCAACAGGCGGATAACTGAGACGGATATTAAGTGCCCGTAATTCCTGCTTGAGGCGCGTTCGTAAGCTGCTATTGGCAGCAACACCACCAGCGAGTAATACCTGCTTCACACGATACTCCTGTGCTGCAAGGCGTGTCTTGACCGCCAGTACATCGACAATAGCCTCCTGAAAACTCGCAGCAAGGAATGCAATATTTGCTCCACCTCTCTGTGCCGCTTGCACTCCCATACGTGTATACTGGCTTACTTGCTTACCTCCCGTGCTTTCTAATGCGCGATTATCCTGCCGATTTTGTTCTTCGCTTGCGCCTTCAGCAAGATGAAGCATAGCTGTTTTCAAGCCACTAAAACTAAAATCATAGGTGCCACGCAACCAAGCGCGTGGCAATCGATAGGCGTTACCTGCTAGCGTGGTAGATTTTCCCTGTTGCAGCAGTTCTTCTCCAGCAAGTTGAGCCGCTTGTTGGATAGCTGGCCCACCGGGATAGCCAAGGTCTAAAATTCGCGCTACTTTGTCAAATGCTTCCCCAGCTGCATCATCGCGTGTACGACCCAATAACTCGTATTGTCCATGACCACGCACAAGCACAAGCTCAGTATGCGCACCGGATATCACCAGGCATATCAAGGGAAATATGGGATCACCTTCTTGATACTCCCAGTCGTCATCATCCATCCCTTGTGACGAAATCGCCTTTGTTTGCGCCCGTAGCCAGTTAGCATAAATATGCGCTTCAAGATGATTCACGCCAAGAAACGGGAGATTGTGCGCCAGAGCTATAGCTTTGCCGACAGTCAAGCCTACCAGGAGCGACCCGGCCAGCCCAGGACCATAGGTGGCAGCAACAGCATCGATATTTTCCCAACCGCAAGCAGCCTGGTCGAGCGCCATTTCTATAACTGGAAGTATAGTGGTAAGCTGTTGACGTGAAGCAACCTCTGGTACCACCCCGCCATAGCGGTTATGAATCTCAGCCTGCGAGGCCACCACATTTGAGAGCAGATAACGGCCATCCTTGATAATTGCAGCTCCCGTTTCATCACATGAGCTTTCGATACCTAGTATGAGCATAGTATATGTCCTTAGTCCTTTTTAACTATCATTGGTGATGATTAGTACGCATCAGATGTATCACACCCTGGTCTGGTGAAAGCGAATGGCAGGCCTTGGAGTGCGACACATCCGACCCTTACTGGGCTTCGAGTTTTCGCATGAGCACAGATTTCAATTCCTGGAATTTTTGCTTGTAGCTTGGGGAATTGATTTCATCCGTCCACATGATCAGAGCATCTTCCTGATTGTCGCTATAATAACGATGGCGTAAACCAGCTTCTCTGAAGCCGTACTTTCGGTAGAGATTCTGCGCGTTGTAGTTGGAGACACGTACTTCAAGAGTGACCCATTTCGCACTGATGCTAAAAGCAATATCAATCAGACTTACCAGCAGAAACTCACCTAACCCCCTACGACGGAAGTCAGGATGCATTGCGATTGTGGTGATGTGTGCCTCATCAACCATCAACCACAAACCAGCAAAGCCAATGATTGAGGCCAGAATAGGTGTTGATGCTGTAGCAGTCGAGCGACCAGGTAAAAGTGTGAGCGGAAAGAAACGACGATGCCGTTCTGGCTCTTGCTCAGGAACAACCATGCGCTCCTCGGCAATCTTTTTGTCACGCAATACAATATAGTGGGCCCAGCGATTTTCCTGTAACTCCTTGCGATAAGCGCTTGGAGGCCAGGTCGATGGATAGGCAAGACGCTCGATCTCGATGACACGAGGCACGTCTGACATTGTCATGCGATCAATGACGTAACGCACCCTCTTCCCTTTCTTTTTGACTCGAATCAGTCGACCGATGCGGTTTCTGTCCCAGGAGTGGCTGCTTACGAGTGCTAGCCGTAATTGAAGGTCGTCGTAAATACAATGGTTCGAGTAACATAGGATCGTCAACTCTACCATCATACAGACGTTGCAGCGCGAGTAGAGCCAGGAGTGAGGCATGCCGAGTCGCCTGCAGGTTACTGACAAAAAAACCTTTTCCCGGCATCTGTGCAGATAAAACCTGACGTGCCACGTCGCTTATCTCACCACAAAAGAGATATGGCGGGAGATCACGCTCACCGGGCATTCCAACCCATACGTTCAGGTGTTCTTCTAGATAATTGGCCAAACGTTGCGGTGTGAGGACAAGATAATCACTCAGTTGTCGCACTTGATACGTGATTTCGCCATGCTTGTCTACTTCATCGAAGATATAGCAAGCGGCATACAGATCAGAGCGACCCGCTTCCAGGATGGAACAGACAGGGCCTCGCCATAGGTGCTGTTGAGCAGCGATGAGTTCAAGAGTGCTCACTCCTACAAGCGGCTTTTGTAAGGCAAAAGCAAGAGCTTTGGCCGTCGCTACTGCAACACGCACTCCATTGAATGATCCAGGTCCGATGGCAACAGCCACTCCATCGATAGTTTGCATGCTATTACCACATTCAGCCACCAGGCGCTGAATGTGATTCAGCAACTCCACACTATGATTGTTGCCAACTTGCCAGGTATATTCCCCGCAGAGCGTATGCTCATCGCAGAGAGCAACACTTGCCTGGCTGGTAGACGTATCAAGAGCCAGTAGTAACATAGGTGTTTTTCTGAAATTGTCGCAGCAGTTCGCAGTAGCGCTCACCATTTGCGATAAATAACAGCCCTCGCTTCGTCTCAGTCATCATCTTCATACGTATGTTTAGATGTTCTGACGGCCAGAGCGAGCCAGCCTTTTCTGCCCATTCAACTACACTAACACCATCACTGAAAAAATAGTCCTCGAAGCCAAGATCGATTATCTCTTCAGGATTATCCAGCCGGTACAAGTCACAATGATAGAGCGCAGGACCTTTAAGTGGCGAAGCTCCTGGGTGGGGTTGACCAGCATACTCCTTGAGCAGGGTGAATGTGGGGCTGTTGATATTCTCAGTTATGCCCATTCCCAGAGCCAGTCCCTGTGTGAAAATCGTCTTACCCGTCCCGAGCTGTCCATCAAGTAGGATGAGTTCACCACCTCGTAGCAGCTCTCCCAGTCGCATTCCCAATCGCTGTGTCTGGGCTGCGCTGTGACTGATACTGTCGAGGGTTAAGCTCATTTCTCCCTGAGAAGATTTGGTCAAGATAACACCCTTCACACTGATTTCCTATCCACTATGATTATGCCCGCCATGCCACGTGTAAAGCTGTTGACTTTGAGTCACGATTGACATCAGAGGTAACAACCATTATAACACAGTTCTACAGCAATCAACGTAATTTTGTACCACAACTACGGCAATAGAGAGCATTGGGGCGCACGGCACTTCCACAGTTTGGACAAAGCTGTGGTTGCGCTCCTGCCCTCGATGGGTGAGATGCTGAAGGTGATGTCGAAGCGGCTGGTGGTGTATAATCAGGAGTTGACGCGGGAGCAAATTGATTCGCAGGATAGACTTCGTTCTTTATCTCCTGCAATTGAGTTTCGCGGTTTGTAACATCGTGATCCAATTCTTGAATACTGGCACACAAGCGCGAGAGTTGCTGGTCGGACAACTTCCCTTGCTGATAAAGGTTCATAACTATTTGCGCAAGTTCGTCGAGGAACTGCTGACGTTGGTCTAAAAGTTTGTCGATTTCACTCTGCTTACTGCGAACGCGCAGCTGCTTCTGAGCTTCCCAGCTTGTGCGGCTGACTGCCGAGCTCACCATATTTTTTGCGGATTCTAAAAAGTCTGCCATGAACTACCTCCTGTTGCAGTGTTTGTATGCAACCTTATATATATGTTTATGTTATTCGATATCAGTGATGGCGTGCTGATAGACGCGTATCTCTTCGAGCCTGCCAAGCCTGCTGAACTGCACAGCGACGACATCAATTCTCCATGAGCGATCAGAACAGGCATGAAGATCAAGGTAGTATGTTGCCACTTCCAGTAGCTTGCGACGTTTATAAAGTGTGACTGCATCTTCGGGGAGGCCATAGGAGGTCCCACGACGGGCTTTGACTTCTACAAAGATCAGGTCATGCTCATCCTCAGCCACCAGATCAATCTCGCCATGAAGGCAACGAAAGTTGCGCTCCAGGATGTGATATCCTTTGTTCATCAAGACATCCGCCGCAAGGCGTTCACCTGTACGACCCAGACCATTACGCGCCGTTTGCTTTGGCCTACCTGTGTTGCCGGAACCGGTGACACTTTTTGTCAAGAAACTACGCTTTCATCAGTTATTACGTTATTTTATGGAACGAGTTGTACTCTATTCGTACCTGTGACAAGGATATCTCACAGCGCATTTGATTACAAGAGGTTAGACGGCTTATCGAGAGGAAATACTGTATCATGAAGCATCCACTTGTTTTTATTCATGGCACTGGTGATAGCGCTCGCATCTGGCGCTTACAGATCGAGCATTTTGGCACAAAGCAGGCCTTTGCGGTTGATTTACCAGGGCATGGTCAAAGGCCTGATACGCTCCCAACCGATGCCAGTGTGCTCGATTATGCCAGAGCCGTTCATGGGATTATTACAAACGAATTGCATCTTGATCATCCAGTGATTGCAGGGCAATCTCTTGGCGGAGGTATTGCCCTCGTGATGGGGCTGGCGTATGGTCCAGAGTTGAGCGGGCTGATTTTGATCGGTACAGGAGCACGTTTGCGTGTCCATCCTGACCTGCTTGAAACCGCGCGAACAACGCCTCAGAAAGCGGGTCGTCAACTAAAGGAGTGGGGCATGGCTTCTACCACCGCAGCTACGTTGCCCGCTACACTCTTAAATGAGCAGGTAACGCCTGGACCAAATATACTCTACCGTGACTTTGCCGCGTGCGACAATTTTGACTATATGGATAGGGTACAAGAGATTCAGCTGCCAGTATTGATTATCTGCGGGACTGAAGATCGTTTAACGCCAGTAAAATATAGTCAATACCTTCATGATAAGATAGTTGGTTCGACACTACGAATTATTCCTGATTCAGGGCATTTTGTGATGCGCGAGCAAACGGAAGCTGCGAACCAGGCGATAGAGGAGTGGATGGTTGAACAGAATCTATGAATTATCCAGATAGTTCTCGTTCCATGCAAAAATTTGACGGGTCGCCCTAGAATGTGCATGCCCCTCGACGCTCTGAGGATATTCATGTTACAATGCTACCAACAGGATTACTCACAGAAAACGCACACAAGCATGCGAGGTACATATTTTCGTGATTTTTCAGCCTTAAAATCAATTAGGGGGCGATGATATGTCAGGTCATTCAAAATGGGCACAAATTCGCCGTGCCAAAGGTGTCAACGATGCTCGAAGAGGTCAACTCTTTACTAGGCTAGGGCGTGAAATTGTGGTAGCTGTGCACGAAGGTGGCAGCGGTGACCCCAATGCGAACTTCCGATTGCGTATGGCTGTTCAACGCGCTCGTGATGCCAACATGCCGATGGAGAACATTGAGCGCACAATCAAGCGTGCCCAGGGAGGCTCAGAAGGAGCCTCGCTCGAAGAGATCACCTACGAGGGATACGGGCCAAGTGGCACTGCAATGCTGGTGCAAGCCTTGACGGAGAACAGAAACCGCACCGTTGCTGAAGTGCGCAATGCCTTCAATCGTAATGGCGGAAACTTAGGCGAAAACGGTTGCGTCGACTGGCTCTTCGAGGCAAAGGGCATAATTGAGGTGGAACTAAAAGGGCATGATCCTGATGAACTCTCCCTGGAGGCAATCGATCTGGGCGCAGATGATGTCGACCCGGTAGGCTCTGACGACGAGGTCCTTACTATTTACACCGATCCTTCGGACCTTGAGAAAATTCGCCAGGCATTGGAATCAAAAAAGTACAAAGTGGTGAAAGCGGAGAGCACACTGCTGCCAAAGACCAAGATCGAATTGAACGACGAGAAGGTAGCGCACCAGGTCTTGCGCCTGGTGGAGAAGCTCGAAGACCTGGATGATGTGCAGAATGTATATACAAATGCCGACTTCCCAGAGGAATTTGCGGCTTCTTATGAGAGTTAGGTAATGGGCACTTTACCTGGCCCATCAGCTACCACCATTCCCTCACGCATTGTTCTGGGAATAGACCCTGGCACGGCCATTCTCGGCTACGCGATAGTGGCAACGCGAGGGAGCGAACTAAATATGGTTGCATGTGATGTCATCACTACACAGGCTGGTATACCGCTTCCCGAACGCTTACAACATATCTACCATCGTTTGAGTGAGATTATTTCCACGTATCGCCCAAACGAAGCAGCAATGGAAGAGCTCTTCTTTGCTAAAAATGCCCGCACAGCATTAACAGTCGGACAGGCGCGTGGAGTGGCAATGCTTGCTTTGGCAAATGGGGGACTTGCGGTTGCCGAGTATACGCCAAAGCAGATTAAGCAAGCTGTGACTGGCTATGGCGGAGCCAATAAAGAGCAGGTAGGGGAGATGGTACGTATTCTTCTACGACTCAAAGCAATTCCTCGTCCAGATGACGCCGCGGATGCTGCTGCGGTGGCCATCTGCCATTTACATACCGCCGCGTATCTTACTCACACCCAAATCTCCTAAAGAAGATGCGAATTATCGTACCACATGTAAATCTATGATAATCTTAACAAGAGGTAAGGCAGGTGTCCATGATTGCCAGCATTCAAGGCGTTTTGGAAGCACGCCGGGCAGGTCACGCTATCATACACGTCGGCGGCTTTGGTATCCGCGTCTTTGCACCCACCACCACATTAAGTCGCCTCGGCGATGTCGGGTCAGAAGTATCCCTGTACACGCATTTTCATGTGCGTGAGGATGGGATGGCCCTGTATGGGTTCTCCAGCGAAGAAGATCGAGACGCTTTCGAGCAGCTTATTGGCATAAGCGGGGTTGGTCCCAAAATAGCGCTGGCAATACTATCGGCGATGGACGCACAAACTTTTTATAAAGCGATTGCCGATGAGGATCAGCAACGTTTGGCGCTGGCACCAGGTGTTGGAAAGAAACTAGCAGCAAAGTTGGTGCTTGAGCTGAAAGGCAAACTGCCATCGTTGATTACGCTGGGAGGTGCTGCGGCACTTTCACCGTCAGGTAAGATACAGTCAGAGGTACTGGAAGCGCTAATGGGATTAGGGTTCTCCACAACGGAAGCGCAGGCAGCTTTAAGTAAGATTCCGCAAGATCGACCCATGACCCTGGAAGAGCAGATTACCTTTGCCTTGCGCTCTTTTGCGCGAGAACCTTGAGGTGCGTAGGGTCCCCAAATCCACTCCAGGAGACCAGAGAGCGGTACTGTTTGCCGATGGGGTGGCGATCGTGGTGAAAGAGCTTGGGTCTCTATAAACCTCTCAAATGATCCCAGCTTCGCGGTATCATTACCTCTTCGTGACCGCCAGACCATACCAACTTCATCCCATCACTAGCAGGACAGAGAGTGCCAATCGCCGTTACAGGAGTTCCTGTAGTAGATTGCACAGCCTCAATCACGCCACCCTCTTTGCCAGGAGATACACTGAATAGAAGTTCGTAATCCTCTCCACCATGCAAAGCCCACTCAAATGCGTCGCGTGCAACCATGCTGGAAATTGTGCGCAATGAAGGCGAGAACGGCAGATGTGTTACGTCGATGCGTGCACCGACGTGACTGCTTACACAGAGATGTTGCAGATCACCACTGAGGCCATCGCTGATATCGAGCATGGCGGTGACGGTCTCGGGTCCAAGACGGCTGAGAATGCGTCCCTCTCGTACGCGAGGTAAAGGTGCACGATATATAGAGCGAAGTGCGTCTCTTAATTCCGGTGGGTAGGGGTTGTCAGGATGCAGTAGAGTGTACAGGCCAGCAGCAGAGTTTCCAAGGAAGCCTGTGACGCACAGGGTATCGCCAATTCGCGCACCACTCCGCATGATAGCGTGCTCGCGCTCGACGCTCCCAAGGAGGGTGATATCGATAATCAGTTGCTCACCCTTACCCGAACCTGAGATATTGCCACCGACAATCGCAATTGCAAACTGTTCCGCCTCCTGCCGCAAGCCGCTATAGATACGCTCTAATTGCTGTAGAGATTGTCGAAGTGGCAATATGAGGGAGATCAGTGCATAGCGAGGCTCTCCACCCATGGCAGCGATATCGCTGATGTTGACAGCCAGCGCTTTGCGCCCAATCTCCTCCGGGCTAGAGGTCTGAAAGGTGAAATGCACTCCTTCGACCCGGCTATCACAGGTAGCTAGCAGAAGCGTATCTCCGCCAAGTTCGAGTACGGCGCAATCATCGCCCACACCTGAGACAACACCAGCATGCCGTGGGAGGCTATGCGTCAGGCGGGCAATTAGTTCAAATTCACTCATACGGGAAACTATCATTGGCCCTATCTAGTAAGCATGCGTTCAGCTTCGATATAAGTGGGACCAGCCTCGACAAAACCAAGCCTGTGATAGAGGTTAACGGCGGGTATACCAAGCGTGACATACAGGATGACCGTTGGATGACCGAGTTCGTGCAAACGCTGCATGGCTTGTACCGCTAATAACTGACCGAGGCCAACATGACGGAACAGGGGAGCAACCGCCATATGTCGAATGCGTGGCACATTTCGCTCCAGATGTATCAGGATCGCTCCTGCCAGATGAAAGCGATCCAGGGTATGTTCAACGACAAAACAGCTTTCGGGCAGAAACGGGCCAAAACGTCCCTCTTGAATGGCGCGAACCTCGGCACGCCAACCAGCCAGATCTGGGTGTATATCGTCTGGCCCACTAGCGTACGCGTGTTGAAGTAGCATGCCTATCTGTTCGGAGTCATTTTCCCCGATCTGCCGAACACGCAATGAATGGGGCAACGATATCTGCGGTACAGAGATATTGGTTGAAGCTACCATACCTGTACGGCTCCGAAGCTCTTGAAAACCTGCTGCAGCAAATGAGGCTATATATGATGCCGGATAGGTTGCTTTGACGTGGCGCACATTAAGTGCGGCCGCTCTTAGCAGTGCCTCGGTAACCAACTGGGCGACCACACTGCCACTTGCCTCCGGCAAGAGTACCAGTCCATCCAGTTCGGCAGTGTTACCCTGTGCGTAGAAACGTAAGCGCCCAACAGGGGTATCATCATGCCAGAGCAGGTAGCGCTGTGTTTGCTTATCGGGGCCTTCTTCTTTATAGCGAGCGATCTGGGAGTCTTCACTTTCAAAGTGCATCTGGTCGGCGCTACGCCGAGTGACCGAAACCCAAATCGCTGCATCTTCAGTTCGGGCCTGTCTCCATTCAACGGTGTTGCGTATGGCCTCAGGGTCGAGCATTTGCATATCTCCTCGTTCAGTTCTGCTGTTATGAGCATAGTAACATTATTAAGGGGGGCTTGATTAGTTATTCCAAGTATACATTAGTGAGGAGATTACGCTCAAGGGTTCATAACCCCACATCCAGGGCTTTTCGATCAACCCCGTACTGATGGTTGACAAAAACGACGGGCTATGCCATGCTACGGAACGAGAATCGGTATGGGAATAAGTGAAGAATGGAATTACTTGTCGCGACACTGGCACATACGTTGGTAGGCAAAGATGTGGATGGCCTAGCGCGCCTGCGTTTCATCTCAGATTCAGTAGGCAATGCACCTGGGCTAGTCAATGCACGTTTCTATCGCAGCAGGGAACCCGAATCGTACTATTTCTTGCTCACTACCTGGGAAGATGAAGAATTCTGGTACAAGGCACAGGGTCGTTATAGCCCCAAGACTCTGTTAGTAGGATCGACAGGTGCGCTACTGACGGCACCTCCCGAACAATGGTTGATGCACTACCTCTGGGGTTATAGTCGCCCTGCGGCACAACCTGCGATAGCCGCAGCACATGTAGTCACTGTCAGACCGGAGCAAGTTGAACTCGTAGAACGAAGCTGGATAGAGGGACTGCGGCGGCAGGCCGCTCAGTCAACGCTGGCATTCGCGTTTCTAGCAAGGGGTAGAAACGAGGACAGCAAATTACTCTACGATGTTTCAACAACAAACAATACGACTGCTACAGATGGTACAGCCGACAAATTCAGTCCGGACTTTCTGAATTTGCTAAGTTGGCCGGGTGAGACGCAACGCAAAGAATTCTATGCTGACCAAAACTATAAGGCGATCAGCGGTTACTTGAGTAGTGTTGGTGCAGTGCGGGTACTTGCGCTTGATCCCATCTAGGGCCAGTTAATCTGATGAAGTTTCGGCAACGGGTTTGGCATAGTACTTATTCAGTTCGCCTAGTAAGAGTTCCCGATCCGCCCACATGGCACTGGTGAAGGTGTGATACTCACCGTCACAGAGAGGTGCGGCTGTGGCGCATTTGCGATGAGGGGCGAGCCTGAAGCGGATGGTATTTCCATTAATCTCAACCCAGATATGACGACGGGTATAACTTGTGCCCCACCTCAGGAGAATCATGGAATCGTACTCATGAAAACTGCCTCTCCCTTTGAGTGCGTTTTTGTTGAGTGTTTTGAGCATTTCGGCAAGGCCACTTTCCTGTAAGATACGCTTTGCATTCTCGCGCTCAGCCAGGCGCCTGGCCTCATCCGCCTCACTGCTCAGGATGCGATCTAATTGTTTTTCTTCTGGATTCGTAGTAATCACCGCTTCTATTTCGCACTAGTTCTTGAAATCGGCTCGTATTCTTCCGAGTTATTCTCCTCGATATTTTCGAATAGATCATGATGGGTATATCCATTTGCAATCTGACTAAGAGAAGGAGGCAAGATAGACGAACTCACATAGCGAGAAGGATAAGAAGAAGTATCATGGTCGGCCCTTTCCCAGCATATCGGCATATGGTAAACATTATCGATGGATTGTTTGGCCTGGTTCTTCGCTTCAGCCGCTAAATAACTCACTTCCTGTATGCTTTGCGGTTGCAGCGTTTGATTATTGACCACACCAATTGAAAGGGAAATCAGTGGGAACTGATATGATCTTCCCTTACGATCCACACCAATAATCGAACCTCGTCTGAGGTCCTCTGGACGGTAAAACCCAGTGCTCTCCTCTTGAAACTGGTCCCTAATGTGCTTGCAAAATATATGCGCACATTCAGGTTTTGTGACCACAACAAAATCATCTCCACCGACATGACCTACAAAGTCATCGGGATTGCCGTACTGGAGCACCACCCGTTGACAAATGCGCCCCACCAGGCGAATCATATCGTTGCCAGTCAGGAAACCGTAGACGTCATTAAAGGCCTTGAAGTTGTCGAGATCAAGGTAGAGTATACTCCAGGGTTCCGCGCTGTTCAGCTTATATTTGATGGCTAACTCAACCTGAAAGCCACCGGGTAGTCCGATGAGAGGGGAGAGAAAGTTCTGCTGTACGCGACGAAGCTGTGTACGAATTCGGGCGAGCAATTCATCAGTATGAAAAGGTTTTGTGATATAGTCATCCACACCAATTTCAAAGGCGTTGATTTTATCCCTTATTTCCCCGAGAGCACTGAGCACGACGATGGGGATATGCAAAGTCTTGGGGTGGTTACGCAAACGTTGAACCACCTCATAGCCATCAATTCCAGGCAACATTACATCTAAGATAATGAGGTGGGGAGTCTCCCGTAGCGCGAACTGGACAGCATCTTCGCCGTTGAGGATGGTTACAACTTGATAACCGTCGATTTGTAGTGTTTCCTTTAGTAACCTGGCAATTAATTGTTCGTCCTCGACGACTAAAATATTGGCCATATACGCTCCTGCCTCTACTATTGTAGGAATAACACTAACTTTTCTTTTCTACTACAAACCTCGTCCCAACTGCAAACAAATCTCGAAAGCCACACTAACACCAGATTACATCGCATCTTTATACTAGAGCATTAGGGGCATTCCCTGCGTACAGCGTGATACCAGTGTACGAATGTTGATCTTGCATCACTTAAAGCTATACCATTAGCTCAGATAAAGGCAAGATCAACGCCTACAATACACTAAACATTCCTGGCTGGTGGAGTTTTCCGATTTTTTGTATGATATTTTCAGTTAGAAGCTCAGCGAGATCCCTCCCCCGAAAGAAAATCGCGCAAGCAGAAGCCGCATTGAGAGGATTCTGAAAATAGAGAAGACAGCAGGCACGCAGCCCGCTCCTACAATTTATTATAGGATAACGCCTCATCTACCTCCCAAGGCAACAAAGAAAACCAAATGTGCCAGTAAATAATAGAAATCCAGTCTTTGACTGAGAAGCACTACACAGGCCGCCGTACGTATATATGTAGACATAGGCAAAAATGCCTATGTTACACGTAATTACTATTCAGTATAACATCCTCAAACGCATATGCAAAGGGTTGTATGTACTAATTAAAACATTTTACAATTTTTTTGACATTCTTATAAACTATAACGTATGTGGGATGAGCATATAACTACATATGTGAATCTATGGTTTCTCCTCAACTCTCGAAACTAGTTGACGCAATACGTTAGCTGCGATAAGATTAATGGCACAAAGTACGATCAAGGCAAGAAAGAACGAAAGAGGAAAATGACTTCATCATCAGCAATTGCTGAACGATCCATAACTTTTTCTAGCCGTGGACAGCCATCGTTTCTTTTAGAGGGTATGCTTCATGAACCAACAGAAGTAGAGCTTGCTCCTATAATCGTTCTATGCCACCCTCAGCCAGCTAGTAGCGATATGAACGATACGCTGAACGTCGCGTTGGCTCGCAGGATCGCTGAAACCGGAATGATAGCTTTGCGGTTTAATTTCAGAGGGGTAGGAAGCAGCCAGGGTCAACAGACCGATGGACGTTTGGAACCACTTGATCTTGCAGGAGCTATTGACTACGCTCTGGCACAACCAAAAGTAAATTCGGCCAAAGTCTGTGTGATTGGGCACGGCTTCGGGGCATATATTGCCCTACTCTATGCTCCTTTCGATCCGCGTATACGCACTGTTGTAAGTATAAGCCTGCCACTTTTTCGCGCAGCAAGTGGATTTCCAAAAACTTTTGAACGCCCCAAACTATTTGTCACGGGTGAATTCGACGAAATTTGCCCGCTGTATAAGCTGGAGCCATTTGTTGAGCAGCTCAAAGGACCCAAAGGTATCAAAGTGATTATTGGCGCTCGTCACCTTATGCACGGGCACGAAGAGGCAACTATCACTACTATCTTAAAATATGTGAAGAATTGGGCGGATATGCCAGGAGTTTAATAGGAAAGTATGAATTCAAGTAATCCATTGATTGTACAGAGCGATCGTACCATTTTGCTGGAAGTCGATCACCCACAACATGCTGAAGCAAGAGATGCGGTTGCCCAGTTCGCTGAGTTGGAAAAGTCACCAGAACATATTCACACCTATCGCCTTTCACCGCTCTCCCTGTGGAATGCCGCCGCTGGCGGTATGAGTGCGCAAACAATCCTCGAGTTGTTGACAGGCTATAGCAAATACGATATCCCATCAAATATCGCTTTTGATATTCGTGAATATATCAGCCGCTATGGGCGTATTAAACTGATTCGAGAAGGAGAGGCACTACTGCTTACCTCTAATGACACAGCACTTATTGCTGAAATTACGCATCACAAGCGCACTCAGCCTTTTTTGCTGCGTCAATTGGACAGCCATACGCTTCAGGTAAATGCCGCGCGCCGCGGACACATTAAGCAAGCATTGATCCATATTGGTTTTCCAGCTGAAGATTTAGCCGGCTATACCGATGGTTCTCCGTTATCTATGAGGTTGAAGACATTCACCTCTGAGGGAAAGATCTTTGAGCCACGTGCATACCAGTATGGTGCCTCGGCTGCATTCTATGCCGGGGGAGCACCAAGTGGGGGCAGCGGAGTCGTTGTGCTCCCCTGTGGGGCAGGTAAAACCATTGTTGGTTTAATCACGATGGCTGATATTCAACGCGCCACCTTGATCCTTTCCCCGAACACGATTGCTGTGAGGCAATGGATACAAGAAATTATCGACAAGACGGATGTTCCACCGGAGATGATAGGCGAGTACACAGGTGATCGCAAAGAAATTTGCCCGATTACAGTCAGTACCTATCAGATTCTCACGTACCGTCGCCCCACTAGTAAAGAGCAGGCAGATGGAGTAGGGCAGGAAGCAGTGGAAGAGGATTTTCCGCATTTCTCGCTCTTCACCAGCTATGATTGGGGACTGATTATCTATGACGAGGTGCATTTATTGCCCGCACCCGTCTTCCGCATTACTGCGGAGATTCAAGCACGTAGACGCCTGGGCTTGACAGCGACACTGGTGCGAGAAGATGGGCGCGAAGCCGATGTATTCAGTTTGATCGGCCCTAAAAAATATGATGTGCCCTGGCGTGAGCTAGAGCGACAAGGCTGGATTGCTACCGCTGAATGCCATGAAATACGAGTGGGAATGACCGAAGACGAACAATTGAATTATGCCGTTGCGGATGAGCGAGAGAAATACAGAATTGCAGCCGAATGTCCCGAAAAGTTTAATGTAACGCGCTTCCTTGCTGAGCGCCATCGAGAGGACCAGGTCTTAATTATTGGTCAGTATATTGACCAGCTCAAGGTGCTTGCTGAAGAACTAGAGGCTCCTCTATTGACAGGCCGAATACCAAACAAGCAGCGAGAAAGGCTGTACGAGCAGTTCCGTCGTGGTGAAATCAAGTGTATGGTTGTAAGCAAAGTGGCGAATTTCGCAATTGACCTGCCAGACGCAAACGTTGCCATACAGGTATCTGGTACGTTCGGTTCACGCCAGGAAGAAGCACAGCGCTTGGGACGCATCCTGCGTCCCAAGCAGGATGGAGGGCTGGCGTACTTCTACTCAATTGTGACACGTGATACACGCGACCAGGAATTCTCGGCCAATCGCCAACTGTTTCTTACAGAGCAAGGGTATCGATATGTAATAGAGGATGCAGAGGATATACTGGCGTCTTCAAGGGTTTAGTGCGAATCGGTTTCCTTGACATCCCAACACATCGATGATACGCTTTTAAGACGAAAGCGCGGGCAGAATGAAAATGCTGTAAAGAGGAAAGCATGGTAGACCACAAGGATCACCCAGAAAGCTACATTGATGTAACGAGCAAGAATTTTGCTGAGCAGGTGCTTAATGCGCCGCAAATGGTGGTGGTTGACTTTTCATCAGCACGCAGCAGCTCATGCCAAATATTTGATCCAGAGTTCGCGGCAATCAGCAAGGAATACCTGGGGCGTGTGACATTCGCCAAATTAGACGTGGACGCGAATGAATCACTTACCAGCCAGTGGAATGTGGATGGTATTCCCACCCTGATCTTTTTCAAGAATGGTCAGGAGATCAATCGCATCAAGGGCATCGTGATGCGCGACAAACTGCGCCGCCAGGTCGAAGGCGCATTGCTCGCCACCTGATAAATCAGCAACATGCAGGACGATCTATTTATAGAGGCCCGATGTATCGCGCAATGTGCAGTGTAAAAAGAGCAACATGCGAGGGATACATCGGGTCGTTATATCGTCAATTCTATCTATTTTATAGATTATTTGGCAGGAGAGGTTCGTGCAGTCTCTGCATCCTATACGACTAGAGGCATCATTACACGAGACAATTTGGGGAGGACGACGGTTAGAGCGCGGAGAGTGGAAGAAGCTCCCACCAGGAGACATTGGCATAGGTGAGTCATGGGAAACCGAGACAAGTACCGTTGCTCAGAATAAGCCATACGCGGGTAGGACACTTGGATCACTCGTTGAAGAACTTGGACCCGTGTTGCTTGGAGAGCAGGCGATAGCTATCTTTGGCCGTCGTTTCCCGTTACTAGCAAAGTTTCTCGATGCGAACGACAAATTATCGGTGCAGGTACATCCCGATGATACGTATGCGAGTTTGCATGAGAACGGAAAACTTGGTAAGACGGAATTCTGGTATATTCTTGACGCCGACCCGGGCGCCTCCATCACACATGGCTTCGAGGATGCCCCCTTACGTAGTGAAGTTGAGAGGGCCATCGAGGATGTCACCTTGGAGAAACTGCTGCACACAGAAAGTGTTTCCCGGGGAGATATCATCTTTGTTCCAGCAGGAACCATACACGCGATTGGCGCGGGTGTATTGCTCTACGAACTACAGGAGTATTCAGATATAACCTACCGTATGTACGACTATGGCCGCCTAACTACCGCAGGAACTCCCCGCGAGTTACACATCGAGTGCTCACTGGATGTCACACACTATGAACGCTCGCCTCACATTAAGATGCAGCCTCTGCTTCTGCCTAGCGGAGCAGGTTTTCAAGATTGCTGTCTAGCGGCTTGCCGATATTTCGTGGCACGCGAGCTAGTTTTCCAACATAACGGTGTATTTTATGGCTATATGCAACACGAAGCAGTGAGAAGCTGTAAAATCCTCACTTCTTTAGGGGCAGAGGTAACGGTGCACTACGGTGATGATTTTGAATATCAAGAGCACCTTGTTAAAGGCCAGACCATGGTACTACCCGCAGCACTGCATGACTACTGTATTGAGGGTGAGGGTGCCTTGCTGTTCTCTTATGTACCTGGTCCTGAGGATGAGATACTGCAGTTATGGGAAGCGGAGAATGGGGTGTAAGTATCAGGGGGGATGGAGGGTAAGGAAGATAAGGGAAGCCTATCCTGTTCGTAGTTATTCTTGCCGGCGTTTTTTGCGTTCTTCTTCCAGATCGGTCACGGTTCCCTCAACAACATGATCATCCAGGTCCTGATCCGTGTAATTGTTGAATGGGCGTGGGGGGTAGCCTCGCTGCATGCGATTCACTTCTTCAAAGATTTTTGAGACACCTGTACTGAAATTAAAAAACAGTAATACTATTGCAAGCCCTGCCCAAACTCCAAGGCCAACCAGTAAGGTGCCAAAAAAACCCACGATGCCGTTTACGACACTTTCATAGATGACTGCACCCAGGATAGGTATATAAAAGAAGCGCACCAGCACCCTTAAGAGCCAGTGCATAAACCATAACACGGCATTAACTGGATCAGAAGGCATTTCCCAACGTGGAATCAGCCCGAGTTTGGGCCTTAAGTTTCTCACAGAGCCTCCTTTGAAGACCCCAAGGTTCATAAATAGGTGCAGCCATAGATACAGTTTTACAACGACTTACCCTTATAGCATATTGTAGCAGTCTTGTGCTGTATATGCTAGGGTTTTGATGAGCGTTTTTGGTATGCCATCCTGGCATGCGTGCCTCTCTCACCAGCAGTTAAACAGGAAAGGTAATGCTATCTGTGCCTGATATTGTCTGAAGGATTACCGGGTGGGTTCTTTGATCACTGATGCTCTCAAGCTGGAATGGCCCATATGACAAATTAAGTGGCATGGTAACATATGATGTTGCGAACATAGTTAAGGATGATGGTACAGAATCACCCCTGGGGAGATCAAAGGTAACAATCAGTTGATCTCCTGCTCGCATAGAGGTAGAGACACATTGGCTAGAAACACTTAACCCAGAGTCACCATTGCCATTAAGCAGCGCCCTCATGTTATACGTGTACGTGGTACGATAATTCATGGTTGCGGAATGCACAAGACTCCATCGTGTAATGAGCAACATTGAGTTATCGAAACTGAGATGTTGAGCCTGGTTGCCGAGCAGTTGTAAGTTGTTCTCAAAGGTTTCAGTAGATGAGCCTGGCTTTGGTTCGGCTATAGGCTTGATGACGTAGAGACTGAATGGCGCTCCTCCCAGGCGTTTTGGTTGGTCGATCAACGTGGCTCTAGCGAACTGGCTTAGCAAAACATTAGTCAATCTGTCGTAAGGTCCTACCTGTAGCACCGCAGGGCCAGCGGCGGGATTCGGAAGAATGAGGCAATGCGATGTATCAAAGAGTGTCGTCGGGTCCTGCATCTGTTCAGCAAGGTAGCGAAGTGCGACTTGCGTATATTGGTCTGTCGAAATGTAGATATGGTTGAAATGGCGGCGTAGAGCCAACTGGTCAGCTTCGGTCAGCGCATCTTGTAAAGAGTTAAGAGTATTGTAACTGTAACCATGAGGGATGTTACCGCTGGTCTGATCGACCAGCGACGCCATGCTGGCTAGAAATTGCGCGATGATCACAAGGCATGTTAAGGCATACATGCTATAGCGTGGAATGCTCCATTGTCGCCCAAGCGGCTGTAACCTGTGTACCATTGAGGAGAGAAAAAGCCCTATCAAGATAAATGGGCCTGGCATAAGCAGGAGGAGATAATACGGAAACAGGGAGGCCGCGTGACTTGAGAGAAGCAAAACAGGCACTAGCTGCCAGACTAGCAGCAACATGAAGCCGCATCGCTTTGGATCGGCGCGAAATTCTGTCCAGACAGTACGCAGTGCATATAATGCATAGGGACGGGTGAGGTGTGGACGGGTGAAAATTACTCCTACCAAAGCTGTTGTTAATCCCCCCAAAACAAGGAGCGACATTGAAAGACGTAACCACTCAAGGAGGGGGACAAGGGTGTTCAGAAGAGTGTGTGTAATGATTGGCACCTGCTCGAAAGGACTGAGAAAGAGAATATAGTAGGTTAACGCCTGAATGCCAAAGTGGGCATGCAATTTTGACACTGGGAGGATGACATTCAGATCAGCAAATTTTGTGGAGAATTCCCAGAGTAGGTAGGGAAAGAAGAGAAGCAAGAGTGAGGCAACGCCAAGGACCAGATCTCGCCAGCGAACTGTTCCAGGGGCAAGCAGGAGTGCCACCAGCAGCGGCACACTTAGAATAAGTGTCGTTTCGTGCAACTGAAATAGTGTGCCCAGTATTAGCAGGGCTGGAGAAAACCAGCCTTTACGACGGTCGACAACACCCCAGAAAAGGGCAAACATAAAGAGCACCACAAATGGTGCAATCAGGTTTTGTTGCCAGATGAAGCGACTAAAGTAAAGCGGTTCGGCGGCTGTTGCATAGAGCAGCGACGCAAAGATGCCTGTAAGTCTGCCATAGTAGCGGCGCACAAAGATATAGGTGAGTAGAACTGCTATGACATTGAAAAGGCCTACGAATATAGCTCCCCACAGCGGATTGGCGCTGAACGCTGCCGGGAGCATAAGTAGGTAGATCACAGCAGGAGGATTAACTATACGGATAGAAGCGATGTTACTCGTAGCAGGCAAAAGTCCATGATAAACGGCATCATGGGCCATGCGGAAAACAATCGCCTGATCTTCATCAAATTCAGTTGTGTTAATTTGGTAGAAACGCAAGAAAGCAGCTACAAATAGAATAGGATAGATTTCCCACATGCAAAGCCAATAGTTTATCTTCGCCAGGGTGTTGCTTCGGCGAGAATGGGCTGCTATCGGAGTTTGTGACGAGTCTGCCTGTGAAGAAGTTGATCCATCTATTTTTGACAAAGGAACTCTCCTTGACTACCGATAATGCCACGTAAGAGCACAAGGCATTACGCCTTTGTTCGACGGTCCTCTCCCCATGCGAGCGTATTGAATTATGCCCTACGTCTATGTTTCGTTTCCTAAAGCTCTTCTTACTCCCTCGATACTTGCTTCTATTGCGGCAGTTTGTTTTTGTTGCGGGATACCAGCCTGGCTATCCTTGAGCAAATTGCCGGTTAAAATGCCAACAACTATTTCATCTCGTTTGATAATGCCATGCTGTACAAGTTTGCGAGCTCCTGCTAAGGTTGCGGCAGAAGCAGGTTCGCAGCCGATACCGGAGCGGTCAATTACTGTTTTCGCAGCCAGAATTTCTTCGTCCGTGACCTCTTCGACTACACCATTACCTTCCTCGATCACACGACGTGCGCGTGAATAACTGACGGGATTGCCAATCTTGATCGCAGTAGCAATGGTATCTGCCTGGACTTGCTCCCTCTGTCTAAATCCGCTCACAAAGCTGCGATAGAATGGATTTGCTCCTGTGGCCTGGATTGCCGCTATACGCGGCATATGGCCGATAAGACCAAGCTGGTAGGCCTGCCGAAAAGCTTTACCGATGGCCGAGGTATTGCCGAGGTTACCAGCAGGCAATACAAGCCAGTCAGGGGCTTGCCAGTCGAGTTGCTGCAATAACTCGAAACCAATGGCTTTCTGACCTTCAATGCGGAAAGGATTGAGCGAATTGAGCAGGTAAATGTCAAGCTCGTTGCAGACATGTTCGACTAAACGCATGGCATCATCGAAATCGCCTATAATCTGGATAGTTGTGGCACCATAAGCCAGTGATTGCGCCAACTTGCCGCCAGCAACATGAGCAGCGGGCAAGAAGACAATACATGGAAGCCCAAGCTGGGCAGCGTATGAGGCTAAAGACGCGGACGTGTTTCCTGTAGAGGCACAAGCGACAGCCCGTGCACCGAGCAAGTGAGCCATCGTCACTCCCACCGTCATACCACGGTCTTTAAAGCTTCCCGTTGGATTTTCGCCCTCATGCTTCAAGAAAAAACGATCCAGGGCAGCATAGTGACCAATTTGCCGATGCCCGGCACGTCGATTGTCACAGTCCTCTCTGCCAACAGGATACAGCCCAGTGTTGCCTTCAGGCCTGCTGACGATGAACCGCTCAGGAACAGGCAAGATGAGTTCACGGTAGCGCCACACGCCACTGATATCTGGTACATGTGTATCAACACGTATTGGCCACGTTGGAGGCAGCATAGCACGTTCGTCAAATAGCCGTCGCCAGTTAGCACCCGCGAGGGGTGTAAAATCACTTTCAGGAGCCGTTAGGGCTTCATACCCTTCTTGCAAGGCATCAAGAGGCTGCGTTGGATTGGGTAACATTGCCTCAACATCTAGAATACCACCACAATCGCAGCGATAACGCGGCTGCTTACCAATACCTGGATAGAGCGCAGAGCATTCCACGCAGCGCAAAGAGACTGTAGTCAGTGCGTTGCTAATCGCATTACCGTCCAATTGATTAGGCGGGAAGCTCGCAGAGTTCATCCCCATGATGGGTTTTGACATCCTTTCGTTTTTGGCTATGCACAGCTTCGAATACCTTTTTAATGAAGCGTACTTGAAGGATAGCGATAATGGCTAACCTTTCGCTTCCTGGTCCTGCTAGTTGCAATTACTCTTGCACCAACCTGATCCGCACGCAAAATCATGCCGGTTCCTTCTACTCCAAATGAACGGGCAGTTTGCTGCATTGCCCGCAATACAGTATGAAAGTTGGAACTGGCAAGGGCAATTAACGATGAACCTCCGCCTGAAAGACTGGCTCCATGCGCACCAGCGTCAAGGGCGGCCTGAATAATATCGGGCATAGCCGGAAATAGCGCCTGGCGATAGGGTTGATGCAAGCGATCCTGCATAGCTTCACCGATAAGTTCATAGCGGCCTGTTTGCAGCGCCGTTAAGAAGAGAGCTACACGTCCAGTATTAAACGTGACATCATCCCTGGAATAGTTAGCAGGCAGCAATTTCCTCCCGGTTATAGTATCCATTGGGAAAGAGGGAGTGAAAATTATCGCTTTAAGTGCATCGGGGAAGCGCGTTTTCACTGCACGAATCTCTCCGTCCGCGGTTGTGGTAGCGACCAGGCCACCAAGTAATGCCGGAGCAACATTATCGGGATGATTGCCTGCTTCGGCCTCTACTGCTGGTAGTAATAGCTCTTCTTTCTGTACAGCAAGGCCCTTGATACGCAACAGTTCATTCGCCGCTATTAATCCTCCGACGACAGCGGTCGCGCTGCTGCCCAACCCACAACCAGGTGGAACATTTATGGACATACGTATCTTCACGGCAGGTAAATCAGCCTGTTTGTTTTGAAAGGGCATGGCAAAGGCGCGGAAAAACAAGTTGTCCGGCCCCGTCGAAAGGCTACTTCCTAAGGCCCCCTGAACATAGATTTGCGGAGATTGTGGATCACCCTCCACTACTTCAACGTCAAAACGATTATAAAGTTGCAGTGCAAGCCCAAGCGTATCAAATCCAGGGCCAAGATTAGCCGATGTGGCAGGCGTTAGGACAGCAACAGAAGTGGGTAGCGGTACGAGCACCAATGCCAGAATCCTTTACTATGATTATATCTTAAATTAAATCGCCCGGCACCAGAAATTCTTTCTCATCTGAATGCAAGGAAGTACTAAAGCGGGAACGAAGCATTACCATTTTAGCAGGTTTGCCGGTAAATGTAACCTGTTTAGACGAAATAGATAGCGAATGTTGACTATCAAAAACGACTACAGCGGGGAAACGAGATTATCGCTTTTCAAGCTTAGATTTCGAGAGGAGTAATTCTCGTAAGCAGGTATATCTTGCACCTGTTCGCGAGAGCTCGCTTTTCATGACGCTCAAATGATTCACACGGTATAAAAGGGAAGCAGCAGCGGCCTGCTTTGAATGAAGTAAGCGCTGCAAGGATTGTTGATCATAGGGAGATAGAGATTGCTTGATACGGGCAAGTGTGAGGTGTGGCGTGAGAGGTCGCTTTTCAACCTCGAAGCCATGCACTTCTAGCTCTTTAGTCAGTACGCGGTGTAGGTGTTGAAGCGGCGACCCATGCAGTTGCCCGGATGGTTGGTCTTCAACACCCATCCAGATTACGCGAGGTCGTTGAGGCGAACCAAAAATTCCCAGTCCCTTGAGACGATACTCGAAAGGTGAAGCCTTTTGTGCCGCTGTTTCAGAAGCATGTATTACCTTCGTTAATTGTTCATCGGTCAATTCACCGAGGAAGGCCAGCGTCAGATGAATCCGTGCTGGATCAACCCAACGCAGAGTGGGCAGCTCCTGTGCTGCCCGGTGTACGATCTCGCCAAGAAAGCGCTGCAGGGATTCATCCAATTCGAGTGCGATGAAGGTACGAGTCATGCTGCAAACAACATTGCGTCAAGTTCTGAGCCGTCTATTGTTTCGACCTCGATCAGATGCTCAGCTATGGTGATAAGCTTGTCCTTCTTCTCGTATAAAATGTTCATAGCTGTTTCGTAGGCTTGCTCAACCAGCGATGAAATCTCCTTATCAATTCTGGCAGCCGTCTCTGCGCTGATAGTCGAGGTACCGTCGGCTTCTGCTTTGAGCGCAACATGACCAAGGGGACTCATGCCAAATTCACATACCATGCGCCGCGCTATATTAGTCACATACTCGATATCCTGGCTAGCTCCCGTCGTAATATCGCCAAAGATGATCTCTTCAGCCGCACGTCCGCCCATCGCTCCTGCCAACTTTGCCAGTAACTCCGACTGGCGCATGAGGTAGCGATCCTCAATTGGCGCCTGTACGGTAATGCCGAGGGCCATGCCTCGCGCAATAGCTGTCACTTTGTGTACGGGATCTGCGCCAGGCATAGAGCGCATCACTATGGCATGCCCTACCTCGTGGTAGGCAATAATAGCCTTCTCAGCCTGGGTAATCACACGGCTCTTGCGTTCTGGTCCCGCCATAACTCGCAGGATGGCCTCGTCAAGTTCCGTTTTGCCAATCACATCCTGATGGCGGCGGGCAGCCAGTAAAGCAGCTTCGTTCAGGAGATTAGAGAGGTCTGCGCCAGAAAAACCCACTGTCTGGCGCGCCAGCTCCGTTAAGGTGACATCGCTTGCAAGCGGCTTGCCTTTCGCATGTACCTCGAGGATGGCAAGACGGCCACGAATATCGGGTTTATCGAGCATCACCTGGCGATCAAAGCGTCCAGGACGCAGCAGGGCAGGATCGAGGACATCAGGGCGGTTGGTAGCAGCTATGACAACAACGTTGGTTTGTTTATCAAAGCCGTCTAATTCAACAAGCAATTGATTGAGCGTCTGTTCGCGTTCGTCATTGCCACCCATACCTGAGTTGTTGCGATGGCGACCCACGGCATCAATCTCATCGATGAAGAGAATGCATGGTGCATGCTCTTTAGCTTCTTTAAAGAGGTCGCGCACTCGCGCAGCTCCGACACCGACGAACATCTCCACAAATTCAGACCCGCTAATGCTGTAGAAAGCCACATTCGCCTCGCCAGCTACGGCACGTGAGATAAGCGTCTTGCCTGTACCAGGGGCACCTACCAGTAGCACACCCTTGGGAATACGAGCACCCATGGAGATAAAACGCGATGGGAACTTGAGAAACTCTACGATTTCCTGTAGCTCCATCTTCGCTTCCTCTACCCCTGCAACATCTTGGAAGAGCACCGATGGATGAGCTTCGCTAAAGCGTTTTGCTTTTGAGCGGGCGAAACCATTTGCCTGGGCGCTCATGCCACTACGGCGGAAGAAAAGGTATAACGCACCTACAACAACACCCAAAAATAATAGGTCTACCAACCCCTGCATCCATTGATTCGGCTGTCCATTGTCGATGTTGACTATTACGCCGTCGCGCCGGAGGGTTTCGGTCACGGACTGCCCATCTTCTTTGACTGCGTGATAGCGTAGGCCCCTGGTATCTACAGCAAAAATATCATCGCCATTTATCGTCACTGATTTCAGCCCATGGTGATCTGCGAGATTGAGCACATCGCTAATAGGCTTTTCTAGGGTGTTCAAACGACTCATGTTGCTACTCACTACGCGAGTGACTATAGCTGCCAGGAGCAGGATTCCCAGGAGCACCACAAGGACAGGGACACCAAAACGAACCAACCTATCCCGTTTCTTTGTTGTTTTTTGTGGGGAACGTGGTGAATTTGAATCTTTTGGTTCCTGGTTATCTGGTTGAGGCGTTTCCATGAAGTAACGTCTGACCCTTCTATGTTCTGTGGATAGGCGGGCAACCGTAAAGGTAGCCCCTACAGTAGTTCTTATCCAGACCGCCAACGACACTACGCGTCTAGTGCTCCGCACTCAAGCAAGATGCAAGGAAGTGTCACGTGCTATAGACTCAGGCGAACTGATAGGTAGTACCTGACCATTTGCCCCCAGGCAAAGGTCATTTTGAACGTGCAACAAATTGTACTATGGTATGTCAAAACGAGTATGTCGGAAGTATAACTCATCCCGCACAGGTAATCAAGGTTATTGTTTAGTTGATTGCCGAGAAAGTAGTACCAATTTCTTACCATAACCTTGCGCACAAGTTTTTCTGTAGACCGTCGATTAAAGATACCCGTATTGCTGTCGAGCATATCCTTGATGAACTTGCAGGTAACAACCATCGAACAGCTTCTAGTGGAGTATCCGCAATTCCCATGCTATTGATAATGTTTCGAAGACAATCCAGGCAAGGGGAAACTTATCTTGAGTACATAATACACGAAAAAATTGGGGTAATTCGGTCTCAACTATCGTTATTCATACCGCAACACATCTAAAGGCCGCACGCGCACAGCACTCCAAGCAACCACTGTTGCCACAATCATTGTAATTAATGATGTTGCGCTGATGATAAGCGCCACCAGAGGAGGACCGATGCCAAGCTCGGTATGGAAGACAAACCTGCTGAGTGCGGTAACTGCTCCCACCACCAGGAGCATAGCCACCAATGAGCCGAGTAGGCCCACCAGGCCATTCTCTATGAGCACGGTGGAGAGTATCGATTTGCTAGTGTGGCCGACGGATTTCAGAATGCCGATCTCACGGCGCCGCTCCAGCATTGCCAGCGCTACCGCGTTGGCAATAATAATCAAGCCGGCAATCATCGCCAGTGAAGCCACTGTCGTCAGCATAATGATTAGATTATTGAGCACCTGGTTTACGAGGGTATCAATGTCCACAACGCTGAGAATGATGGCGGTTGGCACTGACGTGTTCAGGTGTTTTCTGAGAGCTGGTACCTGCTTGGGATCGACCTTGAGCGAGAAGACTTCCAGCGTCTGCGACCCTCCGAGTTGCTCAGCCATAGCCGAATCAGTTAGCATGACAGCGAAGTTTGGGTTGCCCTGCGGCGAGGTGCTATCATAGAATCCCACTACTTTGAGGATCTTAGTTACAGTACCATCCGTGCTCTGCACAACGAGAGTATCACCAACCCGCAAGTTCACTGGGGACAGCTCAAGTTCCGAACTCAAGACGACAGCATTGGTACCCGCATCCTTAGACTGTAGATTACGGCCAGTTTTAAGGATAATATTTGGAAGATTGTTCTTGCCCCCGCGCAGGTCGAATCCCTGAACATCAGTCAGGTCACCTATGATATCCCTTCTGTTGAGCTTATCCGTGCTGCGAACACTTCGAAGAATGGCATTGATATCTTGTCCAGCAACAAGGATCGGGTATACCTGTGGCACAACTGGATTTACCTGTGTTTTGCCGGAGTCGATTCCTTTTAGACTCGCCAGTTGATTCTGAACCATCGGTTTCTGGTTCGGTGGCACAACCACGAATACATTATGGGTGAACAGAGTGCTGAGTGTATTATTGACGGCTTCTTTGATCCCCTGGCCCAGGATCAGAATCATCCCTATGGCGAAGACCCCAACAAAAAGTGCAGTCAGGGTGGTTGTCGTACGTAATCTCTGTCTTCCCAGGTTGCGATACGCCAGCATAACGGCAGTTTTCCATGAACGGGGTGTAAACATAACCGCACTATTGACGATTGTTGCAAGCAAGTAGACTAGCGATCCTCCCACAAATACGATACCCATCCCAGCAAGCACAACCAGTGCATATGTACCAATGAGGCTGTTACCGGCGCTTGTTGTAAGAGTCCTCGCAGCTTCACCCAGCAGGAAGAGAGCAACCAGCACGAGGGTTGATAAAATGGTTAGGCCAATGGCCAGGAGTATCCATAGAAGCATGCGGGGCCTGGGTTTCTCATAAACTGGCAGTCTTGAAATTGCCAGCACTAATAAGCCGAACCCGAGCGCGAGCGAAAAGATCACTCCTGCGCCACCGTAGACAGCTATTGCGGCTGTAATCACGTCACCCAGGATGGCAGAAGCCAACACCACAAAGAGCAATGACAATACAATAAGTAGCACAACGGTGATGATGTGCGAAGAGACCCTCCTATGTTCGCTGATCTCGCGCAGCACAGAGAGGGGACGTACCTGGCTAGCCTGGACAATTGGCAGCAGTCCAAAGATCAGGGCAGTTGCCAGTCCGATAAGCAGGCCAGACGCAATCGTGAGCGTATCCAGGACTATTGGCAGTTGAATGAAAAAGGCACGCTCAACAACGCCGCGCACGAGGTAGCTAGTACCCAATCCCACCAGTGTGCCGACAGTACCTCCTAAAATACCTAAGAGAGCAGCTTCCAGCCCGAAGAGGACATAGAGATCTAACTGGCGATAACCAGTGGTTTTGAGCATGGCGATTTCGATTTGACGCCGACGCAGCAGCACCTGCATGGTATTGATAATGCCAATACCACCGATAAAAAGGGCTAATAAGCCAACAATACGTAAGAAGAGACGAATCTGATCCACCTGGGTCTGGCGCTGTTTGAGCAGGTCAGTAGCAGTTATGACACGAGCAGATGGGAACTGCTGGCTCAACTGTGTTCTGACAGAACTAATGTTTGATGCCGGTACGGTTATATAGACTGTGCCATATTGTGCAGGCTCTGTGACACCATTCGGACCAGGGACAGCGTTTAAAGTGGCCTGTGAAATGATGATCTGGGGACCACGAAATACACCATCTTCTTGAAACTCTGCAGCGACGGTGATAGGCACAAAGCGACCATCTAGCGTCTTCACCCGGTAGGTATTACCAATATGGGCGTTGAGAGCATCAAAGACAGTTGAACTCATGGCAACGCTTTTGCCGGTAACGACGTTTTGGATCTCCAGATCATGAGATGGAGCAACGAAATTCGCCTGGCCCACCAGTGGAAAGTTGTTCGAAATGGCAATAAAGGAAAACGTTACTTCCCCACCTGTGGGGAGTGTGATACTGCCGCCTGGATCATAGGCAGTCGCATATTCGGTGATGCGTCCCTGTTGCTTGAGCTTGTCGAAATAGGCCAGATCGCGCTGGCGTAAAGGCGCCAGGTCGGCGTTCAGCCGTATATCGCCACCATTGGCCTCAATGATATTGCCAAGCAGAGCTTGATTGACACTTAGCCCAACTAGTTGTAAGGCAACGATAGCCATAACGCCTACCGCTACACAGAAGATGGCGAGTACGGTTCGCTGCCCACCCCGGATAAGTGAGCGCGTGGCATAAGACCAGTAGAGGCCAAGTTTCATAATTATAGTTCTTCTTTCATAGACATTAAAGTGTACCATGAAACCATTGAGTATGATAGTTGAGTTTTCATAGTTCTGCAACGGCTGATAACCATAGATCTCCAAGAGAACACCCATTTCAGGTGTCACTTTTTATCACCCAGATGCGTATGCCCTTCGTATGACTCGTATTATAAAGGCTTATAGAACTGAATGCTTCCAAAGTGCGAACCGAGTCATACTTGCTGCGATAGAAGCGACGGTCGATAATCCGCTGGATACGACGGCGCAACGGCTGGAAGTAGCGTTTCTCAAACGTTTCGTGGAGTGTTTCTCAGGCAGTCATAAACGAGCCATTTCTCAGGCTGCCTTGAATACAGCACACCTGACAATCGATGTGACTGTAGTACCAGCTCTGAAAGTTCGCGAAGTGCATCTCGCCTCTCCTCTATCGCATGAGTAATCAGCAGATAGGCAACTGCAGTTTCGGGGATGTGCTTGAGCGCGCCTTGATCACTAATCATCAGTTGTGCAATATGCATAGGAGTGAGTATCTCTCCAAGTTTCATGCCTACAACAGCGGCAACTCGCTCCGGACGATGAGCAACCTCTGCGCTCAACGGCTGATTTATCGCCTCAGCGCTCATCATCAACAGCGCAACATTTGTCTGCGATGGTACTACAGGTTCATGGTCCGCAGGGGCTTTTATCATGCGGTGACGAGCACCATCAGCTTCGACAATCACGGCATCGGCTCCACTATTCATGAGCAATTCATAGGGCTGCTCTGGCTGAAGTCCGGCGAGCTTATCCTCACGGATGGGAACTCCGGTAACGGTGATACGTTTATGTTGCTTCCAGGCAGCGCCGATCAATTTAAGGAGAGCGGGAGTTTCGGCAGCGAGTATCAGGGTATCGGTTTCACCTTGTTTCGGATAAAAGATCTGGGTTGTGGTAGTCGTGATTACTCGCTTACCGCGTTGTGCCAGTTCTCCGGCAAGGATATACATAGTTGTAGTTTTGCCACCTGCTCCAACTACAGTGATGAGCGGATGAGTCGGCAAGTCGATGAGATCACATAGCTGTGACATCTTCGTCCCGACTTTCTGAGGGGAGTGCGCTCGTTCTGTACAGGCGACGATAAAAGAGGAGAACTATGTTCAAACTGATGGTCTCTCTCATTCAATTGTTCTGATCCGTGGTTGAAAGGCATGACTATCGATGCCCCAGCCAATAACACGAGTAGGATACACTCGGATCATCTCTGGAGAAAAACTTGACATGATCTCCTGGCCACCCGTGGATAAAACCTCTGCACGTCCACGTATTTCGATTCCTCGCGGCTGCCATGGAGGCAGTACATCGTCTACTACAAAAGCAACTCGTCCCTGGTGAGCCGCATCACGAAACTTTCTGCTTTGAGCGATATTGTGACCACCAATATCTATGGTATCCAACTCAGCATTGTAGCGAAAACCGACTGGCACAACATGCGGCTCGCCTTTACTGTTCACAGTTGCGAGGCGTCCAAGCCGCTGGCCATTGAGGTACTCAACCTCTGCCGGGGTAAAAATACTCATAAGTTGCTCCTTCTTACTAAACCATTGCTATGGAGTTTAGCAGATGACAAGAAATCTTTAATACAAACAGAATCTCTACTCTAGTTTTGTCTGAGGAGAATCTGCTGGACGATTATAACGTTCATAGTTCAAGCGAAAGAGGTCAATCAGCCCAGGAACACTTTCAGGTCCACGAATATAGTAACTCACCCACCCAGTCTGAGGGAGGATGTGATGTAGTGATGCTCGTCCTGCTGCTACAAGCTCCTCACGCGTACGTACAGAAAACGGTAAATCTGCCTGTCGATTGCCATGCAGGTGTCCAATCTCATGGCCATTGACGCGAAATTCGATTCCGCCAAAGCGGTGAGGAAGTCTTTCCACGTTCGGCCAACTCATCACTTCATGTTCTACCAACTCGGCAATGCTGCTCATGATGCGCTCCTGATTATAGATCACTGCTTGCTCTACCTGAATGTAGGTATCTCTAATGAAAACAAACCTGATCTCAAAAGTATTTCATTTCGTCAAGGAGGAGTGTGCAGGAAGGATAATGGGATCGAAAGCAAAGATATTCATCACTTTAGCAACAAGTGAGGCACCATTATGGTGCCCCACCGTTTTCAGTTAGTCTATTGCGCTAGCAACAGGCGGCACGTGTCCGCCTATCTGTCTTATGCAGAACAGTAGCTACAAGCTGTTCACCTCATCGAGTAGATCCTGACCCTGCGAGATGAGAGGATCTGCCTGGCCCTTGCTGATTGGCTGCCCAATAAACTCTGCACCTTCCAGAAAGGCAATCATCTTGGCAGCGAGGGCATCACGCTTGCTAGTGATCCTAATGAGGTGGTTCTCGAGGTTGGTATAGGTATTATCATGGGGCGTGTTACTCTCCAAGGCTTTCGTAGAGACCTTAAGACTAGCCAGGCCTAGTTGCCCAACACAGGCATCGATCTGCTTGTACATCTGGGCAAGGGCAGTAAAGTTATCGCTACTCTTCTGCAACGTTGGCGGCAGGGCAGAGCCCTGGAGGTCTTCAATGAGCACGCGCCCATCATGGCTATAGTCATCCGTCAAACCGAGAAGCGTCAGTATGGTCGGGCGGATATCGGTATGATCCGACCAGGTAGTGCTGTCGATGCCAGTCTGATCGACGCCCGGCCCGACCATGCCAAGCCAGGTGGTAATGATTTCTGGCTGCACATCACCATGGTTCCAGGCGAAGGCCGGGTTCTCAGTGACACAAGGAGAATTACAGTTGGCCGCGCCTGCAAACAGGAAGTAATTGGGGTCGGCGAACATTGTGAATGTCGGTGTGCGCGCCGGATCCGCCGTAATCATATGCAGTAACTTCATCTCGACCGGATCGGCCAGGAACTGAGTGAGCGTGTCGGTGTTGCCCGTTATCGGATTCACCGCTGTCAATTTACTCACGGCGCGTTCGAAAGGACGAGTGATAGTCTCATTGTTCCGTGCTGGATTGCCGTTGATGTAGACAGTGGGAGCCGAGTCGGAATGCACGGTAAACGAGTTTGTGACCCCCTGCTCTGTTGCCAGCAGACCAGCCATGTTGGCATTAATCTCACCGATCTTGCTATAGGTGCAAGGTGTGGTCACCCCATCACATCCTGCCGGGCTAGGCGGGCCACCCACAAAATGATCTCCTTCGTCAGCGGTGAAGACGAAGAGAGTATTGCTTTGATTGATGCCATCGTTCGCCAGCCGCGTGAAGAACGTGTTGAAAGCGTTATCATATGCCTTGAGCGCCGCAACATAGCCAGCCTGGCCAGGGCCAAAGGCTGGTCCAGAGGGATGCATATCGTGAGCATCGGAGATATAGGCATAGGTGATGGGAACGCTATGTTCCTGCATATCAGCTACGTAGGCAAGCGAAACAGCTGCGGACATACCATCAAAGCCGGGGAAGCCGATATGTCCCTGGGGGTCCTGGATGACGTTGCCGTTCAGGTCAGTCAATGGTCCACTCGGGCTGATTTGCGGCGCGACATACTTGTGGCCGAAGAGGCCCATGTACCCCGTATAGCCTCCGGGTTCATCTGGCAGCAGATCAGGTTGACCAGTATTGGTGCTGGAACACAGCGAATTTCCCAGTGCGCAGTGGATGCCGATACCAACAAAGTCAGCTTGTGGCAGCGTCGAAGGGGGCGGGTTCGCGATCACTTCCTGCTGCTGTGGCGAATTGGGTCCGAATACCCGGGAGACATCGACAGAGGTATTCTCTAAGATCGTGTTCGCCGTGGCAACTGCACCAAAGTTGCAGCCAGCACGCGTATAGGGCACCCATGGTGCAGGGGCATTCTTACCCTGGGCTGTCAACATATTGAATGTGGTATCGGTAGGCGTCGGCGGGTTCGATGGATCAAAAATAGCGCCATTCCAGTAGGCGAACGAAACGCCAGGGTTGCTCGTGCCATTTGGATTAAAGTAGCGGAAACTGTTGCTGACTGGCACGCCGTGGCGATCCCCATAGACACCTGTGAGCGATGTCAGGATGTCGGTCGCGGTGTGAGAGATGAGCGGTGTGTGGTGATTTGTGAGCAGCACACCGTTGCTCTTAATAAAGTTGAGCAGGTGGGGCATTTGTTCAAGATCCGAGGGAACGTTCGGATTGTCACGCGTAAAGTGGGTGTTGTCAAACTGTACGTAGATCACATGCTGAATGTTGCCTTTGGCAGAGTTGAGCTGGCAGCCGCTTGGAGCTGCGTGTACACTCGTATGAGAGTGTAGAAGAGGCAATCCCGCAAATGCCAATGACATCGTTAGGAGAGTTGCCATAACAAACACATGAGTAAAGCGGTGCCGCCAGAGTCCTTTCAACTGGTGCATAGTTCCTCCTTTGTGAGCAACTTAAAACGATCTCAATAGAATCAAACTTAGAGACGAGAACATCTTGGATAGATGGATAGAAGCCATAAGGATAAGGATGCGATGAGAGAAAATGTCCAGGCCCCACTGTACGAATCTCTCGCTGAGTTGTATACCATAGCAAATCCAAGGGATAGGCTCCCACCACTCAATAAACGAAGAACAACCGATGAGAGCGAGCTTAATGATACTTTGTAAACTGTACCTTTTTGAGGTTACGAGGTAGTTGCGGAATGGTGGAGATATAATTGGGAATATATTAAATAAGTAGAAATTACGTAACCCATTTCTTATACATAATAAACATGGCACCCATGCGAGTGCCATGTCATACAGAAGCTCTAATCATGCGTTTTAACTGGATAATCTGGATAGTGGAAAATCCACCGAGGGCCGATAAATCGGCGCTGGGCGCGATAAATCGGCCCCTACAGATGTCCGGATGATTTTGTTAATCAGCATTATTAGTCTCTACTCTGCATCACCAAAGATGGTGTAGTGCCAGCTTTTGCGAGCCTCACCGAACAGCTCAATCATGACATGCTTGATCTGGGTGTAATCTTCAAAGGCATATAGAGACATGTCTTTACCTATACCACTCTCTTTATAGCCTCCATGCGGCATCTCAGAGGTGAGCGGCAGATGATCATTGACCCACACCGTGCCAAACTGCAACTCCTTGCTAGCACGCATCGCCTTGTAGATATCCCGTGTCCAGACAGAGGAAGCCAGACCGTAGACTACGTCGTTAGCTTTTTTCAACACTTCTTCCTCGGTGCTGAAGCGGCACACGACGACAACCGGGCCAAAGACTTCATTCTGCACAATCTCAGCATCATTGCGGTCTTGCGCGATTACGGTTGGTTCAAAGAAGAAGCCTTTCTCCAACCCCTTAACGGTTGCTCGCTTACCGCCTGTCACGATGTTTGCGCCATCACGCAGAGCCCGTTCAACAAAGCCTTCAATAGTGGAGCGCTGGGTAGCAGAGATCAATGGTCCCATATCAGTATTCTCATTTGTGGGGTTGCCGACACGAATCTGCCTGACTTTGTTGAGGAAGGAGTCCATAAAGGTATCATAGACACTGTCCTGCACATAGATACGGGTGGCAGCAGTGCAATCTTGTCCACAGTTGACGAAGCCACCTACAACTGCACCACTCGTAGCAGCATCAAGGTCCGCATCGTCGTAAACGATAAACGGAGCCTTGCCTCCAAGTTCCAGGTGTACATGCTTGATGCTCTCGGCGCCCGCGCGCATGATGTGTTTGCCGCTCTCCGTGCTGCCTGTGACCGAGACCATATTGACCTTGCTATGGCTGGAAAGCGCCTGCGCCAAGCCAGGGCCACTGGTGATGATGTTGAGCACGCCAGGAGGCAGGCCAGCTTCAAGGGCGATTTCACCTAACTTGAGCGTGGTAAGCGGCGTTTCAACGGATGGCTTGAGGACGACGGTGTTACCAGCAGCTAATGCAGGCCCGATCTTCCAGGCAGCCATCATGAAAGGATAGTTCCACGGGCACAGCGAAGCAACCACACCGATAGGCTCGCGGCGAATGATGCTCGTATGTCCCCCACTGTACTCGCTGGCTGCTATGCCAGCCAGGTGACGGGCTGCACCCGCGAAGAAATGCAGATTATCGATAGAAAATGGAATGTCACTATCACGCGCTAGCTTGATGGGTTTACCCGTGTCCGATGACTCTAGCTCAGCCAGTTCTGAAGTGTGAGCTTCCACAGCCATTGCCAGTTTTTCCAGCGCTGCGGCACGCGCTCCATGTGTCAGGCCAGACCAGCGTCCATCATCATACGCTTCTCGTGCTGCCGCAACGGCACGCTCTACATCATCCAACGAACTTAAAGGCACTTCGGCAATCGGTTCGCCTGTCGCCGGGCCAATATCCTCAACAGTCTTGCCTGAACTACTGTTGACAAGTTCACCATTAATGAAAAGTTTGTAATCTGACACCTAAATAGCTCCTTTCGGATGTGGGAAATGACGGACTTCGCAAGGAATGGCGTTCAATTGCTCGTTATTCGCAGCAAAATGGCACATCAGGCACGATTCTATTGAACGCAGGTCGATCTACTAACGACATTTTATCACAACAGGGATGAGGGTACACAGAGCTATTTTGACGAATTTTTAGCCTGTTCTTTCTTCACCCATGCACGAACAGACTCGATGTGTTCAGGGTAATGCAGGAAGGTATCACTACCGATGACCCTCTCAACTGAAATACCAAACACCTGTGCAAGCCCCTGGGGATCGAACAGGTCTTCTTCTGAAAGCGCTGCTACTGCTTGCAAAACATCATGTAATGAACGGTGGAAATCCGACACCGCCTCGTGCAGCGGCAGATGCTGATTGCGTGTAAAGATCAGTTCGTTAACAGCATCCGTATCTTCACGCTCGCTTGGCTCTATAACATATACCTCGGATACTCCCTGATGTGCGGCTACGTCAAGCCTTCTAATCAGATGTTGTTCCCAGGTAGTAATATGCGCCAGAATATCCTTGACGGAACTTCTACCTTCGACTCCTGGTTTGATCATTTGCTCTTCGGACATCTGTGTTAGCATCACCTCCAGGGGAGCGCGCTCGGATTGGATTCTATTGAGAAGCTGGGTCTTATCCATCTGAGTATCCATATCATTGCTCCTTATTGTTTTTGCAGATCAAATGTTGTCATCGTAAATGTAGGGGAGGTGCGAGGACGAAGCAAGAGTTCCCTCCCAACATTCACACTGCCACTACAGGACTATACAAAAGTTCCTCTCCTACGACACGGCTACAGTGCGAGTTTCGGTCACATGCATATCATAACGAGCCAATTCACGGAAGAATGGCTCGATGGGTACGCACATTTCTGGACCGAAAGCACCACGGCGAGTAATTTCACCGTTTGCCAGCATGCGCCCGGCAATGGCGAGTGGTGTGCCAGTATCGAGAGCGCCCGCGCTAATGCCCCAGCGGCGATATGGAAGCACCACGACCTGGTTGGTAATCTCTACCTGTTGTGCACCAGCCTCACCTGTTGCCACAATGCGTAAGACGTCGCAGTCCTGTGGCTCGACATCTTCAGCAGGGGCCATTTCCAGCAAACGAGCCAGCACTTCACGTGGCGACACCTTGACGCCGCGCACATTGATCGGCTCATCACTACCAAAGCCCAGGTCAACCAAAAACTTAAGCTTCGTCATGAAATCGGCTGGAAATGCGATTTTGAACGAGACGTAACGAATACCCTTGTCACGGAACGAGACCGGGAATGTCGCGCATTCTGAATGCAGCGAATAGATAGCAGTAGCGCGACCAACAGGTAACGGGAAAACCATTTCTTCCTGCCCACTCAATGGTTGCTGGGGATACCATACCCCATCCTGAAAAACCTGCGGCTGCTTGGTAAATTCGTCAAGAATCGTGCGTATAGAATACGGTGCAACCAGGGGTGCTGATGAAGGCGTGTTATCACTGCAGCCAAGTTGCACCTTGATACTTTCAACACGGTCGAGCTTATCAACGGCAGCACGAGCGAGCACGTTTGTGATGCCAGGAGTACCACCCATACCCAGGATGGCGGTAATACCAGCCGCCTCGACTTCGGCATCCAGGTCCATCAGCTTGCGCGTCATATGGAAGAGGCCGCCAAGGTCGGCATAATGCACATGCTCCTGGATACATGCTTTGAGCACGGGTAAGTTATAGACGTATTCAACTGCGTTCAGAACGACATCGGTGCCGCGCGAGAGGGAACGTAACCGTTCATCATCATTAACATCGATTTGTTTGACTTGAATTCTGCTGCTTTGAAGCGAGGCGGCAACCTCGCGTGCACGTTCTTCGTTGTAGTCTGCAATGGTAACCTGGTCGATATCCGAATACTCGATCAGGGTGCGCACGGCAATGCGCCCCATAGCGCCAGCGCCACCCATTACAATAATATGCATGAGAAGCAACTCCTTGTTATGCTACCGCGGTACCCTTATCATCTGTAGAAGCATGATTAATCAGACCTTGAGGTGTGATGGGGGCAACGAATTGAGCTCCCATAGCCTTTTCATCAGGCACGCCAGGAGTCGAGATAGATGCATGTAGTTCCTGAAGCGTGTCCTCCAGGCGATTCAAGACGGTATCGATCTCTTCACGGGTGATCACCAGTGGCGGTTCAACTCGAATGACCCGCGAGTTATTGAGCGTACCTGAGATCAGCACGCCACGTTTAAAGAGACCTGAGGCGACTGCATAGCCGACGTCATCATTTATAAAGTGCTGACCAATCAGCAGGCCTTTACCGGTAATGTTCGTATAGATGTCGCTATGGCGTGCAGCAATTTCTTTCAACTGCTTAATGAAGTACTCGCCTTTCTCAGCGGCCTGTTCAGATACGCGTTCTTCGAGTGTCACATTAATAGCGGCTATGGCAGCGGCACATGCCAGGGGATTACCGCCTGTTGTGGATGTATGAATGAACGGGTTGCTATTCATCACGCTCCAGATTTTAGGGGTGGACATAAAGGCACCGATGGGCATTACGCCGCCGCCCAATGCCTTGGCAGAGGTGATGATATCAGGCACAACATCCCAATGCTCAACTCCCCACAATTTGCCAGTGCGACCCATACCCGTCTGCACTTCGTCAGCGATGAGCAATACTTCGTATTCATTACAAATCTGGCGGAGACGCGGCCAGAAGTCGTCGGGAGGAACGATGGCGCCTGCCTCACCCTGCACAGGCTCCATAATGACAGCAGCGATATCATTGCCAACCTCACGAGCAATGCGCAACTGCTGTTCTACAGCATCAGCGTCACCATAAGGCACATGAAAAACGTTATTTTGCGGAGTCATGGCAGGACGGCGGAAAATGGCCTTGCCTGTTAGGGACAGAGAGCCTGCGGTCTTGCCATGGAAGCCCCTCACAGAGGCGATGAAACCGCTCTTGCGCGTGTACAGTTTGGCGAGTTTCATGGCGCCTTCGACGGCCTCGGTACCACTACTTACAAAGAAGCTGTATTGAATGTCACCGGGAGTAATCTCGGCCAGCAAATGGGCGAGCATACCGCGGAGAGGGTCAAGAAGTTCCTGTGTAGGCAACGGGCTTTTCTGTAACTGTGCTTGAACGGCCCCCACGACTTTAGGATGAGCCCAACCAAGGTTGAATAATCCAAACCCACCAAGGCAATCGATGTATTCGCGGCCCAGCACATCTTTGAAAGTTGCACCACGCCCCGTCCATTCGACTGCCGCAAAGTCACCTGCTTCGGTGACAGACTTACGATACTCGATAAAGCCACTGTTGTAATATTTGGCAAAGTTGCTGACGGTGGTCTCGATCAACCATTCCGCTTCACTCTTGCCTAGCTCCTGTTTTTGGACGATGTCGAGGTACCGTTGGGAATCGTTGAGGGCCTTGAGTAAGCCATCGGTACTCATAAAAATCCTTTCTGGTAATGCGGCCTGTTAAAAATATCCCACCCCGGCCCGCCTACCGGTTCAGCTTCTATCAGTGTTGTTAGTAATGGATAGATCTCCAGCTTGTGGGTATATATGTTGTCGCCTATCCATTGGGATAAACGATGTGTGAAAGAAAGTACGAAACTAAGAACGCTTGCTAATGTGTAGAATCTACCAGGCTTATAGAAAGCTGTGCGAATAAAATGTCTTGAAATCAAGCAAAAAGCGAGAATGCGAAATGCAGAAAAAGCATTTCATCCTGGTTTGCACAGACCAGGAGTTTGGGAGGGAGAAAAGGTCAGGTCAAGGATAGCAAGTGGACAGGTGGTAGCCACGAAATACGTAGAATTTCGGAATATAGCGGCCTCGTTTTTTTCCTGGTATGTCAGTTAGTTTCACGAAAAACACCAAATTTCACTGAATTACATACGATATGTGGCGACCTTTCTTACAGTATAGCTTATGAGCAAGCAAGAAAGCAAGTCTATCAATATGCCCTTGCAAAACGAGCTTCTAAGAAGCGAGCCAACAACGAGAGCGGATAACAGATAGCGAGGTAGAGCAGGGCGCCGAGAACAAAGACGAACATTTTGACGTTCGCATTTGTTTGTATTAAGGCAAGTCCAAACGTTTGGTGGTCCAGTTCGATTACAGCCAGAACCGAGAGCAAGGCACTATCCTGTACCAATGTAATAAAGTAGTTCGTAAATGGAGGGATAGTGATACGGAATGCCTGTGGCAGCACGATATGGCGCATTGTCTGACGTGAATTCAAGCCTAAGCTCAATGCAGCCTCGGTCTGACCTTTCGATACCGATTCGATACCCGTACGAAAGACTTCGGTCAGATAGGCGCCGTAGTTAAAGCTCAATCCAATTATGCCATAGAAATAAGCATTAAACTGGTCTGGGACAAGGCTATTGCTCTGGAGAGCAGTCATAATTTGAAAAACGGCACTATAGGGGTCAAAGCCTATGCTCGATAGTACGTAGCCTACACCATAATACCACAGCAGTAACTGTACGAGAATAGGAGTCCCACGCACCACCTCAACATAGACAGTTGCGAGCCAACGGATAGGCGCAAAACGTGAAAGACGCCCCAGGGCGCCAATAAAGCCAAAGATAGTCGCCAGCACAATACTCAGTATTGAGACAATCATGGTTACTTTGGCACCGTCTAACAAAACGGGCAGATAAAGGGTCACCAAACCCTTGCCTCTCTCGAAGGTGTACAGGTAGTACACAAATACACCCACGGCCACCAATACCACCACGTAAAAGAGAGCGTTTGATACGGTATGCCAGGCTGATGTAGTTGGTTCACCAACAGTCCTTTGCTTAAACAGGCGTAGCGAGCGACGTTCTACCGAGGGTTCTACAAATGACATGTTCTTCTCCTTCCAGATTACATCGCCGCACGCAATCTACGTTCAAAATACCTGGCAACATAGGAGGTCGGTAGGCTAAGAAGCAGGTAGAGCACAATTGCAAGTGCATAGAGAGGTAGAGGGTTACTGCCATGGTGCGTAACCCAGGTTTGCAGTACAGCAGTGAGTTCAGTGCCAGCAATCACGCTTACTATAGCAGAGTCTTTGAGCATATAGATAAAATCATTAACGAATGGAGGAATCATGAGAGGAATAGCTTGTGGGAGAACGATACGAAAGAAGTTCTGAAACGATGTGAGACCCAGTGATAATGCAGCTTCTGTCTGACCCCGATCAACCGAAAGAAAACCAGCACGAAAGACTTCCGCCTCATATGCGGAGTAGTTTATTGCTAAAATGGCAATACCTGCAGACCAGGCATTATCAAGAGTCTCCAAATTGACTGTCAACAAGACAGCGCCCACTGCATAGTAGAGAATGAAGAGTTGAACAATGAAAGGAGTGCTACGTATAATCTCAATATAAATACGCGCTGGCCCTCTCAGCCAGATGATACGAGAGCTACTCATTAGCGCGAGAATAAGCCCAAGGAGAAGAGCCAGTGGAAAAGCAGAGACACAATATATGATGGTATTTCTTGCGCCTACCAGAAAATCTGGAAGAGCTTGCTGGATAAGGTCCATAAAGCACATCCTTTGATATCAATCGCGCAAATATCATTTCAGGTAAAAATATTGTCTCTTTGCTGAAACCAGTGCAACGTAGGTCTTGGTGAGCACTAATCAGTGAAAGATGATGCCACCAAGACCTACGTTGCACTGAAGAGCAAACTATGCGCGGATGTTTTCCTCTAAAAGCTACATGATGCCGATCTCAGCCTGCTGATCGTTCCACATGCTCCACTTCATATAGATCCTTTTCAACGTCCCATCATGTTTGAGGACGACGAGTGCTCGATCGATCTCTGGCTGCAAGATTTGAGAATTAGGATTAGCTTTATTGAAGCCAACAAAGTAATCATCAGTACGGAACGGCTTCCCGATTGGTTTCAATGCAGGATTAGGTTTGGCACCAGGACCGGCACCCAAAACATAGTAGGCCGCGATTGGCCCGTCGATTAACACGGCATCAATCCTGTGCGCAGCCAGATCATTAAATGGAAGGTCGGGATCATAGAGCTTGGTGGTGATCTTCTTGTCTTCCCCTAAGATATCGGCTGCCTTATAGCTTGCGCCTGTCCCAACCGTGAGACCTTCTAAATCTTTCAAATCAAGTTCGCTTGAGGTTGTCTTGCCGGCGAAACGTGTGTCATCCGCTCGTACCACAATCTGCTGTCCATAGCGATAATAGGCTTGGGAGAATAGCTCAGTTTTCTCGCGGTCGGGGGTCTTTTCCCAGCCGTTCATCACCATGTCGAATTTGTTCGCTAGTAGAGCCTGCTCCATCTGCCCATAGTCGTTTTCTATCTGCTTCGATACAACACCCATCAGCTTAGCAATGGCTTGACCAATTTCATACTCGAAGCCAACTAACTGAGAGGGGTTGTTGGGATCTGGGAAGACATAAGGAGCCCCACCATCAGAGGTTGCTCCCCACTGCAATAAACCAGGAGTTTTCAGGCCTGCATTGCCTATGGGAGTGACGCCCGCAGTTGGTGTAGTTGTGCCTCCAGTAGATACATTACCGCCACAGGCCGCTAGCAAAGATTCGAGCGTCCCACCCGCAACAAGGAGTCCTCCCGCCTGACCCACACGTTTGATAAAAGTTCGCCTGTCAATTTCAGGTTCCATAACGCATCATTGCCTTTCTGTTGGTAATCCTGGTACATCTGGTTTAAGCTAAGGCAAAGTAGAGAGCACGCGCTCCAGGAATAGCTTTGTGCGCTCATGCTTGGGCTGCTTAAATATTTCCGCGGGATCGCCCTGTTCCACGATCACGCCATCAGAGATGAAAACGACACGATCCGAAACATCACGCGCAAACTGCATTTCATGCGTCACTACTACCATGGTACTACCTTCATAGGCCAGATCTCGCATCACTTTAAGCACCTCACCTACCAATTCTGGATCAAGCGAGGAGGTCGGCTCATCGAAAAGCAGCGCGCGGGGCTGCATAGCAAGAGCTCGCGCGATTGCCACACGCTGTTTCTGGCCACCCGAGAGCTTATTGGGATAGGCATCGCGCTTCTCCGCAAGTCCAACTTTAGCTAGCAACTTCTCACCAAGTGCTACCGCCTGGTCCTTGGGCATCTTGCGAACGAGCAAGGGGCCTTCGATCACGTTTTGTATGACAGTCATGTGGGGGAAGAGGTTAAAATTCTGGAAGACCATACCCAGTTCGCTACGGATTGGAACGAGTTGCTTGTTAGAGAGATGAGGATCGAGTCTTTGTCCATGGATGTAGATTTCGCCGCTCGTGTGCTTTTCCAGGCCATTGAAGCAGCGGATGAGGGTACTCTTGCCTGAACCACTTGGACCAATCAGCGCAACAACTTCTCTTTTACGCACCTCAAAATCGACATCTTTGAGGACATGCTTATCACCAAAGTATTTGTTTACCTTGATGGCACTAATGATGAGTTCATCCTCAATGCCGCTTGTTGCTTGAGATAGGCTCCCACTGTTGGTGATAGGAGTTAAACCGTCACCCGATATGGTCTGCTCGGAGTCCATTAGTCGCTCCTTTACTTACTGCGTGGCGAGACCTGGCAGCTGGAATCACCTGTAAAGAAAGAATGCAGCACTGAATGTTGCCATACAGTATAGTGATGAGTATAGAGCCTGTCAAGGCATTCTGCCATGCAACTTTGAGCACCCGTTGCAAGATGTTATACTTTTCACATCGGGTAACAATTCAGGTATCTTTGCTCTTGCACCGCCTCCGGCGGCAGGGTGGGGGAGGAAGGCGGGGACACCCCGCACCCCGCCAAGGGGCCTTGTAGGCCCCTTGGAACCTCCTGCTGAATAGTTACCACATCGGATGAAACTATTTAGGAACTACACGATACTCCAAGGATAGGTGAACGATGCCCATTCTCGATACACCCAATACTACCATGTACTACGATATTTTTGAGCTAAATTTCACCGTTCAACCCAATCCTTCCCGACCGCATACGGTACTCCTGATTCATGGATTCGGGGGTACACCAGAAAGCGACTTTGGTGGGCAATTGCCTGCTTTGCGTAGCCATTATCGCATTATAGCTCCACATCTGCACGGCTACGGACGTTCTACGCAACGCAAAAGTTACGCTCTTTCCTTTTATCGAGATGATGCGGCAGACCTGGCAACTCTACTCGACGCTCTTGACATCGATAAAGTGCTGGTACTGGGTTTCAGCGATGGCGGCATCGTTGGCCTGTTGCTTACAGCTTTACATCCTCAGCGCGTGCTCGCCCTGGCTGTGATGGGCGCTCAACCGGCGATCAATGCGCAGAATGTGGCAGCCATTCGTCACTGGTTACTTGAGGTTCCGTTGGCTGAAGATTGGCAAAAAGAACTGGCGAAGTTGCACGGAGAACCTTACTGGCGTTCGCTGCCTACAATGTATGTTGAGGGACAGGAAGCGCTGGTTGAGGCCGGGGGTGTGATCATCACCGACGAGGAACTGGCATCCATTCGCTGCCCCACCTTGATTATGCATGGCAAACGTGACCGCATTGTCCCTGTTGACTATGCGCGTATCATCTCCGAACGCATCCCAGGCTCGCAAATGCTGTTATTTGACGCTGGGCATGCTGCATACCTGCGCTGCGAAAAGGAATACACGTCAGCCGTTATGAATTTTTTCCTCTCTGCATCTTCCACGCAGGCGCAAGAATAAGAGAAGACCAAGCATCAAGGCTTCAGCAGTTCCCGCGCCCGAAGCTGCCAGGGGGATCGCTATGAGTACGGATTTGCCTGCCAACAGCTTGAGCAGGAGGACTATTAAGCCGAAACGCACCAGCAGACCGAAAATATTGACCAAGAGCGGTGTACGAGCATCCTTGAGCGCGTAGAAACTTCTTGATAACAAATCAGCCGCGATATTCCCTGGCAGACCCACAGCATAGCCTATAAGCGCTAAGAAAGTCAGGTAGGAAGAATGCTGATCGAACGCTCCATGTTGGAAAAGTAAATGGATCATAGGCCTGCCAAGCACGACGAGCAAAATTGCTGTGGGTATACTCAACAGGACAGCTGCGCCGACAACCTTTTGCGTCAGGTGGCGTAAATGTACATACTGACCATCTGTAGCAAGTAATGACATGCGTGGCAGCGCCGCCTGCGCTACCGCTTGCGCGAGTAAGGCCACGGGCAGCGCAAAGAGCATCTGGGCATTATGCAGAGCCGAAAGGCTCGCCTGATCAGCGAGAAAAGAGGTAAAGGCGGTATCCACAATAAAGCCGACAGAGAGAATTGCAACAGAGAGGGCACCTGGACCCAGCAAGCGCAAGACTTCGTGCAGGCCAGGATGCCTCAGATCCCATACAAACATGTAGCGTAACTTTTGCTTCAATAACCCAGGTACTTGCACAAGCAACTGGCATGTAGCGGCAGCCAATACGCCATACGTAGGACCATAGATACCGACACCAGGGATAGCCAGGGTAAACAGCAAGCCTCCTATTAAGCCAAAATTGTAGACCGCAATAGATAGGGCGGGCAACAGGAATTGCCGTTTACTGCTCAAAATGCCTGACGCAATAGTGGCCATACCCAGGATCAGTGGCTGTACCAGTACTATGCGCGTCAGCGATGTAGTCAACGCCTGTTCTGCTGGCGAGTAGCCAGGAACCAGCAGTTTGTTGACAAAAGAAGGGGTCAAAAACTCAGCGACCAGTACAATAGCAGTGAGAGTAACCAGCATCACATTGAAGACAAGGCTTGCGAGTCGCCAGGTCTCAGTTTGTCCGTGATGCTTTTCGTAAGAGACAAAGACAGGAACAAAAGCCTGAATAAGCGCACCACCCGCAATAAGATTGTAAAGGGTCTCGGGTAGTCGGAAAGCGGCGTAGTATGCATTTGCTTCAGGCCCAGTGCCAAAGATAGCGTTGAACATGCTTTGACGTATCACACCAAACCCGCGAGAGGCGATATAGGCCATCATTAGTAAAAGGGCTGCTTCTGCGATGCTAAAGCGTCGTAAAGACAATCCACGCCCTAAGCGAAAACTAGACAGGCTAAAACGAAAACGAAAAATCCCTATTCCCACCAGTTCCTCATTTTCGTCTATATCAAGGAGATCTTCTGTGGGGAAAAGATTAGTTTCTTCTAATTCAAGATCAACGGTGGTGATGGCCGTTGGCGGAATTCTTCGTGGATATTCTCTGTCGTTTGAAATATCCTCTTCTCCTCTCACACATTGCCCATAATGGTAATCACGCCTGGTCTATGCGGTTTATATATACTAGTGAACTGCTCGACAGGCTGGGATTTGTATAGAAAGTACTTTTATCTGTTGCCCAAAAATTTAGCTCTGGATGCTATGATTACAACGATTGTTCGCATATTTCATCACATCTACAGCAAACGGGAGATGAAGGGGCTACAACGATGTCAGAAGTTCGTCCATGAGTACGAGACCTGGGAATAATTAGAGGGGTTTTATCTCCGGGAGCGCTCAATGCGATCACTGATGTCGCAGGAGTTTGACTGCTTCTTTTGTGAGCAAAGCAAATATATTTTGTTGGTTAAGATGCGTCTGATGCACTTAGAGCTACCTTGAAATAAAATGAAAAGCTGGCTAAATAAAGCCAGCTTTCTAAAAGTAATTACTAAACAACTCTGTCCTACGCGTGAGCAACACTCTTAGGGCGACGGCGGCTGATTGAACCGCCTTTCCGTCCGGCGGCTTGCGCCTCTTCGCTTGTCCATTTGTGCGCTGTGCCCATGGCATGAGCAGCTTTCCCGCCCTTGCTGGCAATTTCACGCTTCTTTTCTGGACTCATTGACGCAAAACCACGACCTCGACCTTTGCTGACTTGCATTGTTGATTCTCCTTCTAGTTACTTCTCTTTTTATGAGAGTTAAAAGGGTTAGCGTTAGAACACTTCATCGAGGTGTAACAAATAGCCATTTCCCAAGATTTCTACTACCCAACACTAGAAATCTATTGAAGTGTTCTTCCCCTAAAGCATAACAGCCTCTATACACAAGAACAAGTCAACAATAAAAAGACTCAGCATTTTCTAAGGATTAGTTATCATTTTCTAAGGAAAGGAAGAGCTAACATCAAAAGAACCGCTATCATTGATGTAAATTGATGTCGCCACTTCCAGTAGTGATTGTCACCTTCGCGCTCGGGCCCTGTGAACTTCCGCCTACATCTCCGCTTGCCTTAGCCCCTGAGCCCTGGATATTTTTCTGCACATTCAGGCCCGGGAAATCCCCGATTGAACCTGAATTGGTCGAGGCATCTATATGAAATGCTGAGGTAGGTGCTACAGTGAGGTTGACCGAGCCGATATCAGTTTGAAATTGGTATGTTCCACTTGTGCCAATGGTCCCATCAAAGTTAATATCACCGGAATTGCTATTGATCGTCACCTGATTGTTCAGTGTCGTTTGCCTTACATTCACATCACCGGAGTTGGTCGAGAGCGAAGATGCGCCATTCAATGTGTCATTAGCTGTTTGGATATCACCGCTATTGGTTGCCAACGTCATTTGTCCAGTAACGCCCTCGATATCGACATCACCGGAATCTGTCTTGAGTTGCACATTTGTACCCTGGGGAACCGTGACCTCGAAGTTGACAGAGCCTGGCCCACTGTCTTGTACATTGGCAGTAATGGTGTTGCCTTCTTGAGAGGGGGTTACTTGTATATCTTTCGGATTGCCGAAAAAGTTGCTTTGCTTGATCGCCTGGATGGTCACATCTGAATACGAACTGCCTGCAACGATACGAATTTTCCCGCTCGCATCGTTTATCACAAGCGTTGGTGGCCCGCTCACTGTATAGTGGTAGCTTTGCTCAAACGGACCGCGACCAAAACCAAAACGAGAGCTATTCATAGAACCAAAGCTACCACTCATTAAGCTAATAATTATGATGGCAAGAATAATCCAGAACCAAGGACTGCGACCTCGCCGTCTGTATTGAGGTTGCCTGTAATCCCCACCTTGTATCTGCTGTGGAGCAGTTCCTGCATAGGGTGGGAGACCAGCGTATACTCCTTGCTGGGGAGGTGAGGGCGGAGCTGTTCTCCATTGTGATTGCTCCCGTGGATCGGCATTTATCGGCTGAGGAACATATGCTTTCTGCTCCTGCGAGTTTGCTTCCTCTTCAAGTGGTTGGGAGGGTTTCCAATCGGGATCCGCAAATTGCATCTCCTGATTACTCATATTTCACTCCATTTCTGCACTGCACAGCATACCTTCTGTTTATGATTTACGCACTTTTGAGAATAGAGTTGCAAGAAATGCGTTTTTTCCGCACTTGACCATCTAAGCAGAGAACGTTACAATGTGCCTTAAAGCTCAGTGTATCATATCCAGTAGATTTATTTAAAGTAGCTCTTAGGAACCATACAGGGCTTCTCAAAAGTTCTTTTTCCCGCCCGGCGGGGGAGAAGAGAGAAAGTGGGGACGTAAGCCTCCCAGGCTTCCTTGCCCCACACCCCGCTTAGGGACTGCTGTCCCTAAGAACCCTGCTCGACTTGTGAGAAGCCCTGAGGAACCATATTACAGTTAAAGGGAAAAAAATAGAATGTCCGAAATTAGACCGGAAGAAACAAGTTATGTTGCACCTAGTGATAATATAGAGCTGGAAGAAACAGATTCTGCGCCCGTCGTGGCACCTGCACCTTCTGCCGAAGTGGTATCAGTACCGGCTGCCGCGCAACAGCGGTCAAACCGCTTAGCCACAATAGAGCATCTCGCGGCACGACGAGCTTCTCCTGAACTTAGCGCCGAGAGCCCTGAAGTGAAACAGAAACTTAGTGAGCTGCGTACAGAACTAACCCTACTTGTAACAGATCTACGCTGGGGTGGGCAACCCACTAAAGAAACCGCTGAGCGTATTATTCCGTTCCTCAATGAAGGCCCTCTTCAGCAATGGATACCACTCCTGGTTCCTACTATCCTGGAGATTGACCGTGCTGGAGACCTTGCTCCTGCCTGGTTGTACATCATTGAGCAAGAGGACCCTACAGATCTGCCTGCCGATAGCAACCCTGCCGAGACGATGATTGGGCGAGCCAGGCGTATAGCGTTACTGATGCTTGGCTACTACAAAACCGCGGAAATCTCTGAACTGCTCGGAAGGTTGGCTCTTGACCCGCGCTCATCACTTTATGCAACACGCTCACTGGTCAAGCAGTCAACGGTACCGGCAATGAAAGCCCTTGCAGCCGCTCTCAAAGATGCCGAGGGGTGGGCAAAAGTCGATGTGATTGATGCTTTTGCGACTCTTAATCAAGCTCGCTTTTATGAGATCATGCTTGCAAGCGGACTGGAGCGAACCAACGGGCTGGAGAGCTACATCGCGGTTCCATTATTTCGTACAGTACCACTAGAAACCTATTTGCGAGGTGGCAATAACGTTGCGCCACGTCTTACCCAGCAAGCCGCGATGGTCGTTAGCCAGGTTTTACAAGATAGTATGAACATCGCGGGTGGTAATTCGCTTCCTCCTATTTTTGAGCGCGACTTACCCACACTGGCTACCGCGCTCTATGAAGGGACGAAGAGGACTCCTAACTGGCAGCTTGCGGTTGCACTTCATCGTCTCGGACTACTTCTTGGTCGCTATTGGGGTGATATATCTCGCGGCACTATACAGGATCAGCGTATTATACAACCGGTGTATGCCTGTTTACCCATGATGCCTGACATCGAGCACTGGATGAACTATACCGGTCGCGACGTGCTATGGGAGGCGCTCACTCAACAAGAAGAGGCTTTCCTACCCACCCTCAAAGTGTTAAGCGAACTGCGTGATCCTCGCACCTCGCAAGTGCTGATAGCTCGCCTCGATGCCACTACCCAGATCACTGACCGCGAGCATGCTATTAGCTTGGGGCAAATTTGCGATACTTTGGTTCAATTAGGTGATCGTAGTGCCGTAAGTACGATTCGCGAGCTTGTAAAGCGCACAATAAATAGTGATGCACGAGCAACACGGGGTAAACGCCGCGATAATCTGGATGTTGGCGATCCCGATATACCTGGAAGTATTGTATATGGAGCAGCCATTCGCACATTTGCACAATTTGGTGAACGTAGCACACTCGATGTTATCTTGCGTGCTGCAAATGACTTTGATCCTTATGTGCGAACTCAAGCGCTTGAAGCTCTGAAGAGCATCGATCCTCAAGGTGAGGACGCACGTACCTGCATGGTCGTACGTGAAGCATTGAACGACCCCCGTGATACAGTTGTGCGTGTTGCATGCCAGCTAATCACACAGTATCATGATATCGAGTCCGTCACTTCACTGCGTATTCTTGCTGAAACACGCCCAGAATTTGCCCCATCTGTTCAAGAGACGTTAAGGCAGTTAGTGTAGTTAAAATAGCGTTAACTATCTATCCTGTGGCACAATCGGCAGCTTTATATACGAGGAGTGCTCACGGTCATGCAAGATTGTCTGATGAGCGACCACCATTTCACTATCAGCGCCAAGTTCATGTCCCGTATTGGGATTGCGATCCCAACGTGGGAAATTGCTGCTCGTCACGTCAAGGCGAATACGGTGCCCAGCCTTGAAAACATTGCTGGTTGCCCAGAGGTCAATCTCGTATTCATAGGCTGACCCCGGCTCAATCAAGGAAGGGGCCTCTCCATGCGCAAAGTTACGATAGCGTGCACGGATGATACCATCGGTCAAATTCTGTGCGTAGCCATCAGGATGAACATCCACCAATCGTGCCACTAAATCGGTATCTGGCGCGCTCGAAACAGCCCATAGATGTACTTTGATAGGCCCGGTCACCTCAAGATCTTCTTTTAATTCGCCGGTTGTATAGACCAGCACATCTTCGCGGCTCTCAGTCGCGCGCTGATCGAATGGACCAGAACGATATTCTGGAGACATCAAGAGCGCACCGCCTCGCGCAATGACGGGGTTGGTGGGATCATACGTATAGTGGTCGGATGAGGGTTCTTGAACATCTGGCATCTCGGTAGTCAGGTAGCCATTGCCATGTAATGTGTTAGCACGCCCGTTGCTATGCAAGTAGTAGCGCATTTCCACAGCACGAGCCAGAGGCCACTCTTGCTCATCGCGCCAGAGATTGGCACCCATCACGAACAGCTTGATTGGTGCCTCATTTAACATACCTGTGTCGATGCCTTTTAACCAGTGATTGAACCAACGCACCTGCAAACTCACTAAGTCTATCTGCAAGTCGATGAAGGCACCAGTTGAACCAAAGCCGAAGTTCATCTCACCAATAGGATTCGTCACCGCTCCATGCGCCCATGGTCCAACAATGAGCTTGCTTTGCCGTGCCTCTTGTGTACTGCCTTGTTCGCGCATAATCTTGAAGTTGTTGATAGTATCATGCAAGAAAATGTCATACCAGCCACCTATGTTGAAAGTGGGAACGGTGACGTTTTCATGCTTGCCTACTATAGTCATCGGCTCTATTAGCGGATGCTCGCGCTCCATTGGCCGAGAAAAATTCTCGAAGAAAAAAGGAGCTATATTTTGTTGCTTAAGTGGTCCAAATTCACGAAGCGGCAGAGACCAGTACCCCAGTTTTCCCAGTGCGTCCATCTCTTTTGCTAACAGGTAAATAGAGCGTCCTAAGGCCTGGGGATCATCACGGTGACGACGCATCAGCACATCAAGGCCCATCATCAATTGCCAGTTTCCAGCATTACCTAATTCCAATGCTCCCCCACGAAAAACAACACCATTGTAAGGGTCATTCCATGTCTGAGACGGCACCATAGCTTTTAGAGCAGCGGGCTGGTGCACAGCTGCCGACCACTGTGTGAAGCCATAATAGGAGATGCCATACATGCCGACTTTGCCATTACTGTACGGCAATTTAGCGGCCCATTCGATGGTATCAACGCCATCGAACTCCTCTTTGATAAAAGGAACCCATTCCCCTTCTGAAGTGAAGCGGCCGCGGGTATCCTGCACAATAACTACATAGCCTCGTCGTGCCACCTGAACTGGATCCACCCAAGAAGTCCCAAGAGAAAAGTCTTTACCATACGGCAAGCGGGTAAGCAGCACAGGCCATTGGCCTTCACCTGCTGGCCGGTAGATATTGGCACGCAGTATAATGCCATCTCTCATTTTGGCTGTAATATCAAAATCTACAGTGATCTTTTGGTCCATTTGCATTGCCATTATACGGAATGCTCCTCCTCTTTGATTGGTAAAATATTAACCAGCAACCCTTGGTAATTAAATCTCATCATACAACTTCCTGGTCGGTCAACGCCAATGCAGGTGCAGCTTCTTAGAGGATTCACTAGGTTTGCGTCCAGGCAATTCCCCTCTAAAGCTAGCGGCTCTAATAAGATATACCCGCTCATGCGGCAAATTACGGGTAATAGGATGTATGATGCATAGGTGAGTGAGGCAAGATAAGATTCTTGGACAGATTTGGTGGTCATAAATGGCACTGGGAATACTTACGATACGTCGTCTTGTTGTATAAGGTAGATAACGATATATCGTACATAGAACGAAATCGTTGGACAAACGTACATGCAATTGGTGAGATCGAAAGATATGCCATGCACAGAGAACGTCTGTTGTCAGGGAAGAGTGCCATGACAACGTTTATACAAACGAGAGAAAGAAGGAATACCCATGTTTTGGGGCTTTCACGGTTTATGGTTCCTGCTGCCTGTGTTATTCGTTGGCAAGTTCTTCTGGATCGTAATCCTGGCTCTGCTGATCGGGGTCTTGGTACGTCGATTCAGTTTGTGGAACAGGCCGATGTCATTTTACAGGCGCGCGCCTTTCTACCATCCTGGCGTATCGCCAGTTGAGCTTTCTGCGATGGAGGTCCTCCGCCAGCGGTATGCACGTGGGGAAATTGATGCCGTCACGTTCGATCAAATGCGTGAGCGGCTGGAGTCCTCAAGGGGAGCGAGCAACCAATAAGATTGCTTGAGTCTCAGGCTTACGGAGAAGACCCGCGAGTTTTCTCGCGGGTCTTCTGCTTTCTTGAGAGACCTCCTCCCTATTCATGACAGAGGTCTACTGAAGTAGATGGCCTTTTCCTCACCTATGATGTCCCGTAAGAGGGTCAGCGCGATTAGCGGGTAGATGATGACCGAAAGGAGACCAGCAGCGATTAGTGCAGAACTGATCGCGGACGTGATCAAGCCAAGTTCCATCCCGATCTGTGTAGCTGCGAGGATGAAGGTCAGCGAGGTGGCCTGCAACAATGCGGCAATCACTGTACGCTGGGTATCTAATCGCCGCCGATAGACGATCGCGGGTACTCCACGCACGAGCAGCAACGCTGCCAGAAATACCGGCACGAGCACCATGATCGAGACGTTCGCCAACAGCGCGTCGAGGTTGAAGTTCAGACCACTGGTGACGAAAAAGATGGGCACAAAGAAACCAAAACCTATGGCCTCAAGTTTGATGCGTAAGAGAGGGCGCAGTTCTGTCGTCTCCTTGTAAACGGCCCTCATGGCGACACCCGCCAGAAAGGCACCTAGGATAGCTTCAGTCCCAAAGGCGTTAGCCAGCGCAATGAACCCGACTAGCAGTGTGAGAGCGATGCGAACATTAATTTGCGCAGATGAATCTTGGAGTCGATGAGCTATATCCGTAAACCAGGTTGTCCGATGCACACCGAAAACGGCCAGAGAGGAGAGGAGAATCAGAGAGACAAGAATTCCCAGGAGCGCTCCTCTTGCAACAGGGTTGGTGGCCTCTGAGGAGAAGAAGAGCGAGAGCAGAATGATCGAACCAAATTCACCGAGTGTTGCGGCAGCAATAACGAGTTGTCCAAAGTCAGAGGCGCTCTCACCGATATCCTTCAGGATGGGCATCACGATGCCCAGAGAGGTAGCTATAAGGATAATAGCTACAAGGAGGGGTGATGTTCTCTCATCCAGGGCATAAAGACTCAACCCGACAACTAAAGCGAGTCCTATGGAAAACAGGAACGCACTCCCAACCATCATCAGTACCCGTCCCCTCAAGTGCTTCAGGTCCACTTCCAGTCCACACAGGAAGAGGAGGTAACAAAGGCCCATCGATGAGAGGAGGTGAAGGAGCACATCGACATGAACCCAATTCAACACTTGCGGGCCAATGATGATTCCACCTACTATTTCTAAGACGATAGCAGGAAGGAATCGAGCACGTGTGACATAGATCAGGAGCGGCGCCAGGCAGGCGACTACACCCACAAGGAACAGTCCAACGACTGAGAAACTCGGCATCTCTAGAGACTGCTTTCTTTCTCGGAAGAAAGTTTACACTCAAGCTGAGAGACTATAACGACAGCATGAAAATGACAACAAACACAGAGATGGATGAGACTACAAGATAGTATACGTGAAATATACAGCTTATACAACAAGCGAACTCTCTTTTTCTCGTACAATCTAGCCGTTGCGGGAAGTCCTATGCTGCACCACCCTTACGCGGACGTGATTCACCCCAAGCCCCTCGGGACCCGATGGAATCGAAAGTAGATGGACGCTTGACACCCTTTCCTGACATTGGCTATACTCTGTCCATACATAGTTGGAACATAATTCCACTGCACAGAACAGATGTGCCAGCGTCGTGACATCGGGGAAAAGCATGCGCCATGGAGAGCCCCTGGACGGTGAGAAAACAGTTCAGATTGTTCATCGTATCGCAAGCGTTCTACGAGCCTTTGGAAACCAGGGATTCCTTGGTATTACCGACCTTGCGAACGTCACAGGCCTACCAAAATCAACCACCCATCGATTGGTTACTGCCTTAGTGAACGAGGGATTACTGGTACAAGATGAGGATAGCCACAAGTATGGCCTGAGTCTGCGTGTAACAGCGCTTGGAGCCAGTATCCTGAGTTCTCATACGGTTCGCAAATCCGCGCGGCCAATACTTATGGATCTGCGCGATCAGACACACGAATCGGTACACCTGGCGGTACTCGAAGGCATGGAAGCAGTGATTATTGACACCGAAGATTCATATTTTTTTGTACGTGCCGTTAATGTACCTGGACAACACCTCCCCGCGCATGCCGTTTCCACTGGGAAAGTGCTGCTCGCCTATCAATGGGAAGTACGATTACGCGAAATACTCAACCATATGAACCTCTCACGATATACGGATAATACGATAACTGATCCGCGCGTACTGCTTGATGAATTGCGTAGTGTTCGCGCAAATGGCTACGCTATTTCATGCGGCGAGCTAGAAGAGGGCATTGATGCTGTTGCTGCCCCCATTTTTGATCATCTGAGTACAGTCGTTGCAGCAGTTTCGATAGGCGGCCCAAGCGAGCGTTGTCGACCCAAGCAACGCGAACTGATTGCCGCTGTAACCCGCGCCGGTCAACAGATCTCGCAAACTTTGCGCTATATCGGCTGGCACTGACGATTGGAGGATGCGGTGGCTAAGCAGAACAAAATCAAAACTAAGCGCTTGCCACTGGTTGCAGTAAAAGGTGCGGGCGATCTTGCCACGGGAGTTATGCACCGTCTCTCTCGCGCAGGTTTTGCAGTCATGGCAACAGAACTCCCTCAACCAACTGTCCTGCGGCGCACCGTGGCATTTGCCGAGGCGGTGACGCTGGGGAAAATGACGGTTGAGGGTGTAACAGCCTGCCGTGCCAGCTCGCTAGAGGATATCCAGGCAGCATTAACGAATGGTTTTGTGCCAATAGTAGTTGATCGTGTAGGCACGGTGCTCAGGCAAATACAACCCAAAGTATTGGTAGAAGCGACCCTCTCAAAGTACAATAGCGGAATCTCGATGAATGATGCTCCGATTGTGATTGCGCTTGGCCCTGGCTACGAGGCGGGCCAAGAAGTGCACGCGGTCATTGAGACCAATCGCGGCCATAACCTTGGACGTGTCTATTTAAAGGGTTATGCCGAGCCTAATACAGGTGTGCCCGGTACGATTAGTGGATATGCAAGCGAACGGTTGCTACGTGCGCCTTGTGCTGGTAGACTGTATGGAGTGCGCCAGATTGGAGACCAAGTGCAGGCGGGTGAGACGGTAGCTCTCGTGAAATCTGAAGAGGATACTATTCCAATCAGTGCAACTATTTCCGGCATACTGCGAGGTCTCGTGCGCGATGGCCTTGCGGTAAACACCGGTATGAAAGTCGGGGACATTGATCCGCGCGCCATTCGTGAGCATTGCTTCACCATTTCGGATAAGTCGCGTGCCGTCGGTGGGGGAGTGCTGGAGGCAATCATGCATTTATTGAATAGATGAGGTTGCAGTTTGCACAAGATAGTATTATACCTCTGTGCATTCAGAAACGCTGCTGCCGCATCTTGCTCATCCGAATGCAAGGAAGTATTAAATTGCAATTACAAAGGCTGCGCTCATGTTGAGGTATTTCACCTATGCTCAAAATAAGAGCCTATCATAGCCCAACTACACTGGATGAAGCGGTTACCCTGCTTGCGGAAGATGGACGAACCGTCATTGCAGGCGGTACAGACCTGCTCGTGAATCCGCGCTACATGGTCGGCGTGCGCGAAGTTGTGGATATCCGCAAGCTAGGGTTAGATTATATCCGCGAGGAGAACGGCTGGCTGCATATTGGCGCCGGGACCACCATGCGCACCGTAGCCAGGCACCCGAAGATACAGGCACTCGCTAATGGAATTCTGGCGCGTGGTGCTGCTGTCTGCGGCTCGCCAAATATTCGTAATATGGCGACATTAGTAGGAAACATTGCCTCAGCGCTTCCATCCGCCGACACGCCACCCTCTTTGTTAGCCCTTGATGGCCAGGCTGTACTGGTGGGTATACATGGTGAGCGTATTGTGCCGCTCACCAGTTTTTTTATTGGCCCGGCTAAGAGTGTGCGAGAACGCGAATTAATCTACGAATTGCGTCTCCCACTAGCTAATTTTGATAAAATCCAGGGTGGTTTCTATAAGATTGGCCGCACCGCCGAAGATATTTCTGTGGTAAATGCCGCCGCAACTCTCATCATACAAGATGGTGTTATCACCGCAGTTCGCCTGGTGATGGGCGCCGTGGCTCCCATACCTTTAAGAGCTGTACAGGCAGAAGAGGCGCTCATAGGGCTACAGCCTACAGAAGAGAGCTTTAAGCGAGCAGCAGAGATCGTCCGAGCTGAAGTGCGACCCATTAGCGATCACCGTGCCTCCGCCGATTACCGATGGCGCATGAGCGGCGTGGCTGCCGTCCGAGCGTTACGCCAGGCGGCTGGCTTCGTGCCCAATGAAGAGGAATGGCATCATGCGTAAAAGATGTGACTACGTCTCCCTTGCTACGACCACAGTGCGCTTGCACCACTGTCTCCAGTGTACTGGCTTATGAACGAGACTACATCCTCAAAACACACTATTTTTCATATGTTTCCACGGGTTCCTAACTAGTGCAAACCTATTGCGTGAACCGACCAAGCTGGATGTCCGACTGTATGGCCATGTGCAAAAATAGTGTGTTCTGAGGATGTGTTTTCATTACCAAGCCGGTATACTGAAAACAACGTTCTAGATGCGTTCGGTTCTAAGACAAGCGTCATCGTCGAGCATTTCATGAGAGAGGAGAGCTGTATGTAGTCCAACCCGTACCCAATTGATCCTAATTACATGCCTCCTAATGAGGATTGCCAGGAGGAGAAATTGGCAGGATGTAAGTGTATCCTTCTTCATCAACGGCATCATCCTGATCTATTGCATGCTGCCGGGCGTGAAGGAAGCCTTTGGCACGGCCTAATCGAGTGCCCGCATCTGGCTAGCACTACTCCATGACCGTGAATGGATTACCCACATAGTACCATGGAGAGTGCCAGCCGTCACAAGCCCTGTGGAAGCGCATCATAGTATGTTTTGAAGATGCGTGATCGTACTCAATGCGGGGTTTCTACACCGCAAGGAGTCTGTTAGAAAGAAAGGATGACTATGAATAAAAACATCACCGATCCCAACGAGACCCTACAGACGCTCGCCGAAGGCGATCTGAGCGTGCTGAGTGCGCTGCTGCGCATGCACGAGGGTTCGCTTGAAGAATCTGGACTCGATCCAGAAACCTTCATGCTCGTACGCATTGCGGCCCTGACGACCCTGGACGCGGCTCCCGCCTCGTGGCTGGTGAACCTCCAGCTCAGTGGTGAAGCTGGCATTGCGCCGGAGCGCATTGTCGGCACACTCATAGCGATCGCGCCGGTGGTCGGCACTGCGCGGGTCGTATCGGCGGCTGGTAAAATCGTTCAGGCGTTTGGACTCTCGAATGCGCTTGCTGAGAATAGCGGCGGCCAATAGGGTAAGGCATAGTCAATCAAGGGCTAGTGTAAGTACACTATGTAAGCTGATTACTGTTTACCCATGCCCTTTTTAGAAGCGCGCAAAAACAGTGTGTTTACAGGATGTATTTATGTTCCTGATCCAGTACACTCAAGATGGCGTCCAGGTGTTTTGCGTGTAGAGCGATGGAGATGAAGCTCCATCGTATGAGTGAGTAAGTTATACCTGTTCAGTTTTGCACCGGAGAAGCAGGTTTCAGGCGCGACTTGCCCAAGGCCGTCACCAAAGAGACGAACTCATGAGCGAGAACACCGAACTTTTCTCTACTAATGTAAGTGTACTAGATTTCTATGCGAAAGGAACGAATCTATGAGCGAAAAGACCGAACCGCAAGTTGATAGTATCGAAGCACTGTTTGTGCAGAGTGCCCATGGGCTGACGAGTAACAATGGCTCCGTGACGTTTCATGGGCTGGCACACTCGACCCTGTTCTTTGCGGACCGGCCACAACGGGTCGTGGGCCACATGCATTCCAAGAAGTTCGTCGACCAGTGGGGCGAGGGCGAAAACAGCTTCGCCGAAGATCCTCCCAACGCGGTTGTTTCCTTCCTGGAGAATGGGGACGCTGTCCCCGAAGAAGTGACAGTGACCCTACGCGATCCGCAACTGGAAGGGGATACCCTCACCTACAAGATCGATGTCCTTGACGGGACGCTACCGGCCAAGGCGGGGCCGTGCTCGCTGCTCATTGACCCGATCGGCTGACCGTTGTCGCCGGTTTCGGTTGCGGGCG
>WNGD01000041.1_pt1 | contig 99443 bp, 91 predicted proteins | sample 5400671 | NCBI WGS metagenome assembly WNGD01 (sample SAMN13153369, study PRJNA577476) | soil metagenome | isolation source: 40 cm soil or saprolite under grassland replicate 2 | place: USA:California | collected 2016-06-15 | reverse complement strand
GAAGGCCCCAGGGAAGAAAGAGCCTGGGGCCGTAGCCGGCCCAGCCGAAGGGCGTCCACCAGGACGCAAACCCAAGCGTCAGGAAGACGACGACGAGCGCCAGCACGAGCGCAGGGCGCCTATCACCGCGCGAGACGAACGGCGTGAGGCAGGCCGAGAGGACCAGGAGGGTCGCGGCCGGCCAGAAGACGAGCATCCCGCCGCTCGGAGAGACGAGGACGCCGAGCGCGTACTCGAACTTGCGCGCGATTCCCGGGGTGTGCAGCTGTGGCTCGAAGAAATTCGGGTTCACGACATGTCCGAAGCGAACAACGTTGAAGAGCGAAGCCGCCCCGAAGCCGATGGCCAGGCCCGCCACCCCCCAGAGCACGTGCGGGCGGATTGGCCTCCCGGTCCGGCGTTTCGCGAGGAACAGCCCGAGCAGGCTTAACACGATCACAAAGGGGTATGAGGTCTCCTTCGTCCAGCACGCGCCGACGACCGCGAGGGCAACCACCGGCGGTGGCGCCTGCAAGACGGTGGCAGCAACGAGACCCACGAGGAGCCCGGTTGCGAGCGACTCGCCTGCCGTGGTTCGGGCATACCAGATCAGCGGGCTGCTGAGAACGACGAACAAGAAGGCCCAAAACAACGCCGGCTGCCCGATGCGTGACAGAACGACCCGGCCCAAGACCACCGAGCCGACGACTCCGCCGACGCTGAGCAGCTCGAGGATCCTGGTTCGAGCCGGGTGACCATCCGCTCCGAGGCCGATCGAGATCAAGTCGGGAACGTGCTGGAGCAGGGACCAGTCCCCGATCGGGCTCATCAATCCCCAGTAGTTCAGCTTGCCGGTGTAGCCGCAGGCGGAATAGTCGTGCTGCGACATACACGTGAGGAACGCGTTGCTGCCGTCGAGGACGAACGGCGTATCCCCTGCAACCCACGGGAAGGCGACCCAAACTGCTACGAGAAAGCCGAGAGACGTGGCTACGGCAACCCCAGGAATCGCAGTGACCGTCAGGGCGCGGTAGTTACGGGCCATGCGACCTTCTTACTCCACGGCTTGGACGACGGCGTCGGCAACTCGCTCCGCGGCGCGGTAGTTACGGGCCATGCGACCTTCTTACTCCACGGCTTGGACGACGGCGTCGGCAACTCGCTCTGCGGCGCGGCCGTCGACGTCGCCGACCACCTCCCGCGCAACCCTCACACGCTCGCCTGCAAGCTCGGCAGGCTGGCCCAGCGCACGTTCGATCCCGGCGGTGACCTCTTCGAAGCGGTGAGAGCGCTTTGTAGTGGTCACCACTCACGTTCTTCATCGCCCAGCTCTCTCCGGGCGGCGCACCCTCGTCGTACAGGACACAGACCGCGGGTCGGTCGTTGACGAGCGCGTCCAGCAGGATCGTTCCCGCGTTCGAGACGACGACCTCTCCGTGCTGCAGCAGCACGGCCAGAGTTTCGAGATCGGTAAAGCTCGGCTGCTGCACTGCTACGCCGTCGCGGTCGAACGCCGCGGAGAATCGCTCACGCCACTCGCGATCGCGCGGATGGGGGCGGAAGAGCAGCGAGAAACGCTTGCGGCCTCCGCCTTCCTCCCACCACGAAACCACCCGCTGCACGAACTGCGACTCGAATGGTGCGTTCGTCGGCGTGTTGCCCATGACGAGCACGACCGGCCGCCCCGGATCGAGGCCCAGGCCGCGCAGCACCGACTCGTATTCCGCGCGCGGCCGCTTGCGATGAAACACGTCGGTCTGGGGCCAGCCGCTCACGACGACGCGGCGTGGCTCGATCTCGTGGTAGCGCACGAGATCGTCCCGCATGACTTCGTTCTGGACGATGTAACGGTGTAGGTGCGGGGACACGATCCCCTTGCCGACGGTGTGATCCCAGCTTGCTATGTGCCCCACGAGCGGAAGCCCAAGCCGGCGGCCGCCGACGATGTAAGGCACGACGGCATGCATCTGGATGTTTGCGAGCGCAATTGCGGGACGCTCTACGCGAAGACGCTCGAACAGAGGCGACGGCACGTAGCGCAGCCGGCCGTAGAGCCAGCGCATCAGCACGCGATCGAGCGGAGCCCAGCCGGGCAGTGGGCCGGCGAGGGTCGGGTCGAGGAACCAGTTCTGATGGCCCGGACGCATCCGCTCGCGGTTGAAGCCGTGGCGCAGGCTGTGCCTGAGCGACAGCGGATAGAAGCCGAAGCGGTCGTCGAGCCAGGAATCCGCGCGCCGAACAACCTTTGTCGGCAGAGACGCGGGTGCGGCAGCCAGATCGTCGGGGCGCGTCACGCGGGCCGCGCCAGCCCGCGCGCTCCAGGCGGACGATTGCTCGCCGGTGTCGAGCAGGAAGAGCTCTAGCCGCTCGCCGAGACGGCTGCGGAGATTGTCGACGATGCCGGTGTCGAAGAACAGCCGCGACGAGAACGGGTCTGGAAGCACGAGCCAGACAGGCGTCACGAGGCGGTGCGTGTGCGAAGTGCGAGCGCGATCCTGTCGGCGAGGGACGATCCATCGAGCCCATGGAACCGCAGGGCTTCGAGCGGCGTCCCGCACGCCGGCCAGTCCTCGACGCCGAGGATCTCCAGCCTGCGGCCGCCGAGCTCACGTCGCAGCGAATCGCCGAGCGCGCCCACCGGCGAGTGGTCCTCGAGCACGAAGATCTCTTCGAACGGCTCGGCCAGCTCGGCCAGCCACGCTCCATCGATGCGGTTCAGCCACGGCATGTTGACGACCTGCAGGCGACCACCGAGCGTCTCGGCCGCAGTCAGCGCCTCGTGGAGCATCACGGGCCCGTAGGCGAAGAGCAACGCAGCCGAGCCCTCGCTCAGGACGGTCCCGCGGCCAGGCGTCGCCGCGACGTCGCCCCATTCGATCGTGCGCGGCGACGGACCGATCGCGAGCCTGATCGCCACGTCCTCCTCGGCCTCCTCGACCGCCCAGCGAAGAAGCTCGCGCGTCTCTGCCGAGTTGGCGGGCTGGACGACCTGCATGTTGGGCAATGCACAGAGAAGCGACACGTCGCGGAGGCTCTGGTGCGACTTGCCCGGGCCGGCCGGAATCAGCCCTGCGTAATGCAGCCCGTAGACGACCTTCGTCCTCTCGCTCGCCTGGTTGTAGATCTGCTCGTTCGCACGGGAGGCCAGAAACGCGGCGAAGGAGTTCACGACAGGGAGCAAGCCGACCCGCGCCATGCCGGCCGCCGCCGAGACCATGTCCTGCTCCGCGATCCCGGATTCGTGGAAGCGCTCCGGAAGCGCAAGCTCGAACGGCCGGATCCGGCAGTCCGATGCGAGGTCGGCGTCGAGCACGACCAGGTCGGGATGTCGCGCCGCCAAGTCGAGCAGCGCCTCTCCAAAGGCCTCCGCGACGTACTCCTTTGCGACCTTTGCACGTTTCCCCGCACCCGATTCAGGCTCGCCCTCGAGGGTGTACGCACGATCCTGTTCGCCCGCCTGCACCGGCTCGAGCTTCACATCGGGCAGACGCTCGCGGATGCGCGCCACGAGCTCGCCGTGCGCGCGCTCGAACGCGTCGTCGTCGGGGGCGCCGGCATGCCAGCGGTAGGTGCCGCCGCCTTCGCGAAGCGCGACGGGATGCTCCATGAACGACACGCCTTTGCCCTTGATCGTGTTTGCAATGAGAACGTGCGGGCCGCCCGTCTTGCGGAACTCGGCGAAGACGCGGCGCAGCGCGTCGTGGTCGTGACCGTCGCACGTCGCGACATCCCAGCCGAATGCCCGCAGCTTCCCTTCGAGGTCGCCGAGGGCGACGATCTGCTCCGTGGGCCGGTCCGACTGGAGCTCGTTCCGGTCGACCACGACCCACAGGTTGTCGGTCGCCTGGCTCGCCGCCGCCTGCAACGCCTCGAAGTTCTGGCCCTCCTGGAGCTCGCCGTCGCCCGTCATCACGACCACGCGTCCGCCCCGACCGAGGAACTGCTTGGCCCAGGCCATCCCACGCCCTTTGGAGATTCCCATTCCGAGCGAGCCCGAGTTGGCCTCGATGCCCGGCACGCCGACGTCCGGATGGCCGTCGAGGCCGCCGAGCCGGCGTAGCTTCAGCAGCTTGTCGGGCGGAACGACGCCAAGCGCGTGGAGGACGGCGTACAGCCCGGGGACGTCGTGCCCTTTCGACGAGAAATAGATGTCCCGGTCCGGATGATCGAACCCGACCTCGACCGTGTTCAGCTCCTCGTAGAAGAGATGGACGACGAGATCCATCGCGCTGAAGCTCGAGCCGAGATGACCCGAGCCGGCTTGCTTCACAGCGGTGAGCGCGTTCAGGCGGCACATGTCGCCGAGGAGCTGGAGGTCGTTCAGGCCGCGTCCGCGCTCGAACTCCTCCCGCGGGATGAACGTCAGGTCGGCCACGGATGCTCCGCCAGGACGTCTTCGTTCACGTCGGCTCCCCACCCTGGCCCTGACGGGATCTTCAGCTTGCCGTCCACGATCTCCGGCACCTCGGTCGTCAGCTCCTCACGCCAGGGAACGTCATCGACGTCGACCTCGAGGATCCGCACATTCGGAATCGCCGCGCACCACTGCGCCGAGATGAAAGTTGCGAGATGGCTGTAGTAGTTGTGCGGAGCACAGTTCACTTCGAAGGTCTCCGCGAGGTCGGCGATCTTCTTCGCCTGGTGGAAGCCGTTCCAGATCACGTCGACCGAGGCGACATCCATGGCTCCATGCTCGAAGTAGGGACGAAAGCCGCGATTGGTGTAGAGGTTCTCGCCTGAGCAGATCGGGATCGCCGAACCGTTGCGGACCGCTGCGAGGGAGACCGGGTCGAACGCATCCACTTCCAGCCACATCAGATCGTGGTCCTCGAGCGTGCGCGCAATGCGCAAAACGCCTTCCGCGGTGAGGTTGAAGTTCAGGTCGACGATGGGCTCGGCCTTTCCCTCCGTTCCTTCGGCGAACGCGTCGAGAAGTTGCACGAGCGCATCCTCGAGCTCCGGCGAAGGGTTGCGATCGAGGCCGTTTCCGTGGAACCCAGGCATCAGCACCTGGGGCTCGTCTCCCGGAATCACGATGTTGGTCTTGAACGCCGGAAAGCCGCGCTCGACGACTTCGCTTCCGAGCCTGGCGACGTCCGTGTACGACGCGAGCTTCGTCGTGCCGGTCACCTCCCAGGCGCGCGCCCGAGTCGTGCCGCAATGCGACCAGTAGACGTCGACGTCGTCGCGAGTCGGGCCGCCGAAGAGCTCGTAGACGGACACGCCGAGTGCTTTGCCTTTGAGGTCGAGCAGCGCATTTTCGATGCCGCCAATTGCCTTCTGGATCACCGAGCCCGGGCTCTGCCTCGTGGCGCGGAACAGGTCCCAGACGATCCGCTCGACCGCGCGGGGGTCGCGGCCGACGACGTGGGGGGCGAGGTCCCTGACGATCCCGGCCAGGCCGCGCGGCGAGCCGTGCGAATCGGTGATCTCGGCCCAGCCGACGGCTCCGTCGTCCGTCGTCGCCTTGAGGAAGATCCACGGCCGCCAGCCGGCGTCGCAGTACAGCGTCTCGAGTTCCGCGACTTTCATCCGCCGCAGGATACGGGCGTTACGGCCGCTCGACTCTGGGCAGCGTCGCTTCCCCGGAGTCCACGAGGGCGCGGGCGCGGGCCCAGTCGTCCTCGTCGTCGACGTTGAGCCCTTCGTGGCCTCGAGTGAAGAACGGGGCGACGACGCGCCCTTCGCGCGTCCCGGTCTGAGAGACGACGCGCGTCCAGGCGATCTCGAGCGCGCTGTTCTGCACGTAGATCTCTGGGAGAGCCTGGTACTGCCCAGCATGCCACGCAACGTCGAGATGGGACTGCTCCAGCAACGGTCGCATCACCTTGCCGTCGACGATCCACATCTTTCCCGGATGCTGCTTCACGAGCTCGACGGCGCGAATCGAGTCGGCTTCCGGCGTCGTGACCAGCTGCTGCAAACCACGCTGCAGAACGTCGGGCCCGCGAAACGGATTTGTCGCCCGCACGATCGCGAACAGATCGTAGTGCTCTCCGAGCTGCGCCAACGTGTACGCGAGCCACTCGATGTCCGGTGACGTCGACGTCGCCAGCTCCGCCGGCCGGAGGAATGGAACATCGGCGCCGTAGCGCTGCGCCACTTCGGCGATCCTCCCACTGTCGGTGGAACAGACAACGCGGTCGAAGATGCCGGCCTGGCGCGCGCTCGCGATCGCGTAGGCGAGCAGCGGATGGCCGGCGAGCGGTCGGATGTTCTTGTCCTTCACGCGTTCCGAGCCGGAGCGCGCGGGAATCAGCGCGATGGCGCTCGGCATGCGTCCTCCGCTTCGGCGAGCAGGCGGTCCAATGTGGGTGCGCCCACGCCCAGCCGCTCCGCCGCGCGCACGACCGCGCCGAGGATCGCATCGAGCTCGGGCGGGCGTCCTGCAGCAACGTCGCGTGCCGTCGAGGTGGTCACGGTGCCGGGCATCGTGTCAAGGATCTCCCACTGAGCAGCCTCGTTCAGCGCAACCCCGTCCGCCGCGGCGACTCTGCAGGCTTCGCGGACCGCCGCCTCGAGGGTGGAGCGCCAGCCGCTGTCGCTGCGGAGCTCGCCCAGGGTCTGCTGCGTGATCGCGGTCGCCGCCGCGAGAGGAGCGAGCCGAACGGTCTTTTCCCACAGAACGGCTCGTTCGCTTTCCCCGGGACGAACCTCGAATCCGGCGGCGCGCAGCAGGCCGGCAGCACCGTCTTCGGGGAAGATCGTGATCAGCGGCGCTGCCGTCGTCTGCACCGTTTCCGTCGCGCTGTGCCGGTAGGCCTCCAGTTTCCCGATGCTGCCGGCAAGCACGCGGCCGTCGAGGCGTTGCCTGATCGTGTTGACGTGCTCGAGCCCGTTCAGCAGCGGGAGCACGGCCCCAGCACTTGACTTGATCCTGCCAAGAGCATCGTCGAGCCCGGTCGCTTTCACCGTGACGAGCAGCAACTCGACGGGCTCATCGAGTTCCGCCACGGCACGCGGCCAGACGGTCCTGACGATGTCGGAGCCATGCCTCAGGGACAGTCCCTGGGCCGTGATCGCAGCAACCCCGGCTTCGCGGGCGATGCAGACGACGTCCAGTCCTGCCTCAGCGAGCGGGACGGCGAGCGCAGTGCCGACCGCGCCCGGCCCGAGGATGCCGACCGTGTCCTGAGTCGTCACGTCTTCAAAACCCACGTCCGGGTGTCGGACACCGTGCCGTAAGCGAGCAGTCGCGACGACGCGAAAAGCGGCACTCGTCCAGATCTAGCCGTAGCACCCATCGTCTCGGCGGGCCACGGCCTGGTGTCAGACACCGTGACGGAGGTGTGACGAGATTTCCACAGGGGGCGGATCACGTCTTGGCCGGATCGGCGATGAGGTTGACGTACTTCCACTCCGTATAGACGTCGAGCGCCTCGACCCCGGCTTCTCGCCAGCCCGTTCCGGATTGCTTCACCCCGCCGAAGCCCATGTGCGGCTCGCTCCCGTGCGTGCCGCCGTTCACGACCACCACGCCCGCTTCCACTTCGTCGGCGAAGCGCATCGCCCGATGCAGGCTTGCGGTGTGGATCGCAGACGTGAGCCCGTAGGGCGAATCGTTTACGAGCTCGATCGCCTCGGTGAGGCCATCGACGCGATACAGGATGGCAACCGGGCCGAAAAGCTCGGTGCGTGACAGCCCCGCATTGGGTGGCACGTCCTCGACCACCGTCGGCGCAAGCCACCACCCTGGCCGGTCGAGGCGCTCACCGCCGGCAAGCACGGCGAAGCCGGACAGGGAACCGAGGATGCGCTCCAGGCTCTGCTCGCTAATGACGGGGCCGGTCTCGTACGTTTGCGCTCCGGCGACGAAGCGCTCGCGAAACTCGTCGTAGACCGAGTCGAATACCACGATCCTGCTGGCAGCGGCACAGCGCTGGCCGGCGTTCGAGAACGCCGACGCCAAGGACCACTCCACCGCCCTGTCGAGATCGGCGTCGTCGCAGACCACGAGCGCGTTCTTGCCACCCAGCTCGAGCACGACCTTTGCGAGCCTTGCCCCGGTCCGCTCCGCTATCCAGCGCCCGGTCTTCGCCGAGCCCGTGAAGCTGACGAGGTCGACGTCCGGCGACTCGACCAGCGGCGCGCCTGCCTCCGATCCCAGGCCCTGGACGACGTTGAGCACACCCGGAGGCAGGAACTCGTTGCACAGCTCGCCGAAGAACGCCGCCGAAGCGGGCGTGTGCTCCGAGGGTTTGAGCACGGCTCCATTCCCGCAGAAGACGGCCGGAAAGGTCTTCCAAGCGTAATTGGGAAGCGGCGTGTTGAACGAGACGATCAGACCCGCAACGCCGACAGGACGGCGTGTTGCTGTCACCGTGCGGTTCGGCATCGCCGACGTCGTCGTGCGACCGTACAGGCGACGTCCCTCGCCGGCCACGAAGAATCCCATCTCGACGGCTGCGTCCGTTTCGCCCAGCGCGAGGTCGAACGACTTCCCGGTCTCCTCGGCGACGATCGCCGCAGCCTCCTCACGCCGCGACTGCAGCGCGAGCGCGAGCTCTCGCACGATTGCGCCGCGCGCGACCGGCGTCTCCCGGGCCCAGCTCGCCTGAGCTGCACGGGCTGCGGCGACAGCGGACCTCACGTCGGTCGCGTCGGAACGGGCGGCGCGGCAAGACACGGCTCCGTCCCCTGGGCGAAGCTTTTCGAACAGGCGTTCCGATGCGGCAGGGGTCTTCCGGCCGTCGACGAGGTTCGGGATCTCCATCGAGGCCGAGGATAGTGTGGCGCCGTGTCCGGCTCCCCTCTTCCCCGACGGGTGACTCTCGTCGCAGACGAGCTCCTCGGTCTACAAGGTGGAGGTCTCGGAACGGCCACGACGTTTCTCGCGGCGGCTCTCGCCCGAATGGGTCATCGCACGGAGGTGCTCTATATCGGTGACCCGCCGGCTCGACCGGTCGAGCCCGGGTGGGCTGAGTTTTACGACGAGGCAGGCGTGGGTCTCCGGGTCCTGGCACGCAGCGACGAACGCATCGAGCCGTCGTATTTCGCACGGATGCGCGACGTCGATCAGGCGCTCCAGAGCGACCCTCCCGACGTCGTGGTCACGCAGGACCTGGCTGCGCCGGCGTATGTCGCGCTACGCCGGCGACACCTCGGCCTGGCCTACTCCACAACGTCGTTCGTGGTCTACTGCCACGGGACGAGACGCTGGATCGCGGACGCGTCTCGCAAGACACGCGTGCTGCCGGGCGCGCATGCGGTCACAGTGCTCGAGCAAGCCTCGATCGAGCTCGCTGACTGCGCGGTCAGCCCGAGCGCCTACATGCTGAGCTGGATGCGCGAGCAGGGGTGGCGGTTGCCGGGAAGGACCCGCGTGATCCCCCTGCTGACGCGCTCCGGCGCGACCGGGGATGCATTGCCCGACGTTCAACCCGCCGGCGGCCGGGCGAAGCGTCTCGCGTTCTTCGGTCGCCTCGAAGAGCGGAAGGGCGTAAGGCCTTTCGTCGCGGGACTGAACGCGCTCGACCCCACCCTGCTCGAAGCTCGTGAGATCGCGTTCGTCGGCATGCAGTGGACGATCAGTCCCGAAGAGATTCGCAACACTCTTTCGCCGGAGGTGCGCGAGTCCGTTGAGACTCTTTCGTTCAAGACGAACCTGTCGCACGGACAAGCTCTGGCATTCCTCTCGGAACCGGGGACCGTCGCGGTCATGCCTTCGCTCGAGGACAATTCACCCGCCACGGTGTACGAGTGCCTCGAGCGCCGCATCCCGTTCATCGCGAGCAGGGCCGGCGGCACTGCGGAGCTGATAGCAGCCGAGGATCGGCAGCGTGTCCTCTTCGACCCGACTGCTGACGGCGTTGCGGACGCTCTGCGCCGCGTTCTCGAGGGCTCAGCCGCATTTGAGCCGGTGAACCCTTCGTTCTCGCCGACCGATGCGTATGAGCGCTGGTCCGACCTCATCGCGACCACGCAGCCAACACGTGTCGCAAACGGCGAGGCCGCGGACGTGGACGTCTTCAGCCTGCCCCGTGATTCGTTGGCGGCACGAGAAGAGGCTCTGCACGGCGCCCGTGCCACCTGGGTCCTGTTCCTCCACGACGACGATGTGCCGGAGGACCGCCTGGTTGAGGTGCTTGCTCGGGCACAGGCCGCTTCAGGGGCGGACGTCGTCACCTGCGGCATCGAGCTCCTGGACGATGAGGGCCCACCTCTGCGGAGGTTCTTTCTGGGCAACCCCGGCGCTCTCGGCCTGCTCGCAAACGAGTACGGCTCTGTGGCGCTGATGAGACGGTCATTGCTCGACGAGCCGGCCTTCCGCGCTGCCGACGATCCGGATTGGCTGCTCCTGGCGGGGCTGAGCCTGGCGGGTGCGACGATCGTTTCGGTCCCGGAGACTCTCGTCAGCCGGCACGCACGAGCCGCGGACCTCGGACCGCAGAGCCTGGACGCGCTACGCGTCGCACAACAGTTCGAGCGGCAACTGCCCGATGCCTTGCGAGGGCTGCCGCGCCTTGCGGCAAGCCTCGCGGGGAGGCAAGCCGCCGTTGGAGCCGACCGGACGATCGTGCGGCGGGCCCTGACCCGGTTCGGGCGATCGCTCTCTCGCCGATGACGCGGCGGATCACTGTCGTGACCAGCGAGTTGCTGGGGAGAGCCGGCACCGGAGGGGCGGGCACCGCGGACTCGCTGCTGGCGGTGGCTCTGGCACGCCATGGGCACCGTGTCCAGCTTCTTGTCGCCAGCGGCAGAGACATCCAAAGCGTGAGTGCCGAGTGGACCCGCGCGTACGAGAGCGCAGGTGTCGAGGTCCGCTTCCTCGCGCGGATGGAGGGCGTGAGACCTTCCTACCTGGCGCCCACACTCGAGGTCTACCGGGCGCTCCGCGAGCAGCCGCCCGATCTCGTCATCGTCGACGACTGGAGAGGCCTGGGCTGGGCGGCCATGCGGGCACGACAGACAGGTCTGGCGTTGCCGGAAACCGCGTTCGTCGTCCTCTGTCACGGACCCGCGCGCGTCCTCGCAGAGTTCGCGCAGAAAGTCCCCGACACGCTCGCGCGTTTCGGCGAGGAGGTCACCGAGCGGGTTTCGATCGAGCTCGCAGACGCCGTCGTCAGCCCGAGCGACTGGCTGCTCGGTTGGATGCGTGACCGTGGCTGGCCCGTTCCGGACGAGGCGCGGACGATTCAGTTGGTGCGTCAATCGGTCGCCCTCGACGAGGCTCCACGTCGGGCGCCCTCAGGAGCTCCGATCGGCCGCGTGGCGTTCTTCGGACAGCTGCGAGAGGGCAAGGGCATCCGCATCTTTCTCGAGGCACTCGCAGCCCTCGAGCCGAAACTGCTGCAGGGCAAGGAGCTGCTCTTCCTCGGCAGCGCGACCCCCCGCTGGCCGACCGAGAGGATCATGGATGCTCTCGGCCCGGAGCTCGAAACGGGCTTGGCCGGCGTCCATGTGCACACACAGCTCGAGCGGGAGGAGGCGGTGGAGGAGCTTTGCAAACCAGGGACGCTCGCCGTCATGCCCTCGCTACTCGACAACGCTCCCAACACGGTCTCGGAATGCATCGAGCACGGCGTTCCGTTCGTTGCGGCACGAACCGGCGGTATCCCCGAACTCGTAGCCGTCGAAGACCAGAGCAGGGTCTTGTGCGACCCGAACACTGAGGACCTCGCGAGGGTGCTGAGCATTGCCCTTGCCTCGGAGGACGGCTTCGCACCCGCGCGGCACGGCCGCGAACCGCGTGAAGCGCTCGCCTCCTGGCTCGAGGTCGTGGAGTCGGTTTCGGCCGCGACGCGCGAGCCGGCCCGCCGGGCACTCCAAGTCGGGGTAGTCGCAACGGACGACGACAGCGCTGAACGGGCGCACCGGCTCGCACAGAACACGCAGACGATTCAGGTCGAGATCGTTTGCGCGGAATCGCGCCGGGACGGGCTCGCGCGAACCGCGGCCGACTGGGTGCTCTTCCTCGACGGTGACGATGAACCGGACGACGAGCTGCTAGACACGCTCGTGGCCGCTCAAGCAGCGTCGAGAGCGGACGTGGTGACCGCTGCCGTCCGTCCAGCAAACGACCTCGGCGGAATCCAGCTCTTCCTCGGTGATCCCGGCGCGCTCGGCCTGACGGAGAACCAGTACGGCGTGCTCGGCCTGCTCCGAAGTGAGCTGGCGGCGGCCGAGCCTCTGGAAATTGGAAGCCGGGATCCGGACTGGCCGCTCTTTGCGCGACTCGCGCTCGCCGGCGCACGCATCGTGTCGTTGCCGGAGCCGCTGTCGGTGCACGAAGGACGCCCCGGTCGTGTCGGCGACGTCCCCGGTGAGGGCCTCCGTGTGCTCGCGGCATTCGAGGAGCGCCGCACCACCGATCTTCAGGGCCTGCCGCAGCTGGCAGCCACGTTGGCGGCGGCGAATTCGCGCGAGGCAGCTGGCACCGAAGCCCCCACGCTTCCGCTCGTCACGCGGGGGATCGCAGTCCTCAGGCGCGACGGCCTAGGGGAATTCCTCCGTCGGAGCACCGGACGGATTCGCCGTATCCTTTCCCCCGGATGACCGACACGGGCGAAGCCGTTTACGCGCCGACGTTCTTCGCGCGCGAGCTGGATCGGGCGCGCAGCTCTGCAGAGGCGATCGTGCCCCTGGTGATGGAGCGCGTCCAGCCACGCAGCGTCGTCGACCTGGGCTGCGGGCACGGGATCTGGCTCGAGACCTTCATCCGGCACGGAGTCGAGGACTATCTCGGCGTCGACGGAGACTGGGTCCCCCGTGAAGCGCTGCACTTCGACGTCGATCGGTTCGTCGCTGCTCGGCTCGACAAGCCGTTGCGCCTCGGCCGGGGCTTCGACCTCGCGGTTTCGCTCGAGGTCGCGGAGCACCTTCCCGAGCGTGGCGCCAACCAGTTCGTCCGCAACATCGTCGAGCTTGCTCCTTGCGTTCTCTTCTCCGCGGCAGTGCCACACCAGCGCGGAACCGATCACATCAACGAGCAGTGGCCCGACTACTGGGCGGAGCGGTTTGCCGACCACGGCTACGTCGCCCTCGACGGCATCCGGCCGCTTGTCTGGTCGAATCCCGACGTGTTCCCGTTCTATCGGCAGAACGTCCTGATGTTCGCAACGCCCGAGGCGATCGCGAAAAAGCCGCTCCTGGCTCAAGACCGGCAGCGCACGGCTGACGCCCAGCTTTCGATCGTGCATCCGGAACTGCTCGTCTCGGTCGCCGCTCACCCGCGTGAGCACGTACGTCGGCCGAGCGCCCGCGAATTGATGCTGAGCGAGTTGCTTCCGGCCCTCCCGGCCGTGGCGGCCCGCTCGGCTCGCTGGCGACTCGGCAGGCTACGCCGGCGCTGACGGGCTCACCAGGCGCTCCAGCCGCCGTCGACGACGAGATTCGCCCCCGTCATGTACGAGGAAGCGTCGGAAGCGAGAAAGACGACGGGCCCGATCACCTCGCGCGCGTCGGCCATCCGCCCCAGCGGCATGCGGGCGTTGTATGCGTCCACGAACTCCTTCGGCTGATCGTTCGAGACGCCTGAGAGCGTTAGGGTGTTGACGCGTACGCCATTCTTCGCCCAGTACGTCGCCAGGTAACGCGTGAGGTTGTACAGCGCGGACTTGGAGACCGAATAGGCAACCGGCTTGACGAACTCCTCCCCGCCCCGGCGTCGGAACTCGTACAGCTCCTGTACGGGCGACAGCATTCCGTACACGGACGAAACATTCACGATCGACCCGCGCCTCTCGGCCGCCATCTGCGCGCCGACGACCTGACACGAGAGGAACGTTCCCTTGACGTTCACGTCCATCACCTGATCGAAGGAATCCTCTGGATACGACTCGAAGGGGCCGACCTCTTCGGCGGGAGCGTCAGGCGGCGAGTCGAGCGCGGCTGCGTTGACGAGCACGTCCGGCACACCCCAATCGCGCGTCACCTCGTCCAGCGCGGCGACAATGGAGAGGCGATCCGTCACGTCGACTCGGAAGCGATCCGCGGCGAGGTCGAATACCGCGACGCGGGCTCCTCTCTCCTCGAGCCCGCGCGCGATCTCGCCGCCGAGCTGGCCCGCGCCGCCGGTCACGACCGCAACCCGGCCTTCGAGGGAGAAGAGATCGGTCACCGTTGCGCCTCCCATACCGCGTCGCAGAACTCTCTCACGCACCCGCTGCCGCCGGCGCGCGAGAGCACCCAGCGTGCGAGCGGCTTGACCTCGGGCCAGGCATCGGCGGGAACGACCGGAATTCCGACCGCGCGGAGGCATTCGACATCGTTGATGTCGTTGCCGACGTAGGCGGTGTCCTCGAGCGCGACGCCCAGCTCGCTTGAGCGCTCACGGAGGACGGCAAGCTTGTCCTCGATCCCCTGCAAGCAGTCGACGCGGAGCTTCTTCGCGCGCGCGCCGACGATCGGGTTCCGCTCCATCGACACGATCAGCGGACGGACGCCGACCTCTTCGAGGCGGCGCAATCCCAGGCCGTCGCTCCGCGAGAACGCAAGCGTCTCATCGCCCTGCTCGTTGACCCAGACGCGGTTGTCCGTGAACACCCCGTCGAAGTCGAACACTGCAAGGCGCACCCGCTCGAGCAGCGGCTCGAGGTCGGTCACGGGCGCGGAGCTGCGTGCGCCGCGACCGGTTCCTCGACCGGCTCGAGGTCGGTGAGCTCGAGATTCTCGTCCGGCGCCAACCGCTTGCGCAGCCGGAGGCCGACGATGCGGTCAAGCTGGTACGGCGCCAATCCTCCGTCTGCCGGAGACTTGATCGCGACGTCCTCCGCGGCCAGAACGTGTCCTTCGTCGAGCTCGCGCGCGGCGACGAGCTTCTTGCCCATCTTCCGGATCGGTGCCTCCTCGATCTCGAGTGGGCGCTTGACCCCGTCGCCGAGCGCACCCGGAACGCGCTGCAGGTCGCGGACCAATTTGCGCATTCCTTCCGGCATCAGGGAGAACGCATGGTCCGTGCCCTTCGCCGCGTGGTTGAGCGTGAAGTGCTTCTCGATCACACGGGCGCCGAGCATGTAGGCCACGAGAGCCATGGCGATGCCGTTCTGGTGATCGGACAGCCCGATCACGAGGCCTGGGAACCGCTCGCGCAGCGTGGTGATGACGTTCAGGTTCAGATCGTCTGTGTCGGCGGGATAGGCAGCCGTGCACTGCAGGACGCAGAGCTGGTCGTTGATCCGCAGGATCGCTTCGACGGCGCGCTCGATGTCCACCATCTCCGCACCCCCGGTGGAAAGAATCAGCGGCTTCCCGAAGGCGGCGACATGACGCAGCAGCGGCGTGTTGCGGATGTCGCCCGATGCGAACTTGAACGCCGGTATGTCGAGCTCTGCAAGCTGGTCGGCACTGTCGAAGTCGAAGGCGGTCGCAAAGAGCGTGATGCCGACTTCACGTGCATGGGCCTGCAGCTCTGCCAGGTCCCTCGGCGAAAGCTCGAGCGCCTCGCGATGCTCGCCATAGGTTCGCCCGAAGCTGAACTCGTTCTCGTACGGCTGATCGAAGAACTCGCGCGTATAGAGCGCGCGATTCGCGCGCTTCTGGAGCTTGACGGCGTCGACGCCGCATTCCTTGGCGGCGTCCACAAGCTGTTTCGCTTGCTCGAGGCTGCCCTGATGGTTGTTGCCGATCTCCGCGATGACGTAGCACGCAGTGTCATCGTTGATCTCGACGCCGTCGATGGTCAACCGGCGGTCCGCGCTCATCGTTCCATGCTAGTTGCGGCCCCGCGGGCGAGCGTGTGCAACAGCTCCAGGTCCGCATCGACGAGGAGGTGAACGAGCTGTTCGAAAGCGATCTCCCGCCGCCAGCCGAGACGCTCCTGCGCCCGCGTCGGGTCGCCGATCAGCCGGTGCAGCTCTGCCGCGCCGCGCTGCAGTGCGGGATCCACCCGCACATGGTCTTGCCAGTCGAGGCCGACGTGGCCGAACGCGCTCTCCACGAGCTCGCGGACCGAGTGGTCTTCACCTGATGCGACGACGTAGTCGCCGGGCTCATCCTGTTGCAACATCAACCACATCGCGCGCACATAGTCGCCGGCATAGCCCCAGTCGCGGCGGGCGTCGAGATCGCCGAGCACGAGCTCGTCCTGGAGACCGAGCGAGATCGCCGCGGCGCCGTGGGCAACCTTGCGGGGCAGGAACTCCAGCGGGCGACGCGGTGACTCGTGGTTGTAGAGGATGCCGGAGCAGGCGAAGAGGCCGTACTGGCGACGGTAGGAGTGCACGATGAAGTGCGCGTAGGTCTTCGCGACGCCGTACGGGGTTACCGGCTCGACGGGAGTCAGCTCGTTCTGTGGGCTCTCACGAGGCTCGCCGAAGATCTCACTGGAGGAAGCCTGGTAGAAGCGGATGGCCTGGTTCTCGGCTCGGATCGCTTCGAGCAGCGCAGTCGCCCCGACCGCCGCGAACTCCGCGGTGTTGACGGGACGATCCCAGGAGGCGGGCACGAACGACGGCGCGGCGAGGTTGTAGACCTCGTCCGGCCGTGCGGCCTCGAGGGCCTTTGCCAGGGACACCTGGTCGAGCAGGTCGGCCTCGACCAGCGCAACGCGGTCCTGAAGCGGTTCGAGGTTCGGATAGTGCTTTGCGCCTGGGCGCACGAGACCGGTGATCACGTACCCCGCCTCGAGGAGAAGCTCGGCCAGGTAGGAGCCGTCCTGGCCCCCGATTCCCGTGATGAGCGCTCTCCTCACGCGACCATTCTCCCTGTGGCCTCGGCGTACGCGGAGAGGGTGGCGTCTGTGACCGCATCCCATGAGAACCGGCTCCGTGCGCGCTCGCGTCCGGCGGCTCCCAGGCGTTGCCGAAGCTGACGGTCGGCGAGCAGGCGCTCCAGCGCGGCCCGCAGGGCGGATGGGTCGCGTGGCGGGACGAGGATCCCGGTCTCCCCGTCGACCACCAGGTCGCGGAGGCCGCCCACATCGGTCGCCACCACGGGCCGGGCATGTGCCATCGCCTCGAGACAGGCCACACCGAAGCCCTCGCGCCTGGAAGGGCACGCGACGACCGCCGCGCGTGCGTAGAGGGCCTGGAGCTCGGGGTGAGGAACGAAACCGCGAGCTTGCAAGACCTGGCGGCGGAGGGGACCATCTCCCGCCACGACGAGGTTCAGGTTTGCAGCAGCCTCGACGAGTTCGAGGACACCCTTCTCCGCAGAAAGCCGACCGGCATAGAGAACCTCGGGGGGAACAGCTTCTTCACCCACCTGGGTCGGTAGCTCCACCCCGCTCGGGATCACGCGGACCTCGCGAGCGCCGAGCGCGCGAGCTGCGGCGGCGAGCTCGTTCGAGGCCGCAATCACGAGCCGCGCCCGCTGCAGCACACGGCGGGCCAGCCACGGCACTCGCCGCGCGAGCTCGACGTCCGTACCCCAGACCTGGACCACGTACGGCCTGCCGGTGCGCGCTGCGACCCAGCCGGCGGGAAGCCAATGAGCGTGGAATAGATCGGCCTCGGTCCGTCGCGCCGCCCGCACGAAGCTCGCCAGCACCGCCGGCAGGAACAGCGCCAACCACGGACGGCGGCGGAGGTTGCCGACCATGCCGTACCCGTAGGCGATACCGAAGTGGCGGAATTGTGACGGCTCGACGACCTCGACCTCGAGTCCGCGCGCGCGTACGTGCTGCACGGCATCGGCTACGAAACGGCCCGCGACATCCGCCGGGAACCGGGGATAGGACGTCGTGAGGACGGCGACTCGCATCAGGCTCCGACGCGGAAGACGGCGTAGCCCTCCGACCCATCGGTGAGTTGCTTCAGGCGCGGCTGCTTGCAGGCGGCCCAGAACGACGGCTCGCCGGAAACGTGGAGAAACTGCTCCATGTAGCGCTTGCTGCCTTCGTCGGTGGTCAAGACGAAGACGCGAAACCGATGGAGGTCGTTGCAGTTGTTCGGGTAGGACTGCTCGACGTGTCCGGGGAAGAAAAACCGGAACGCTCCCTCCGGCGACATCAGCAGGTCTCCGGGACGCATCTGCGGGCGAACGGCCGCAAGCGCGCGACTGAAGGCCGGCATCACGATCGCACGCATCGTCGACCTGTCGAGCCAGTCGCCGCTCGGCGTCCTGCGCACTTCGCTCCAGCCCGACTTCTCCAGACCGTCGAGGTTGTAGACGTTCTCCGCCACGACGATCGCGAACAGCGCAAACGGAACCGCAAGCGCGACTGCGCCGCGACCCGCGAGCGCCTTCGCGGCCGGTAGCGCGGTCAGCGCGACGAGCGCGAGCAGCGGCGGCCAGGCCGGCGCGAGCAGCCGGAAGTCGTACGCTCCGTACACCGCCCACGCTGCCGCCGTCGGAATCGCCCATAACCCCAGTCGCGCCAGTTCGCCGCGTGACGCGACGGCCCCGTTGCGCGATTCCAACCCGAAGAGAAGAAATGCTGCGGTTCCGAGCGCGGCGATCGCGGCGCCGACGGAATGGAACGAGCCGACCGTGCCGTCTGACTCTCGCGCCGCGAGCCACGGCCCGAGCCAGGATGCGAGCAGCGCGAGTGGAACCCCTACCCCGACGCAGAGCCGGTGGCTCACGCCCGTTAGCCGCAGGACTGCGTAGATGAGCGCGAAGAACACCGCGACGCGGAGGCCGTCGCCGAACCAGTTCCCGTCGAGGAGCGCATAACGGCGCGCCTCGTCGGCGAGCGTGCGGTAGTAGTCGGTGTTGACGCCCGCTTGGAGGAAGGTGCGAAGCCCTTGATGGACATAGCGCGCCTGGACGAGGTCGTAGAGCAATCCCAGGCCGATCCCGGCACCGAGAGGCGCGACTCGGTAGAGCAGCCGGGAACGCCAGGACTCGCCGACGAGAAGCTGAGCCAGCGCCAGACCGATGAGGGCCAAGAGCGCGCTCGGTTTGGCGAGCATGGCAAGCAGCGAGACGATTCCGATCGCGCCGGCGCGAGCGGGCGTCGGCCGCCTTCCCCAGACCAGCGCACCCGCCAGGGCGACGAGGGCAGCAACCGGGATGTCGGTCAGGCCCGACACCGCCTGAGTGGCGAAGACGGGGGCCGAGATCAGAGCGAACGCTGCCAGCAGGCCGGCGAGCGAGCCCCAGTCACGGTCGCGCGCGAGCCACACCAGCGAGCCGAGCAAGAGCACGGAGAAGAGCCCGCTGAGCACGCGCCCCAACGGCTCCGCGAATCCGAAGATGCCCCAGACCCAGCCCTGGAGGACGTAGAAGAGCGGACGCCCGTACTCCTGACCGGTGGCCGCCGCGTAATGAAGATGCCAGTGCTGGGAGACGAGCCGCGACCATTCGCCGAACGTGAGCGCGTCCTGGGCGTGAATCGGGATCACCAACGCGACGAAGAGCGCCGCCAGGAGGAAGAGCCCGGTCGTGATCCAGACGATTGCCGTCGCAAGCCGCAGGGACGAAACGGCTATCAACGAGCAGCCACACGCCCGAACACGATCGGCAATGCGAGCACGAGCACCGCGAAGGCGTAGAAGTAATAGAACTGCATCGTCAGGTAGAAGAAGTTCGCCGCCATGGTCCCGGCGAGCGCGGCGGTCATCCCCCAGGCCAGCGGCCGCACGCGGCGTGCGACCGCAAGTCCCTGCAAAGCCAACTGACGGCCCAACGCTCGCGCCGCGCGCAGGCGCAGGAAGAGATAGCGCAGGAAGAGCAGGAACACCACTGACCCCACAAGCCCGGTCTCGACGATCAGCGCGACGTAGAATGAATGCGGCCCCCAGTTCGACTTGCCGGTGACGAACTCGTAGTAGACGGAGAACGTGTTCAGTCCGAGGCCGAACAGCGGGTGCGAGTGCATGACCTGCGGCACGAAGTCGTAGACAGCGAAGTGAGCACTTTCCGAGCTGCCGCCTGTCTGCACTCGTGATTTCAGCAGCACCTCGAAGTAGTGGCGGCGACTCCATACGACGGCGAGGAGGACCGCGGCGACCACGCCGAGCGGCACGAGCAGCGCACGCGACACGAGGCGTCGCCGATAGGGGATCGCGAGCACGAGCAGTCCGATCGCAAGCCCGAGAAGCCCGCTGCGCGAGAGCGTCGAGAGCATCACGAGGAAGAGAAAGCCGAGCACGACGGCGACCGGAACGCGCAAACGATGCCCTCGCTCCAGTCGCAGATAGACAGGCAACAGCGTCAGCAGCGGGATGCAGAGCATCACCCCGAGGTGGTTCGGATCGGTCGTGAGCGCGTTCGGCCGGTAAACGGCCGTCCCGCCGATCGCGCCGTAGACGTTGATCGAGCTCGCCCCGCCCGTCAGCGGCGAGAGCAGAACGTGATCGAGATTCGTGCCGGCTCGTGCAGCGAGCAGCTGCAGCACGCCGTAGGCACCGTTGACGACCAGCCCGGCCGTGAGCACAGCGACCGACTTCCAGTAGAAGTCCGTGGAACGGCGGGCCAGATAGGCGACACCTGCGCCCAGGAAGAGGAAATGGAGAACGAACTTCACCATGCCCTTCCCCCACTGGTCGAGCGACTGCTTCGTCTCAATGTTGAAGAAGCCGATGAGGTAGATCACGAGCAGCGCCGCGAAGATGGCGAGCACCGTGACGGTGGTGCGGGGAAAGCGGGGTCGCCCCCACTCGAGCGCGAACGCGACGAGGAACATGACGGTCAGCACGTCTGCGAGCCCGACGGTGCCCGCGACGTTCCACTGCACCTTCTCCCACGTCACGCAGAACAGCGTCGCGAGGAAGAGCGTCCCGGCGATCTTCATTCCAGTCCCCGCAGCACCTCGGCCAGCTCCTCGACGCGGGCGGCCCGGCTGAGCCGCTCGCGGTCGTCGGCCGACAGCGGCGTTCCGTTCAGCGCGCCCGCCTGCCACTTCGCGTGGAACTCGGACAACGCTGCCTTCAGGGCAGGCACGTCGTCCGCGGCGGCGACAACGCCGGCGCCGGTCTCGCGGATGAGCACCGCCGCAGCTCCGTCGGGCGGCACCGCCGCGAGAATGGGACGCTCGGCCGCGAGGTACTCGAAGACCTTCCCCGACAGCACTCCTTGACCGCGGCCACCAGCTTCCGGGATGAGCAGGAGGAGCGCCTCGGAGTCTCGCTGCAACGCGAGCGACTGTCGGCGCGGCACGTACGGATGCAGCTCGAGCCTGTTCCCGAGCCCGAGCGATTCCGCCCACTCGCGATCGGCCACGCGAAAGTCGCCGACGAAGCGCGCGACGACATCCTCCAGTTCCGACTCCGCCAGCGCGGTCAGAAACGGCCTTGGGTCACGCTTGCCGAAGAAGCTGCCGGTGTGCGTGATCCGGAAGCGGTCCCCGCGGCGGTACTCCAGCCCGGCGAAGTCGTCGAAGTCGGCGCCGTTGAGGATGGTCGTCACGATTCCGGCCGGTTCCAGGGCGCGGGCCTCGTCGGCAATCGCCTCGGACGCAGCGACGATGACATCGGCCTGGCGGGCCACGAGGCGCGCAACGGATTCGCTCACCTTCTCTTTCGCACGCACGGAGGCCCGCTCGACGCGGCGGTGCGGGTGAGCGCCGACCGAGTCGCGGAGGTCTGCGACCCAACGAGCTCCCGTGATGCGCTTCACCGCGGCGCCGACGAGATGCACCGAGTTCGGCGGCGACGTCGTGATCACGACGTCGATGCCTTCGGCCCGCGCAATGCGGACCGCTGCCGGGATCGCAGTCAGGTTCCAGCCGACGTTCTCGTCCGGCACGAGCACGCGTCGCGACAGCGACCGCGCCTGACGCGACAGCCGGTCGAGCCCTTGCCGCCCGTGCAGTTCGTCCGCGAGCTTGCGCGACCGTGGCCCGAGGTAGCGGGCGCGATGAATCCACGCCTGCGTCGGCGGCACGAGCTCGGGATCGGAGTGAATCCACTTTGCATCGTCAGGGGCGAGGACGTGCGTCTCGATCCCATGTGCCGGGAGATGTGTTGCGAACTTGAGCGGCCGCTGTACGCCGCCACCCCCGGATGGCGGAAAGTACATCGTCACGAGTAGGACCTTCATTCGGATCGATGGTAGAGCGCATAGCGCGCGTCCTCGTAGGCAAGCTTCCAGGGAACCCGGACGTGGAAGCGGCTCTTGTCCACCACGAGCCAGTTTGCGTGATAGCGGTCGAGGATCGAGAGGTCGCCCGTCGCGAAGAAGCGGTTGACTGCAAGGCGGCGCCTGTACGGATGGTTGGAAGGAGTGTCTGCCACGTGCGCGGGCGGGGCGGCCGCGACATAGACCGGCGCGTACGCACCGATCCGGTAGCTGGTCTCGAGATCGGAGAAGACGACGGCGCGCTCGGGCACCTTCGTGCGGAGAGCCTGCAGGAGCCCGGGCGTCAGTGCGTGCCGATCTACCGAGGCCGCAGGCGACCAGTCGCGGAAGCCGTGCACCGCAACCGGGCTGCAGAAGAGCATGACCGCGACAGCGACGATCCAGGTCCGTGCCTCGGTTCTGCGCTCTCGGCGCAGGCCTATGACGATCGCGACGATCCCGCCGATCGCCGCGACCCAGGTCGCGATAGCCGGACCGCCCTCGTGGAGCCCGGGGTCGAAGTCCCCGGCGAACGCCAGCTGCAAGGCGATGCCTGCGCCGAGCGCCGCAGGAAGCACGAGCGGGCCCGCGATTCCGGTGAGTACCGCTGCTCCACCGGCGAACGCAAACGGAATCGGGACGAACCCCGCCAGGCGCCGCGCCTGCGAAATGGAAACCGCGTCCGCAAAGTGCGGGAACACCCAGGGGAGAAGCTCGATTCCGACCACAGCGAGCGTTCCGCCGAGCACGAAGGCCGCCCAGCGCTGCCGCGCGGCGAAGGCGGCGAGTGGGACGAGCACGAGGCCCGCCACCGCGACGGCACCGGCGCGCGAGATCACCTCGGGACGAAGCGCATAGCGATGCAACGAGTCGACGTTCAGCTCGCTGCCGTATTTGGCGAACGCGCGCTCGAGCTCGCGTGTCGACGGTGAATGCGACGCCGTCTCGCGAACGAGCGGCAAGAGCCAGGCGAGCGCAGCGCCGGCGGGCAGGAAGAGCGCCCCAATGGCCGTGGCCGAGCTACGCGCGTCGCTGCGGGTCAGGAGCACGCGAGCGACAGCGAAGCCGAGCAGCGGAACGCCGAGGAAAACAGCCGTGCTCGTGTGCACGAGCAGCACCTCCACGCCGATCGCGGCGAGCGAGAGGCCGAGCGCCCAACCCGGGTGCCGCAGGAAGAGGAAGAAGAGCGTCAGCGCCACGGCCACGAGCACGTGACGGTCGAGTGTCCCCGGCTGACTGAGCAGTGCGAAGGAACCGCCGCGGCCTGGTGCCAGAGAGACGGCGGCGACGGTCGCCGTCAGCACAGCCGCGCCCAGCCACGCCGAACGGAACAGTGCGAGGCCAGCCTCGTACACGACGGCGAACGCCACCGGAGCGATCGCGCTCGGCTCATGCAGCATCACCTGCGTGGGACCGACTCCGCCGACCTTCGCGACAAGAGCAAGGAACGCGTGCCAGAGCGGAAAGGCGTATCCCGGATGGAGCCCGCCGTCCGCGAACTCGTCCACCGAACGGACGTGCAGGTCGCCGAACGAATAGAGCTTCTGCACCCGGCCGAGATGGAAGAGCGCGTCGCCGCTGACCACACCCGCCACGTGCCAGAGCGCGATCCCGAACGCGAGCCCGAGAAACGCAATCGCCAGCGTGTCCCATGCAGGCGGCCCCGAGACGACACGGAGCGCGAACGGAACCGCGATGAGACCGACGACGCCGAGCACGACGAGCGCCAGCAGAATCGAGCTGTGCACGACGAAGACGAGCAACAGCGCGGGCCCCAGCGCGCCGAGCCCCCACGCAACGGTCGCGGAAGCGCCGCGGAGACGCAGCGCCCGCGCAATGAGCGCGCCGGGCAGCAGCAGCACGAGCGATGCCGCGACGAGGCGGAGCCAGAGCCCAAAGCCGTACGTGGGCAGCAGTCGCGCGACGCCCAAGAGCGGCAGCGAAAGCAGCAGGATCGGCGCGCCGCTAGCGCTGCGGCGCAGTGCCCACACGGCCGTTCCATTCATCCGCCAACTCGCGCAGCCCCGGACCCGTCACGCGCCAGGCGTCGTGCGCGTGCAAGCGCATGCGCGCCCCGAGCCCCGGGTCCTGCCGCGCGACCGGAGACAAGAGGGCGCGGGCCGCGTACTGGGCGCCGGTCGCGAGCGCCGCGATCCGGGCGCCCGTACTGCTGTGATGCTTACGCCAGTAGCGATGGCGGCTGCGCCACATCTCGTTGATCCGCCGCTCGGGGATGTCGGCGCTGAATTGCGACTCGTGATGCACGACCTTCACTCCCGGGAAGTGGTGCACCTCCCAGCCGGCGCGGTGCAGCCGGGCCTGGAGGTCGACCTCTTCCGAATAGAGGAAGAAGTCCTCGTCGAACAGCCCGACCTCCTCGAGCGCCTCTCTCCGCAGCAGGACCGCCGCACCCGTCACCCAATCAACGGCCCGCGGTGTGTCTCCGCGCGACTGCGTCACGCCGAGCCTGCCGAGCGTTGCGAGCGAAAGCGTGCTCACGAGCGGCGTCGGAAACCGCCAGGCCGAATCCTGCAGGCGGCCGTCCGGATAGACGAGCCGCGGTCCGAGCGCAGCTACGCGTGGGTGCGCGTCGAGATACGCCGCCAGGGCGTCGAAGCCCCAGTCGTCAGCGGTCGTGTCTTCGTTGAGAACGTAGACGTAACGTCCACTCGTGGCACGGATGACGGCGTTGTGGTTCGCGCCGAACCCCGCGCGATACGCCTGGGCGATCACCCGCACGCCGGGAAAGCGCTCGCGCACGGCAGCCACGGACCCGTCCTCGGAGGCGTTGTCGAGCACGACGATCTCCGCAGCCGTGCCTGCAAGCGATGTGAGACAGGCGAGCAGCAGCTCGCGGCTCCCTGTGTTGACGATCGAGACGCTGAGATCGGGCACTAACGGGCGAGGCCGCGCGCCACGAGCGCTTCGCGCGCCGCGTCAACCGAGTCTGCCGCCTCTTGCCCCTCGAGCCACGCGAGCAGCTCCTGCATCCCGGCCTCGAACGGAATCTCCGCGCGGAAGCCGAGCAGCTCCTTGGCGAGCTGCGTGTCGGCGTAGCAATGGCGGATGTCGCCGGCGCGGAACTCGCTCACGACGTCGGCCTCGATCTCCTTGCCAAGCCCGCGCGCGATCACCTGTGCAACCTCCACGATCGACGTCGGGCGGCCCGTGCCCACGTTGAGCGTCCTACCGTCGGCACCGTCCTCTTGCAACGCAAGCGCGCAGCAACGCGCAATGTCGCGCACGTCGACGAAGTCGCGCGTCTGTTTCCCGTCCTCGAAGACGAGGGGCGCCCGGTCGTTCAGCAAACGGGAGGAGAAGATCGCGGCGACTCCGGTATAGGGATTGGAGAGCGCCTGACGCTCGCCGTAGACGTTGAAGAACCGGAGCGCAACCGCCGGCATCCCGTACGCGGCGCCGACGGCGAGCGCCATCTCCTCGTGGTCGCGCTTCCCGATCGCGTAGATGGAGGTCGGCCGCAACGGCTTCGTCTCCGCGGTCGGCTCGGGCTCGAGCGGCGTGCCGTCGTCTGCGAGGACGTCCCACTTCCGCGCCGCGAGCTGGCTCTCGGGCCGCACGCCGGGCGCCAGCCCCGACTCGCCCGTATGAGGGTTGCGGTACTGGCCCTCGCCGTAGATCGACATCGACGAGGCGACGAGCAGCTTGCGGATCCGGTCACGACGCTCGACCGCTTCCTCCAGCAGCACGGCCGCGCCGATGGCGTTGATGGACGTGTAACGCTCGATCTCGTACATCGACTGGCCCACGCCGACTGCCGCGGCAAAGTGAACTACAGCGTCCACGCCGTCGAGGGCGTGCCTGACGGCGTCGTGGTCGCGAACGTCGCCGACCTGCAGCTCGACGTCGCCCTCGAGGTAGTCGGGTCGCTCCCCGCCGGGATGGACCTGCGGATCGAGGTTGTCGAGCGCCCGGACCTGGTGCCCGTCGGCGAGCAGCCGGTCGGCGAGGTGCGAGCCGATGAAGCCGGCGCCGCCGGTGATGAGAACGCGCATGGCCGCGGCGGAGGCTATCTCAGCTCCGGCGCTCGCGGCCAAGGCGTCGACTCGGCGACGCCTTTAGAGGTCGTGCGGGCTTTGCCCGCGCGGCCGTCTCACCCCGGCTCTGAGGTCTCCACGAATCGATCCCTCAGGGCCGCGCTGGGTCGTTACCCCGCGGAGGTTCTCGACCGCGAGGATCACGGCGCCCGGCAGCGCGAGCGCGATCGTGACGACGAAGAACAGGAAGCCGCAGGCGAGCGCGGACTCCTTGTCCACTCCGAGCTGGGTCAGGAAGCTGACGAAGAACGCCTCGCGCACGGCGAGGCCGTTGATCGTGAACGGCACGAGGATGACGAGGAAGAGCAGCGGGCCCATCACGTAGTAGGGACGGGGCGAGAGCTCGATCCCGACCGAACGGCCGGCCATCCAGATCGCCAGAACGCGGACGCTCTGTACCCCGAGCGTCAGCGCAGAGATCCACGCCATCAACCGGAAGTGTCCGCGGAAGACGTGCACTCCTTCGTAGAGAGCACGCAGCGGACGCTCGATGCGCAAGCGGCGCAGGAGGGGAACAAAACGACGCAGCGGCCCGCGCATACGGTGCGAGAAGAACAGGACCCCCAGGACGATCGTCCCGACGACGAATGCGCCCTCGATCCAGAGATAGGGGCCGACGTCGTAGCGGCCGACGGCGAGCACGAAGCCGATCGCGGCGAGAACGAGCGTGGCGACGCCGCCGAGCGCGCGCTCGAGCAAGACGATCGCCGTCAGATCGCCGAGCCGGCCGGAATGCCGACGCGCGGTCTCGTAGACACGCGATGCGTCCCCTCCGACCGCTGTCGGCAGAACCTGTCCGGCGGTGTACGAGACGAGGTAGGAGCGCATCAGCCACGTGAGGCGCTCGTGAATTCCCCTCGCAGCAAGCAGCTTCTGCCACCGGTACGCCATCGGCGGCACGCCCGCGAGCATCACCAGCACCGCGCCGGCGAACCAGCCGAGATTCGAGTGGACGAGGATGTGCGCCGTCCGCCGCACGTTCAGCTGCCAGAGGATGTAGCCCAGACAGCCGCCCGTGACGGCCAGCGTCAGGAGGATCCTGACGAGACGCCTGCGCGTCATCCCGTAAAGCGATCGTGCACGCGCCGCAGCGCCGCGACGGCGTCGGCGATGTCGTCGTCGGAGTGCGCCGGCGACAGCGGAAGCGAGAGGATCTCGTCGCCTGCGCGTTCCGCCACCGGCATGGCCGGCTGGTCGGGGAACCGCTCCCGGTAGAAGGTGAGCTTGTGGACGGGGAGGAAGTGAATCGACGTCGCGATGTTCTCCTCGGCGAGCGCGCGTTGATACTCGTCGCGCGTGGCACCCGCGATTTCCGGATCGATACGGACGACGTACAAGTGCAACGCGTGCACGTCACGGTCGTCGCGCGTGAGCGGCGTGATTCCGGGGAGCTCCGCGACCGCTTCGTCGTAAGCGGCGAACTGGCGGCGCCGGATCTCGCCGTGCTGCTCGACCTTGTCGAGCTGGCAGAGCGCAATCGTCGCGAGCACATCGGAGAGGTTCGCCTTGTAGCCGGGAACCGCGATGTCGTACCGCGAGCCGTCGCCGCGCCGCATCAGCCGCAGGTCGCGCACCGCTTGCGCGACATCGTCTCGGTTCGTCGCGATCAGCCCGCCCTCGCCGGCGGCGATGTTCTTCGTCGCGTAGAGCGAGAAGCAGGTCACGTCGGCGATCGCGCCGACCTTCCGGCCGCGATACCAGCTCTCCGCGGCGTGAGCGGCGTCCTCGACGATCGGGACTCCGAGCTCGAGCAGTGGATCGAGATCGGCCGGCTGTCCTGCGAGGTCGACCGGCACGATTGCCTTCGTTCTCCCGGTGACTGCCGCCGCGACCAGACCGGGATCGATGTTGAGGTCGCCCTCGAGCACGTCGACGAAGACCGGCGTCGCGCCGCTGTGCACGATCACGTTCACCGTCGCCGGCCAGGTGATCGTCGTGGTGACCACCTCGTCGCCGGGACCGACACCCAGGCCGACGAGCGCGAGGTGGAGGGCGGCCGTGCCGGAAGCCAGGGCGAGCACGTGCTCCGCCTGGAGGTATTCCGCCATCCGCCGCTCGAGCTCGGCCGCGCGGGGCCCGGTCGTCAGCCAACCCGACCGCAGCGTCTCGGCTACGGCCGCGATTTCCTCGTCGCCGATCGCGGGCGGCTGGAAGCCGAGCATGGTTTCCCGGCGTGTGGTTCGGACGGTCACGGCGTGGCCGTTCGAGCCACCATGTCAGACGAAAGCTTCGACATCGGTCTCGAATCGAATTGTGGCTTCGGCCCGAGCTGCGCGCTCGAGCGCCTGCTCGCGGCTCTCGCCCACGGCCAGAACTGCCCCCGCCCTGTCTGCGCCGCGGCGGAACTCTCCGAAGCGGTGACCCGGGCGGCGGTAGATGCGGATGCCGCGGATGCCCTCCTGCGCAAAGGCCTCTTCGATCCTCGTCACCTCGCGCAGCTCGCCCGGCGGCGCCACGAGGAAGCGCACGCAGGCGCCGCCGACGCGCCCCACGGGGGCGAGGCTCGTGGCGGAGATCTCCTCGCCCAGCGCCGCGGAGAGCGCCGCGCCGTTCAGGTCGACCCCGAGCGCGACGCGGCAAAGCTCGGCGTCGTGTCCGCCTCCGAGACGCGCCGCGAGCTCACCGACGCGCGGGCCGGCCGGCCCAACGAGCACCTGTGTGTAGCTGGGCCCATTCGCGATCCCGACCGCGGCGGCCGCGGCGGCCGCGGCCTCGACGACGGCGCCGATCTCGGCCGGCTCGAGCTCGCTCGGCCAGGCGTGAGTGAGCGCAACGCCGAACGCCGGCAGCGGCGCGGTGAGTCTGTCGGTCACCGTCAGCGGATTGAAGTGCCCGCCGGAAGAGAACGCGTTGACCGTCACCTCGAGGCCCGGAACGTGTTCCTCGACAAGGAGCGTGGCCGTCCGCGACGCGTCGAGCGCGACACGCACGGCCTCGGCGACCTCCTCGGCAGCCCGCACGAGCGTCAGGCCGCGCTGGCCTTGGCGGTCGGGCGCCTTGATCACGCAGGGAAAGCCGATGCGTTCGGCCGCAGCTGTCGCCTCCTGCGCACCGGAGCAGATCTCGTACGTGGGCTGCGGCACGCCGGCTTCCGCAAAGCGCTCGCGCTGGCGCAGCTTCGACGTGGAGAGGGCGGCCGTCTCCGGCGAGATCGGATGCGGCAGGCCCAGACGTTCCGCGATCCTCGCGGCGATGGCGACCGGCCAGTCGATCCCGGGTGCGATCAGCCCGTCGACGCGCTCTGCGCTCGCGAGCCGCTCGATGCCCGACTCGTCCTCCGTCGAGACGATCGCGCGGCGGTCGGCATACCGGAAGCCCGGAGCGGAGGGGTCGCGGTCGAGCGCGATCACGTGTAGCTCACGCGCGCGCGCCGTCGCGAGCAGGCCCAGTTGGGCCGGCCCCGCGCCTAGGACGAGGAGACGCTTGCCCCGGTCTCGGTCTGAAGGATCCCCCGCCACCACACCTCATTTTCGCGGTACCACGCGATGGTGCGCGCGAGACCTTCTTCGAACGACGTGCGCGCCTGCCAGCCGGTCAGACGCTCCATCTTGTCCGTGGAGCCGATGTGCCGATCGACCTGACCCAGTCTCTCGGGCACGAACGTCTTCAATGACGACGGCTTCCCCAGCGCATCGAGTACGGCGTCCGCTATGTCCGTGACGGAGATGTCGATGCCGGTCGCAACGTTCAGCACCTCGCCCGCCACGTTCTCGACCGGCGCCGCGATCACCGCCTCGATCGCCTCCGCGTCATCGTCCACGAAGAGCCAGTCGCGGCTCGCATGGCCGTCTCCGTGGATGGTCAACGGGCGGTCCTGCAGCGCCTGCGTGATGAACCGCGGCACGACCTTCTCCGGATGCTGCCGCGGGCCGTAGTTGTTGAAAGGCCGCACGATCACGACGGGAAGCCCGTACGTGACGAAGTACGAGTACGCGAGGCGGTCGGCACCCGCCTTCGTCGCCGCGTACGGACTGCGCGGGTTGATGGGATGCTCTTCGTCCATGGGCGCGGACTCCGCCGTGCCGTAGACCTCGCTCGAGGAGAACAGGATGAACCGCTCCACCGGCGCCTCGCGGATCGCGTCGAGGAGGATCTGCGTCCCCTCCACGTTGGTCGTGACGAATTCACGGGCCCCCTCTTCGATCGACTTCTCGACGTGCGATTCCGCCGCCGCGTTCACGATCACGTCCACCTCGGCGACGATGTCGCGCACGAGCTCGGCGTCGCGGATGTCGCCCTGCACGAACGAGAGCCGCTCGTGCGACATCGCGCCGCTCAGGTTGTCGAGATTGCCCGCGTACGTGAGGGCGTCGAGGGAGACCACCTCGTACGGCGTCTTGGCCAGCAAGTGGTGGATGAAGTTGGACGGGATGAATCCCGCCCCGCCTGTTACGAGGACGCGTTTGGCCACGGGGGAAGACTACGGGTTTGAGCCGTGGGCTCTTCCGGGGAGGGTGAGGCAGACTCCCAAGTCCCAGGAGCATGCCTAGAGATTTCCAATCCACGCCGGTGCGGGTGGTGATTGTCGACGATCATCGCCTTTTCGTCGATGCGCTCGCGCTGTTGCTCGGCCACGACGACCGGCTGACGGTGATCGGAACCGCGGGAGACGGCCGCACCGCGATCGAGCTCGCCGTGTCCCAGCAGGCCGAGGTCGCGGTGATCGACGTGCGCATGCCGGAGATCGACGGACTGGAGACCGCGCGCCGCCTACGCAAACGCAGTCCAGAGACGAGGGTGATCCTCGTCACGGGGCTCGACGAGCCGAAGCTGGCGGAGCAGGCCATCGAGGCGGGTGCCGTCGCGCTGCTGACCAAGGGCGCACTGCACGAGGAGCTGAAGGAAGCAATCCTGGCTGCTGCGCCTTCCCCGGCGAAAGCTTCGCTTTCGCCGGGTGATTAGGGACGGCGCGTTCGCGCGAAACGTGCGCGGGCCAAGCCCGCGCACTCTTTTGGTGTTTGCGCTTGGCGATTGTTCCCTTCCGTGCGCGCACGGGCGCTGAAGCGTCCGCGCCCGCATCAGTTCGCCTGCGGCCAAGCCGCTTCGCGTCGCTTGGCCTCCGGCTTTGGTGCTTGTGGTGGACGAGCGTTCACCAGCTCCACCAAGGGCCGGAGGTTAGACAAGGCGCAGCCGTCTAACCGCAGGCCGAACCAACGCGGGCGGGGACGCCGCAGGCGCCACCGCCAAGGACCACCCCAAAAGCCCACCGGAACCCAAAATCAGAGTGCGCGGGCTCCGCCCGCGCACGTTCCCCGCGAAGCGGCGTACCCAAAATCCCGAGCGAAAGCGCAGCTTTCGCTCGGCTATAGCTCGCGGTCGATCGTGTAGATCGGGCGGCCTTCGACGTCACGCTGGATCCGGCCGAGGTACTCGCCGATCAGCGCCAGGATGAAACCCTGGATGCCGAGGACGAACAGGACTGCGACGCCGCCGAACAGCGGGCCCGGGAAGTTCGACTCGCCGATCCAGAAGATGACGCCGTAGACACCCAGCGCGAACGCGAGCAGCGACGAGACCGCACCCAGGAGCACGCCGATCCATTGGATCGGTTGCGGCCAGAAGCCCGCGAGCACGTGGAGCGCTGTCCGCGCGAGCCGTAGCGGCGAGTAGCGCGACGGGCCGTGCCGCGGCGCGTGCGCGACGTCCACCTCGACGACGCTCGCCCCGCCGGAGAGAACGAGCGCTTTCGTGAACTTCTGTTTGCCGATCGAGCCGAGCATCGGCTCGACGGCTGCGCGGCGGTATGCGTTGAAGGCGCAGCCGAAATCCGAGATCGCCACGCCCGTGAAGCGGCGCAACATGCCGTTGATGACGCGTGACGGCACGGAACGGCCGACGGGATCCTTGCGCCCACGACGCCGGCCGCTCGCGACGTCGTTGCCCGCTTCGACCGCTTCGACAAGCCGCGGGATGTCCTCCGGCTGATTCTGCAGATCGCCGTCCATCGTCACCACTACGTCGCCGCGGGCGCGCGACAACCCGGCATGCATCGCGGGATGCTGGCCGAAGTTGCGCTTGAACCGCACCGCACGCACGCGCGGATCCCCGCCGTGCAAGCGCTCCAGCGCTGCGAACGTGCCGTCTGTCGAGCCGTCGTCCACGAAGATCAGCTCGAACGTCCGCGGGCCGGGGTCGAGAGCCGCGATGGTCCTGCGGTAAAGCTCCTCCACCGACGCCGCCTCGTTGAAGATCGTCACCACGATGGAGACATCTGGCGCCGGTAGGTCGGCGTCGGTGACGCGGCGTGTCCCTACCGCTTCCGTGCCTGTCATGTGTCAGAGAATAGTGCTCTTTGCGATCACTCCCTCGAGGGGCCGCCGTCGTCGAACGGCTGACCCGGGCGGCGGTGTCGCCGTCCGGGTCCAACTGAGGCGGCTAAAGCTCGCCCGTTGCTCGCTCGAGCAAGCAGGCGATCCCGGAGAGAGCGAGCCACGAGAGTGGTATGTCGCGCGTTCGACGGGTGACGGCCGGAGCAAATGGCGCCGCTACCCACATGCTCAGACAGTAGAAACAATCCATGAGCTCGCCTACCTGTCCGGAGCCGACGCGTGCCCGGAGCCAGACGACCCCGTCCCACGGCCCGTCCTCCTCGACGAGGAGGTGAGTGATGCGCCACGTCGCCAGCGCAGCGAGTGCGAAGCGAGTCGTGGCGCCGGCCTCATGCATCCCGAGCGTTCAGCGATCGGGAATCAGGCCGTCGAGCCACTCCTCGACAATCGCGACCACCTCTGCTCTCGAAGCTGCGACGGTCTCGACCGGCTCGGGCGTCGACGCGTCCGGCACGCATGTGAGACGCGCGCGGAATCCGCCGGCCTCCGCATCGTTCTCGATCCACGCTCGAATGACGAGCAGGGAGTTCCGCTCGTGCCTGACCATTCGTTCGCCGATTGTGCAGCCTCGACGTCACCGGATCGTCTCCAGAGCGTGAACCTCCTCGAACAGTTGCAGCATCCGGGGAGACGGCTCAATGCCCAGCTGTTCCTTCAGAAGACGTCGGCAGAGGCGGTACTGACGGATGGCCTCGGAGGTGTTGCCCTCGGCGAGATGGACGCGGACTACCGCCCGGTGTGCGCTCTCCCGGAGTGGCTCGGCCGCTACTGCGGACAGTCCCGCCTCGAGCGCCTCTTCGAGTCGCCCCCCAGTCGTGAGCCGCTCGCAAAGCGTGTCCAACGCATGCAACCGGACCTGCCGGAACCGCTCCCGTTCGAGCAGTACCCAATCGTCGTACCAGTCCGGCAGCAGATCGTCGCTGAGCTGCGCCGGCTCGAAACGCTTCTCGTCCGGCTCGCCAACCTCGAGGATCCGATACGCCGCCGCCTCGGCCTCGCGGAGATCGACCGCGACCTTTGGGGAGAGCCGGAGCTCTTGGCCTACCGTGTCGACCAGTCCTGGATCGCAGCGGTGCAGCCGCCAGAGCACCGAACGCAGGTTTGCGCACGCTCGCTCCTCGGGCGTATCCAGCCAGAGGACGCTGGCGACGTAGAGCCGCAGTAGCGGGCGGTCGTGGAGAGCGAGAAATGCCACCAGTCGCTGGCTACTCATCGGCAAGCGCACGCGGCTGCAGGCGCACACGAGCTCGAAGCTTCCGAGGAGCGACAGCCGCGCGTCAGCCGTCGTCGGAGTCAGCCGCAGTAACGAGTCGCGCCCTGCCGGCAAGAATCTCCCCTCGTTACCGAAATCCAAGCTACTGCGGTCTGCCGAAGATGTCAACGTAGTTCGAGTTGTGCACCGGTGACGGTCCGGTGACGCACACCTGCAAGCGTTCAGCTCGTGGGGTGCTGTGGACAGAGACGAGCTGCACAGCAGATTCGTCAGCGGATACCGACGTTCCGCGGAGTCGCTGGATCGGCTCCTCCCCTGCCAGCCGAAGCGGACGTGCGACTCGAGCAACTCGGCGCGAGGAGCATGCGCGTCCGCGGGGCGAGCACTGGTCGAACGTATCTGTTCACGCCCACGGAGCGTGTCCAGCCTGTCCATCCGAACGACGCACCGACGCTGCTTCAAAGCGGCCTCTTCTCTCGTGCAGCTGAAGGCAGCGTGGTGACGCCGCATGGCTAGACCGCGCGAATCGGCGAAATCCGGGGGACGGCCCGAGATGCGCGTGCAGTTCTCAGTGCCGTTCGAAGAGCCGCCCGAGCAGCCGCTCGACCTAGCCGCGTACGTCACCGACCGCAGGACCGGCGAGGTGATCGCGTCGAAGCCGATCAAGGAGGGACGCTTCGAGCTCGAGCTCGAGGAGGCCCATGTCCGCACCCTGAGCATCTCGGTCGCGCCGCTACGCCCGGACCTCGGCGACGAGTTGCCGACGAGGAGCCAGCTCGAGCGCCTGCGCGCCTACGAGCCGGTTTTCAGGTTCGATCCAAAGCAGAAGAAATACGAGCTGAAGCCGATTCCTTCCGACCTCACCCGCTTCTGGTGGCTGTGCTTCTGCCGCGTGCGCGGGAAAGTCGTCAAGCCGGTCACCTCCGGCGGTGTCACGGTCGACATGCCGGTGTGCCACGCCCGCGTGCACGTCTGCGAGGTCGACCCGATCTGGATCATCCTCGAGCGGCTCCCGGATCCGGACATCTTCAGGCTGCGAGACGACCTCCTCGAAGCGATCGAGCGGCCGATCCCGGTGCCCCCCGAGCCGCCGTGGCCAATCGGGCCCGAACCCGGGCCGGGGCCGATCGGGCCGATCGACTTCGGGCCGATCGAGGTGATGGACCTCGAGGTCGAAGGTGCACAGCTGCCGGCCCCGTTCGAGGCTCGCAACGAGCCAGAGGCGACGGCGTCGTTCGCCGAGGCCGCCGAGCGACCTCTCGCCCAGTCCCTGTCGGCGCGTCTGCCGGTCGAGGCCCGCGTCGCACTGACCTCACCTTCAGTGGAAAGCGTGCGCAGGGCGCTCATCGACCATGCGGTCTTGATCTACCCCTGGCTGTGCTGGTGGTGGTGGATCTGGCCGTGGTGGTGGAGCTGTGACGAGGTAGCGGTCGTCGATACCGACGACAACGGACGCTTCGACATCACGATCGCGTACCCGTGCAGCGACCGGCCCGACCTCTACTTCTGGGTCGAGTACTACGTCAACAACGCCTGGACGACTGTGTACGCGCCGTGGCGTCCGTGTGGGACGTACTGGGACTACGACTGCACGAGCGAAGTCACGATCCGAGTCACTGACCCGCGCGTCCCGTACTGCGACGGCCACGACTCGCCCGAAGGGCAGGTCGTCGTCGTCAAGAGCATCGGGAACGCCACCAGCATCAGCGAGATCCTCGGCGTCGCCGCGGGCGCACGCGAAGGCCTCACCGTCGGCGAGGGGGGCTTCGCCGGCCTCGACTCCCCGTTCGCCGGCACGCTCGAGCTCCGCACGGACTTCGGCGACGCCCTGTTCGCAAGCGGCGTCCACAAGTACCAGTGGTCCTACCGGCAGATCAAGGACGCGGCGGGGAACAACGTGGTGGACTCCTGGCACGTGATGACCCGCCAGGTCGTGCGTCATTACCGCACGTTCAGCGGTGGGAACCCGATCGACCTTCCGTACCAGCTCGGTCCGCAGGCGGGCAACTTCTTCGAGGTGTGGAATCCCGCCTCGTCGACGACGCCGGTCGGAGACCACCTCTGGCAGGTCGACGACGAACACGAGGACCTCGTCAGCGGGTTCTTCGCGACGAGCTTGCTCGATCCGACTCTGACGCGCGACACAAATGTGGTCGGCCACCACATCGACGACGCCAAGTCGGGCAGGTACGAGCTCAAGCTCGAGCTGTTCCATGCCAACAACTCGCTCGTCGACTGGACGCAGGAGGGGATCGGCCTCTTCGAGACCAACGTCCCAGCGCCGTTTGGCGTCAACCCGATGACGACCCAGCCGTCGCCAAACGAGCACCGCTTCCTGGATGTGAACGGGCACACGGTGGGCTTCCGCCTGGTCGCACACATCGACAACAGCTTCTGCGACGCGAACATCTTCGAAGTGGACTCCGGCGGTAACTTCGCAGGCCCCTGCGGCTTTATCGACTACCACCACCCGAATGCGACCGCGCACGTCTCGTTCCTGGCGCGGCACGTGCACGACTTCGCCGCGTTTTGGTTCGAGGTCGACAAGGGCAGTTCCGGCAAGGTTGTTCCAGCCAGCGTGGATCCATGGGCGCCGACGGGTGTCACCCCGGTCAACGGCTTCGTGCGCAACGCGAGCTGGGTCTGGGCGAAGAACATTCCCGTCAGGGGAGCGAACAGCCTCGTCGACTCGCCGACGCCGTGTCCCGACGGCCGTGCTGCATTCGCCGAGACGATGTACGTGGCAGCGACCGCGACCGACGGAAATCAACGGGCATCGTGGCTCGACGCGGGCACGACGCCAAAGGCGTTCGCGTTGAATCCACATCCGTAGCCGAGAGGAAATTGATGGCCTTCACCGACAACTGCGATCTCTTCGGGGCGGTGCACGAAGACGGCGTCAACCACGTGATCCGCCATATCATGCGCCAGCGGCCGTCGCTCTTCAATTACGCCACCGCCGACGTTGCAGCCAACCCGCGGCTGTGGTGCTCCAAGGTTGCGCACACCGCCGACGTGACGAAGTACGGCAACGCACTCTTCACGATCATGGACCCGCTGCCACTGCTGGGTGCAGACGCCCCGCCGGTCGGGATCGGCTTCTGCGCGCAGCTCGTCAAAGCGCAGATCGACTGCCACGAGGGCAACACCGTCGGGCTCCCCGCCGAGCTGAACCCTCCTCTCCAAGAACAGCACTTCTCGCTCCAGTTCCGCGTTTGCGCCGCAATCGAGTGTCCCTCGCCCAAGCTGGTGGACCACATCCCGGTTTCCTCCCATGGACAGCTCGGACGGGAGGGCAAGCAACGGCCACCGATCGTGCTTCCCGGCAGCACCCACTGCTTCTGCCTCGACGTCTACGCCATCGGCCACATCTCGCGGCAGCTGGTTGGCGGCCGCGAGGCGCTCGTCGCCAGGGTGGACGACATGGACATCGTCGACATCAAGCCGGACGCACTCGAGGCCAATCTGATCTGCTACCTGCAGACGACGGTGAACGTCGTTTTGCGCGAGAAGCTGACAGTCGCGATCGAGACGCTGCTGTTCAGCTTCCCGCTCTTCGGTCTGGCGACCGTCAGCCTGAGTCCGACTCCCGACCCGCCGGTCCTGCACAACCCTGCGATCGAAGACGACCAGGTCAAGGTGTTCATCACCATGGCCGTCGTCTAAGGAGAGATGCGATGAGCGACATCACGATCGCCGCCTCCTCGAACGGGTTCACGGAGCTCTTCAACGCACTCCGCGACAACTTCACCTTCAGCAAGTCGGACTCGGCGGACTTCGGCCCGTTCTCGGCGAGCTACTCGGTCGCGCTGCACCTGGAGGGCGGCAGCATCACCCTCAACGACGACAACACGATCGAGGTAAAGGACGTCGACGTCGTGTGGGACACGCTCAAAGCGCAGGTCTGCTTTGACCTGCCCGGCTTTTGCGTGGGCGGCTTCTGCATCGTTCCGGATCCTTGGAACGGATGCCTCGTCTCGTTCCCGGGGTTCTGCATCGGCGGCCCGATCTGCGCGCCGCTCGACCTCAGCGGGCTCGTCTCCGAGATCTCGGATCTGAAGGCCAGCCTCGCACCGGCTTACTACGTCGACCCGGCCCGGCTCCCAGGATGGTCGGACCTCGATGCGGAGTTCAACGGACACCCGAACAAGTGGCGCATCTTCGTCGACCCTGAGTGGGTTCACGTCGACCCGATCGACATCCCGGCCACGGTCGGAAACCTGCTCGAGAACGCCGTCAAGGACGCGATCGACAACCTTATTCCTGGCTGGGTGCCTGGCTGGGCGAAGGACCTCCTGTGGGCGCTGATCGGCCCAATCCTGGACTTCGTGAAGGACCTCCTCGGCATCGTCGGCGAGGTGGAGGAGTGGCTCGCGGACCTTCTCGGCAACCAGTTCGACCTCCTGGGTGCGATCGAGACCGCCGTCGCAGACTACTTCGCGAGCCAGTATCCGATCTACGAGTTCGAGGACCCGTACCCGATTCTGCCCGCAGAACCCGGACTGATTCCCGTGAAGATCCCGATTCGGAACCTGACGGCGACAGTCGACTCGCACGAGATGGTCGTCGTCGCGGACGTGGGAGCGTGAGATGAAGAGATCGTTCGAACCGAACTTCTTCACCCAGATCGGCCTCGACAGCGGTGCGCTGACCATGCTCGGGGCGGTGGTCCACAGCTTTGCCGAGGCCGGCGAGTACCGCGGCAGCGTGCATCGCGGCGAGGACACGGAGGCGACGTTCGTTATCTCCGTAGACAGTGCGTCCGCGCTCGCGCAGGCGACTGTCGACCTTGCACAGCTGACGGATCCGCATCCGAAGGGTTGCGATTGCGGGGCCAACCACGGGACGCGGTTCGCCGTGCACCCGAGAGGGTTCGCGGTCTTTTGCGTCTCGGGCGGCAGCGGCGGGTACTGGGTCAACGTGCGCAGGGCTGAGGAGGACCCGGAGCTTCCCGCGTACGACAGCCGGCAACTGCACCGGGGAGACACCTTCTCCGCCGTCATTGTCCGGCCCGGCCGCTACGCGTTGAGGAACGAGCTCTCGGAGGAGGCCTACGCCGAGGTAACCGTGCCGTATCCCACCATCGGTAAGACGGCCTTTCGCCCGCCGGCACCGCTCGACGTCGACTGCGGGAAGACGATCGAGCCACGCGAGATCCCCCTCCATCCGACGCAGGGGTTGAACCTCCGCATACTGGAGCCAGCGCGGGTGAGAATCGAGCTCCTCGAGCCGGATGACGGGCCCGGCGACCGCCCACAGCCGAGAGCGGGCTGGAAGAAGCAGGCGCTGCCGCGGGAGTGACCGCGCAGGCAGACCTTCCCGAGGTCGCGGCGCCGTCCCTGTACGACTGCATCGGCGCACGATTGGACGCGCTGATCCCGAGCTTCGGGCTGGTCGCAGAGCGGACGACCATCCGGCAGGCGTACCGGCTCCTGTGTCGCGAGTCGCTCGGGCTCTCAAACGGGCGCCGGCCCTCGCCCGTGTCGCGCCTGAATGCCGACGGGATGCCCTTCCAGTTCGGCCTCACGCTCGGCGCGTCGGCGTCGCCGCTGCAGTTCGTCACGGAGACGGGTCCACCCCTCGCAGGCAACGTCGAGCGCGCTGCCGCGGCCCGCCGAAGCATCCATCGACTGGCAGGCCTTGCCCGCGCGCGCGAAGGAGCGTCGCTTGTAACCGAGTTGCTCAGCGAGCTCGTCCCTCCGGAGGACACTGACCTGCTTGCGGACGACGCCGGTGCGCTGTGGATCGGCGTCGCCTTCGCACCTGGTCGTAGCCCGCGACTGAAGGTGTACGTCAACGCGAAGTGGGGCCGGCAGGAGTCTCGCTGGACCCGGCTGGCGGCGTTCGCGGACCGTGTCGGCGCAGCCCGCGAATGGAAGGCCACGCGTGGACTGGTCGATGAGCTCGAACCGCTGGGCATGTCGCTGACGCTTGCGGCCGGCGCCGCCCCGGCGGCGCGGATCTACCTGAGCGGCTACGGCATGAGCTTCAGCTACTACGAAGGGCTCGCCGCGGCCGTCGGCGGTCCGGCGTTCGCGGAGCTTCTCCGACTCTACGCCCAGACGATGCTCACGGACGACTACCGCCACCCGACGCGGTCAGCCGTCTGGTCGCTCGGGACCGTGGCCGGTTCGCTCGTCGACTGCAAGCTGGAGCTGTGCGGGCACTGTGCGTTCGACAGCGACGCACGCATACCGGCGCGCTGCGTCGAGTGGCTGCGACGGGTGAACGTCTCGCCCGAGCTCTACCTGAAAGTGGTGGACGTGCTTTCCGAGGGCACTCTAAGCGCCGTGGACGCGAAACTGCACGCCTACCTCGGCGTGGGCGTGAACCGCGGGCGGCCGTATTCGACGTTCTACTTCAACCCGGCCGCGGGGCTGTCATAGCGCGTGGAGGAAAAGCAGATGCGCGGCGTGGAGAAGGCCATTCGTGACTGCGTCGGGTTCCTGTTCGGCCACCAGTCCGAGAGCGGGTGCTGGACGGACTGGGATCTGCCGCCGGGCCGATCCTCGCCATGGACCACTGCATACGTGGGAGCACGCCTGGCGGAACTGCCCGGTGACGTCAAAGCTTCGGCCGGCCCGGCGCTCCGCGCGGGCGCACGGTGGCTCCTGGAGCACGAGAGGGACGGCGGCGGCTGGGGGTACGACGACCGAGTCGCCTGTGACGGCGACTCGACCGCGCAGGCGGTGCTCTTTCTGGCGCTCGAAGGAATTCCAGTTGCGGACGCGACCCGCGCGCGGCTGCTCGGATTCGAACAACCCGGTGGGGGCTTCTCGACCTATGCGGCGGACGAAGGACTCGGCTCGTGGGGAAGAGCCCATCCGGATGTAAGCCCCGCTGCGGCGCAGGCATTGCTGAAGCTTTCGGCGGCGCGCGACCCGGCCGTCGAGCGCACGGTTCAGTACGTGGTGACCGCGCGCACCCCGAACGGACTCTGGAACTCGTTCTGGTGGTCCTCGCCGTTGTACGCGACGCGCGCCAGCCTCTCGCTCCTACGGGCAGTCGGAACGCCAATCGACCTGGAGGCGACGCGGGGAGCGCTGCGCCGCCTAGCGCCCGCCAACTCCTTCGAGCGCGCGCTGCTGCTCGAAAGTCTCCACCTCGCTGCGGGAGCCCGCGACAGCGACCTCGCGAACACGCTCGCGAAGCAGCTCGTCGAGGACCAGCTCGACGACGGAAGCTGGGCGAGCGCACCGGTGCTGCGCGTTACGAGCCGCGACTGCAGCGCGCCTTGGGAATGCGCGAACCCCGGCCGGCTCTACGCGGATACCGATCGGCTCTTCACGTCGGCGACGGTTCTATCGGCGCTGGCTCGTCACGCACATGGCACCGTTGAGGTTCTTCAGGCGGCTTCTGCGAGCGGCTCGGCCTCGACAGGTTCCTCCTGGGCGCGGACCCGGCTCTTCCCGATCGCGAACGCTGCCACCGCGCCGAGAGCGACGACGCCTGCGCCGATCGCGACGGCCGCATTCATCCCGTTGACGAACGTCTCCGGCGTGCGGTAGCCCCCGTACGACGAGAACACGGACGCGAGCACCGCCACGCCGAAGACTCCTCCGAGCTCGCGGATGGCGTTGTTCGCCCCGGACGCCTGACCTTGCTCCTCGGGCTTCACCGCCGAAAGCACGACGTTGGCGACGGGCGCCCAGAACATCGCCATTCCGATCCCCGAGATTGCGAACGGTGCGACCAGCTGCCAGTAGGGCGTGGTCGGCGTCGAGATAGCCGCGATCGTCCCGAGCCCTGCCGCCTGCAACGTCAGGCCCACGCCCATGAGCCGGTGCCCGCCGATTCGGTCGGAGAGCGCCCCGGCGACCGGCGCCACGAAGAGAGGCATGATCGTCCACGGCAGGATGCGAACGCCGCTCCCGAGCGGGCTGTAGCCCTGGATGATTTGAAAGAACTGGCTCAGCAAGAAGATCGAGCCGAACATGCCGAAGAACATGAACAGCGATGCGACGTTCGCGAGCGTGAAGACGCGGTTCTTGAAGAAGCGCATCGGGAGCATCGGCTCCTCGACGCGGAGCTCCCAGAGGACGAAGAGCGCGAACACGATCGCACCGGCAACCAGTGAGGTGACGATCTCCGCCGATGCCCAGCCCTGCCCGTTGCCGCGGACAAGACCCCACACGATCCCGGTCAGACCGGCGCTGGCGAGCGCAACGCCCTGCAGGTCGAGCTTGGCCGCGGGCCCGTGCGACTCGTCGAGACGCCTCAGTGCGAGCGGGATCAGGACGATGCCGATCGGAACGTTGAGCCAGAAGATCCAGTGCCACGAGATGCCGCTCACGACGGCGCCACCGACGACCGGGCCGAGTGCGACAGCCAGGCCAGCGATGCCGCTCCAGGCGCCGATGAAAGCACCGCGCCGATTGGCCGGCACACCCGCGCTCAGGATCGTGAGCGTCAGCGGCGTGATGATCGCGCCGCCCACACCCTGAGCCGCACGCGCGGCGATGAGCGCTCCCGCGGAAGGCGCGAGCGCAGCCGCCGCCGACGAGACGGTGAAGATCGCAAGACCGACCACGAACATCCGGCGGCGCCCGAACCGGTCGCCGAGCGCCGCTCCGGTCAGAAGCAGCACCGCGAAGGTGAGCGTGTACGCGTTGACGGTCCATTCGAGGCTCTCGACGGTCGCGTGCAGGTCCTTGCGGATCACGGGCAACGCCGTCGTGACCACGAGGTTGTCGAGGGTGGCCATGAAAACCGCCACCGAGGTGATTGCGAAAGTCCAGATCGTTCGAGTCTTGGCGCTCATGGTTCCTCCTTCGGGGCCTTATGCTTGTGAGTTGTTACTTACTTCCAGTGCAAAAAAAAGACGGTCAGACGTCCTGGCGGCACCCCTCGATGAGCCGCTGCGCCCAGCCTTCTTCGGCGCCGAGCAGGTCCATCGAGGCCATGACGTTCAGGAGCATTCCCTTCGCGAAGAAGTGGGAGACGCGGTCCGGTGGCTGGCCCGAGACGCGCTCGACGTACTCCACGAGCTCGCCGTAGCCCTCTCGCACGACCTCGCGGATCTGCGGGTCGTGCGACGCGGCGTAGGCCTGCATCTGGGAATGGAGGTAGGTCGGATCCGTCGTGAGACGCTCGGTGTACGCCTCGCCGATCGCATGCAAGGCCTCCTCGCCCGTCAGGCCGGCGGACGCCGTGCGAAACATCTCGAGCGTCCCGCGCATGCAACGGTCGATCGTGGCGATGAAGAGGTCCTTCTTCGTGCCGAAGAGCCGGAAGACGTAGGGCTGCGAGATCCCGACTGTCTTGGCGATCGCCTCCGTGGAGCCCCCGACCAGCCCATGGGCGGCGAATTCGGCTAGGGCCGCTTCGAGAATCTGCTCGCGCCGTTCCTCGGCGCTTTTTCGCTCTGTAACCGCCATGCCGAGGATGTTAGCTACTAGTCACTAACTTGTCAAATCACTTCCTCAGGAGAGCCATCCCACGCGCGAGCCGGACCGGATCGCGCCCCTCCTGGGCTGCGAAGCGGCCGAAGGCCTCGGTCGAGTTCACGTCGTCCGAGACCAGCACGCCGCCCTCCCGGAGCGCGGACCAGGCGGCGTTGAACTCGAACCACATGCAGTCGAACGAATGCTCGCTGTCGTGCATGAAGGTGTCGATCGTTCCCAGTCGCTCGAGCAGCGGGGGTAGCTCTTCCTGGCTGCGACCGAGGATCAGCGTCCAGCGCTCCCTGAGCGGCCGGGGGATCAACCAGCCCGGCTCGGAGCCGGGTGGGATGCCCGCACGGCCTTCACCCTCGTAGAACGTGCCCGGCTCGTACTCCCGGCCGACCTCCCGGGGCATGTCGACCGAATGCAGGTGACCGGTCTCGTTCGACTGCAGCGCCAAGAGAGAGAAGGCGGTCGAGAAGCCGTTCGCGACGCCGGTCTCGACCATCACTTCCGGCCGGACCGTTCGCAGCAACGCGTAGAGGTAGACGCCCTCGGTGTAGCCGATCGCGCCGAGCGAATGGCCGGCGCCCGTCGCGACGACCGCGGCGTGATGCTCGCGGCCCTTCTCGAGCAGGTGCTCCATCAGCCCGCTGGCCTTCACCTCGCGCTCGTATCCCGCTAGCACGTCGCGGCCGCCGAGGAAGCGTGCGACCTCGTCTCGAATCCGCCGGCGCTCGAGGGCGGGGCCCGGATGGCGTAGGTCGCGCACGGCGCGGTACAGACGTCGTTTCAGCGCGGCGGGCACGGCGGCGGATCGTATCGTTGAGTTTGTGCCGGCCCGGGTCCTCCATCTGCCCGTCAACCTCGCCGGCACCGGCTGGGCCCACGTCAACGCCCTGCGGCGGAAGGGTGTCGACGCTCGGCTGCTCGTCTTCTGGCCGCAGAAGTGGCGCCCGGAGGAGTACGACATCAACCTCGACCTGCCGCGGTCGGGCCTCCTGCGCCAGCAGGTCGTGCAGTGGCGCGCCCTCGCTCGCTACCTCCCGCAGGCGGACATCTTCCATTTCTACTTCGGGAAGACGCTCGTCCCGAAGTCGCTGAACCTGCCGATCCTGCGCGCGGCGCGGAAGAAGTCGGTGATGCAGTTCCTCGGCGACGACATTCGGGGCAAGAGCCTGCACGAGCTCGAGTACCGCAAGAAGTTCGACGCCTGGATCGTCGGCTCGTACGCGGCGACGCGCTGGGTCCCGGACGCGACCGCGGTCATCCCGCCGGGGCTCGATCTGCGGGAGTACGAGCCGGTTCCGCCGGTTGAACGTGAGCGGCCGCTCGTCGTGCATGCACCCTCGGATCTCGAGAAGAAAGGGACGCGGCACGTGATCGCCGCGTGCGCGCAGCTGCCGGTGGACCTCGACGTCGTGCACGGGGTGCCGCACGACGAGGCGGTGCAGCGGTTCAAGCGCGCGGACATCGTCGTCGATCAGATGCACTATCTGTGGCACGGCGTGTTCGCGATCGAGTCGATGGCCTACGGCAAGCCGGTCGTCACGCACCTCGACCCCACGGCCGTGGCGCAGACCGAAGAGGCCTTCGGCTTGAAGGTGCCGATCGTGTCCGCGACGAAGGACGATCTCGTGGCGAAGCTTCGCCCGCTCGTCGACTCCTTCGAGCTACGCAAGCGGCTCGGGCACGAAGGCCGCGCTTACGTAGAACGGGTGCACAACCTCGACAATGTGGCCGACCGGCTCATCGAAATTTACGCCTCCATACTTTGAACGGATGATCGAGCGGCTCAAAGAGCTCCTGCGTCACTCGGCGATCTACGGGCTCGGCTCGATCGTCGCGCGCGTGCTCGGTGTGCTCTTACTGCCGCTGTACACGCGCTACCTGTCGCCGAGCGACTACGGGTTGATCGAAACGCTCGTCGCACTGTCGGCTGTGCTGACGGCTCTCGTCGCGCAAGGGATGAAGAGCGCATTCTTCCGGTTCTACTTCGACTCCGCCGAGCCGGCGCGCCGGCACCTCGTCGTGCGCACGGCGTTCTGGTACGTGCTGGCCGCGTCCACCGCCGTGACGGTCGTGGGGATTGCGTTTGCGGCGCAGGTCTCGTGGCTCCTCTTCGGGACGCACGCCCATCGCGGTCTGGTCATCGCGGCGTTCATCGGCCTGTGGGCCGCGCTGAACTACGAGCAGATGACGTCCCTCTTCCGAGTCGAGCAGCGCTCGACGGCGTACGTCGCGGCAACGCTCGCGAATGTCGCGATCACGATCACCGCCACCGTCCTGCTCGTCGTCGTGTTCGACAAGGGACCGCTCGGCGTGCTGGTCGGAAACTTCACCGGGACGCTGATCGTGTACGCGGCGCTCCTGCTCTACAGCAGGCACGCGCTCGGCCTGCAGTTCGACCGCTCGCTCTACAGGGCGATGAACCGCTTCGGCCTGCCGCTCGTCCCCTCGGCGGTCGCACTCTGGCTGACGAACTTCAGCGACCGCTTCTTCCTGATCAAGCTCGCGGATGCGCATGAGGTCGGCCTCTACTCGATCGGGGTGCGCATAGCGTCGGCGATCGTTCTGCTCCTCACTGCATTCAGGATGGCCTGGCCGGCGTTCGCCTATTCGATCGAGGACGACCGCGAGGCGCAGCGCACCTACAGCTTCGTGCTGACGTATGTCGTGTTCGTCTGCTGTTGGCTCGCGCTCGCGCTCGGACTGCTGGCACCGTGGATCGTGAAGCTGATCACGACGAAGCCTTTCTATCCGGCGCAGAACGTGGTCGCACCGCTCGCGTTCGGCGTCGCCGCGTTCGGCGCTTACGTCGTGGTTCAAATCGGCACGGGCCGGGCGCGGCAGACGCGTTCGAACTGGCTCGTGACCGGCGCCGCCGCCGCCGTCAACGTGTCCCTGAACCTGGCGCTCATTCCGGCCTACGGACGGATGGGAGCCGCGATCGCAACGGTCGTCGCCTACACGCTTCTCTTCGTCGGCATGGCCTGGCGCGCCCAGCGCGTCTTCCCCGTGTCATACCAGTGGCGGCGTGTCGCGACGCTCGGGCTTGCGGCAGTCGGCCTGACCGTGCTCGGGAAGCTGCTCGATGCACCGCTGGCGGTGGCGCTTGCGCTCACGGCGGCGTTCCCGCTGGTCTTGCTCGTCCTGGGCTTCTATTTGCCGGCCGAGCGGCGGCGACTGCGCCGGCTCTTGCCTATCCTGGGACGATGATCGTCCTGGCTGCGATCCTCCTCGCGTCGACTTCGCTGCACATCACCGTCTGGCCGGCCGGGCAGGGCCAGCCCGGCAAGCACGTCTATACGCTCGAGTGCGCCCCGCTCGGAGGAACGCTGCCGAAACGCGCGGCCGCCTGCACGAAGCTGATGCGAGTCGAGCGACCGTTCGCCCCCACGCCCATGGGCATGGCGTGCACGCAGATCTACGGCGGGCCCCAGGAGGCTTTGGTGACCGGCCGCTTCCGGGGAAAGTTGGTCCGGGCGCGCTTCAGCCGGAAGGACGGGTGCGAGATCGCCCGGTGGAACCGGGTCCGCTTCTTGTTCCCCGGTGCCGGCTCCGGGGCGAACAGCCGCTGAATCCAGACGCCAAGTAGCATCGCCGCTTCGATGCGCGACATCACCGTCCTCGTCACCGCGTCGGGCGCTCCCGGCACCGCGGCGCTCCTACGGGCGCTGCGCCTGAACGGCGAGCGCGGCGTGCGCATCGTCGGCACCGACATGTCTCCGCAGGCGGTCGGCAGGCACTTCTGCGACCGCTTCTACGTCGTCCCGCCCGGCAACGACCCGGCGTTCGGCGACGCAATGCTCGACCTCGTTCGGCGCGAGAACATCGATGCCGTGCTGCCGCAGTCGTCCCACGACCTGCAAGGGCTCGCGGATGCGCGCGAGCGCTTCATGGGCACAACGGTGATGGTGTCGCCGCCGGAGACGATCCGAATCGCCAACGACAAGGCGGAGACATATGCCCTGCTCGAACGCCTTGGCCTGCGCGCGCCCGCCTGGCGCATAGTGAGCGGCGGCCGCCAACTCGCCCTCGCGGCCGAGGAGCTCGGCTACCCCGAGCGCCCGGTCTGCTTCAAGCCGATCTTCAGCTCGGGCTCACGGGGCTTCCGCGTGCTGGACGCGACCGTCGACAGACTGAGGCAACTGATCGACGAGCGCCCCGGGAGCCTCACCATGCGGCTCAAGGACGTGATGGAGCTCCTGCCGGAAGAGGGCGGGCCGGACCTCCTGCTGATGGAACTGGCGCAGGGTCGCGAGCGAACGGTGGACGGAATCGCCCGCTCGGGCCAGGTCCTGCTCGGATATGCAAAGACACGCCAGTCGATGCGTGCCGGCCTCGCGATGTATTTCGAGACGCTGCAGGATCACTGGCTGATGGAAGTCGCCCAGCGCATCGTCGCCGAGCTCGGCATCGAGTACTTCTTCAACATCCAGCTCGTCGGCGACCACGTGATCGAGATCAACCCGCGCATCTCCACGATCGTGTACCAGGAAGACCTGAACCTGGCGTATCTCGGGATCAAGAGCGCGCTCGGTGAGATCTCACACGAAGAGCTGATGCAGCTGAGCGCGCAGGTGCGCCCCACGCGGCGTGCGCTGCGCTACTTCGATCAGGTCGAATGGGACGACACGAGCTCCGCCGCGGGGACACACCTGCCCCCGCGCTCCCGGACTCCGACCAGCAGCCTCGAGTAGAGGCGGTCCCAGCCGGCCGAGGTGACCGAGTCGAAGCGGTCCGGGTGCCAGAGGACGGCGAATGCCCCGCCGTGCTCGGCGGCCCAGTCGAGGAGTCTCGTGAGCTGCGGCTCGGCGCGCTTCGCCGCCAGTCCGAGGTAGCGCTCTTCTGCAAGCGTTGCGTCCATCGCCGCGAGCGGGATCTCGACGAGGTCGAGTGGCTCGTCCCGCTCGAGGTCCCACGGGTGGAACGGGCGGGCGATCCCGGCGCGGAAGCCGACCGCATCCGGGAAGCCCAGCGTCGTGTCGTACCGAAGCCCGGCCGCCGCGAGCGGGGCGAGATTTCGGTGCGGATCCACGCGGAGGTAGTGATAGCGGTGGCCAGCAACCGGGCCTGCGAGCGCTTCGAGCTTCTGCTTCTCCGCAGCGAGGCGGACGGGGTCCTCGGCTGCGGCGTAGCTGCCGTGGAGGCCGACCTCGGCACCGGCGCCGAGCAGCGTCTCGACGAGCCGCGGCCTGAGCCGGCTGTATACCTCGGGCGCTGCTCCGTCGTGCGGGTCATGGTGGCTCGCGATCACGTAGAACGTCGAGCCGGTCGCGCCGCGACGGCGCTCTTCCGCGACGATCTGCTCGAACCGCCAGTTCGGGTCGCTACCGCGCACGATATGCCACGGCGCAGCGGCGAGTCCCACGGCTTCGCGCACAAGGGGTCCAAGGCGGGCGTGCCGGACGTTCTGCTTCAGCCGCGCAGCTGCACCGCGCAGGCCGATCCGCGTCCAGCGCCACGGCGTGTCGACGTCGTGCGTCAGCGCGACCGTGAACCGTGCTTCGCCGTCTCCGGCAACGCCGAGCTTGCGGCGCAGTCGCTCCAGCGGCGGGTCGAGCGGGTCGAGACACGACCACTCGGCACAGAAGCGGCCATGCTCGTCCCTCGGGCCGGCATTCCGCTCCTCGACGCGCGCGAGGTGGAAGAAGCCTTCGGCTACGTCGTCGCCCCGGGGGCGTTCGCCGCGCTCGACTCGCTCCCACGCGTCTGCGTCGTACGGAAGATCGTCACCGAAGCCGACGTCGGTCGCGCCGATCGAATCCAGCACCCACCGCGCGCGACGCTCGATCGCAGGGGGAATCATCGGAGCGCGCTCCGTAGGACGCGTGCGAGGTGGACTGCGGCGGGCTTCGGGTCGTCCCGCGCGAAGACGGCGTCGGCGTACGGCGGCCGCTGGAGCGCGGGGCGTTCGCCCGGCAACAGCGTGATCGCCCAGCGCTTGCCTTCACCGTTCATGGTCGCCGTGGGCGACGGCTCGCCGACGAGGTCAGCGTAGGCGATGCGCGGCAGGTCGATGCCGCAGGCCGCGGCCAGCCCGTGCCATTGCCAGAGGCGTGGGTTGATCTCCATCAGCTTGAACTTGCCGTCGCGCGGGTCGCGCTTGAACTCGACCTGGGACAGGCCGAAATAGCCGAAACCCTCGAGCAGCCGCAGGGCCGCGTCGACGGCGTCCTGCACCCAGACCGCCTCGCCGACGCGGCAAGTGCCGATGCCGGGTGGCGTCTGCCGCAGCTTGCGGCCGGAGAAGATCCCGAGTGGCCGCCCGTCGAGCGTGACGTAGCTACCGATCGTGTAGAGCGTGTCGTCGCCGCCCGGGATGAGCTCCTGGACCATCGGCGCGAACTCCTCGGCGCGCGTGTAGGCGTCTTCGACCTCGTCGAGGGTCTCGCAACGGAAAACCTGGCGGCGAAAGCGCAACTTGAAGCCGATGGGATGTTCCGGCTTGACGAGTACCGGCAGACCGATCTCCTCCGCTGCACCGCGCGCTTCCGCGGCACTGCACGGGTAGTGCGTCCGGGGTACGTCGACTCCGGCGGTCGCGGCTTCTTCCAGTTGGGCGCGCTTGCTCTGAACCCGCTCGAGGACGTTCCAGTCGGGGAAGGGAGCGAGCACCTCGAGATCGCCGAGGTGCTGCGCGATCAGATTCAGCTGCTCGTCGTGCGTCGGGAACACGACGACCTTCCCGAGCGCGCGGATCGACGCGATGAACCGCGTCGGGTCGGCGTGCGGGTCGGCGCTGAGGAACCGTTCCGCGTAGCGCGAGCGGAAGCCGAGCGCGCTCGGACGGTGATCGACCGCGAGCACGCGGATTCCCCCGCGCCCGAGCGAGCGAATCGCCGCCAGCCCGTTGACCCAGCCCACGTCGACGACCGCAGCGGGAAGTTCGTGCTCGGCGCGGGGACGACGCATCGCGCCGATTCTGCCCAGCCGTACCGCTCCGACCTCGGATCGTCACGATCCGGGCACACCAACGTGACACGTCTTTCGCGACACTAAAGACGCGGTTTGCAGCCGTTTTGTCCCATCGCGACATGTCTTGGGGTCTGACCCCAAGACAGTGGCCGAATGGAACACTCGACCGCTCGTAAGCTTTAGCCATGGCAAAAATCGTCGTCACGGGCGCGAGCGGAAAGGCCGGACGGGCAGTCGTCCGCACCCTGCTCGAGCACGACCACGACGTGCTCTCGGTCGACGTCGTCTCGCCCGCCGAGTCGTCCGCACCGTCTCTGCTGGCCGACCTGACCGAGTATGGCCAGACGGTCGAGTGCCTGGCGGATCAGGATGCCGTCATTCACCTGGCGGCGATCCCTGCGTCCGGAATCCGCACCGAGGAGACCACCTTCCGGACGAACATGTTGAGCACGTACAACGTCTTCGAGGCCGCGCGGCTACTCGGCCTGCAGCGCGTCGTCTGGGCGTCGAGCGAGACGATCCTCGGCCTGCCGTTCGAGCGCGAGCAGCCGGCATACGCACCGATCGACGAGGATCACCCGGCGTATCCGGAGTCGAGTTATGCACTCTCGAAGGTGCTCTCGGAAGAACTCGGCCGCCAACTGCACCGGTGGACCGGTACGCCTTACGTCGCGCTTCGGTTCTCGAACATCATGGAGCCCGACGACTACGAGCGCTTTCCGTCCTACTGGGACGACCCGAACCTGCGCCGCTGGAATCTGTGGGGCTATGTCGACGCGCGCGACGTCGCCGAGAGTTGCCGGCTCGCGCTCGAAGCCGACATCGGCGCCGAGCACTTCATCGTCGCCGCCGCGGATACCGTCATGAACCGTCCGAGCCGCGAATTGATGGCCGAGGTCTACCCCGCGGCGCCGTATCAACCCACCGCGGGCGACTTCGACACGCTCCTCTCGATCGAGAAGGCGCGCAAGCTGCTCGGCTACGAGCCGCGGTGGTCCTGGCGCGACCACATCGCCGGCAGCTGACCTTGCGCGGCCGCTAGCGGAGGCTGTTCAGGGTCGCCACGTCTTCGGCGGTGGGTTCCCACTCGGCAGCCGCGACGTTCGCGCGCACCTGCTCGGGCTTCGTCGCGCCCGCGATCACCGACGCGATCGCCGGCTGCGCCAGCACGCCGTCGATCGCGACCTGCAGCAACGTGAGGCCGCGCTCCTCCGCGAACTCCTCCAGCGCCTCGAGCCGATCGAACGTCTCGTCCGTGAAGACTCCTTCCCGGTCCGACAGCCGCGTGCCAGGCGGGCGCGGCTCACCGCGCCGGTACTTGCCGGTCAGCAACCCACTCGCCAGCGGGAAGAACGGGAGGACGCCGATGCCGAGCCGCTCGCAGGTCGGCAGCAACTCCTCCTCCGCTTCACGGCGCAGTAGCGAGTACTGGTTCTGAGCGCTCACGGGCCGCGCGAAACCGCGCTCGCGGCAGATCGCGTCGACCTCTTCGACCTGCGCCGGCTCCAGATTCGAGTGCCCCACGTAGCGCACTTTCCCCGCGCGCACGAGCTCGTCGAGCGCGCTGAACGTCTCCTCGAACGGCGTGACGTTGTCGGGACTGTGGTACTGGTACAGGTCGACCACGTCGGTGCGCAGCCGCTCGAGTGACGCGTCGATCGCCTTGTGGATGTAGGCGCGCGAGCCGCGCGCCTCGGTTCCGTCGCCCATGTCGCCGCCGAACTTCGTCGCGACCACGACGCGGTCGCGGCGGCCTTCGAGCACCTCGCCGAGGAAGGACTCGCTGCCACCCTTGCCGCCGTAGATGTCGGCCGTGTCGAACAGCGTGACGCCGGCGTCGAGGGCCGCATCGACGACGGTACGAGTTCCCTCGAGATCGACCCTCATCCCGAAGTTGTTGCAGCCCAAACCGACGACCGAGACTTCGGGCCCTTCCCTCCCCAGTCGCCGCGTACGCATGCGCGGAGATGCTAGAGCTTCCCCGTGCGCTACCGCCGCCTCGGTTCCAGTGACCTCGACGTCTCGGAGATCAGCCTCGGCTCCTGGCTGACCTTCGGCGGCGGCGTCTCCAACGCCCAGGCCGAGGCCTGCGTCGCCAAGGCATTCGAGCTCGGGATGAACTTCATCGACACGGCGAACGTGTATTCGCAAGGTGGCGCGGAGGAATTCCTCGGCGAGGTGCTCGCCCCGCGACCGCGAGACTCGTACATCCTCGCGACCAAGCTCTACTTCCCGATGAACGGCGACCGCGGCTTGTCGCGCGAACAGGTCTTCAAGCAGATCGATGCATCACTCGGACGTCTGCGCACGAACTACGTCGACCTGTACCAGTGTCATCGCTACGACGCGGACACGCCGCTCGAGGAGACGATGGAGGCGCTGACCGAGGTCGTGCGTCAGGGCAAGGCTCGCTACCTCGGCTTCAGCGAGTGGACTCCGGATCAGATCCGTGCGGCGCTCGCGCTGGTCCCGCGGGTCGAGAAGTTCGTCTCCTCGCAGCCGCAGTACTCACTCCTGTACCGCGTCCCCGAACGCGAGGTGATTCCGCTCTGTAAGGAAAACGGCAGTTCGCAGATCGTCTGGTCGCCCCTCGCTCAGGGCACGCTGACCGGGAAATACCAGCCCGGCGAGGAACCGCCGACGGGCAGCCGCGCTGCGTCGCACCAGATGGGCTGGGCGATGGACCGCTTCCGCGACGACGACGTGCTGTGCGCGGTGCAGCGCCTCGCCCCGATCGCAGCAGGGCTCGGCGTCACCATGGCCCAACTGTCGCTTGCGTGGGTGCTCCGCGAGGAGAACGTCGCGTCGGCGATCGTCGGAGCTTCGCGGCCCGAGCAGGTCGAGGAGAACGCAGGAGCCTCCGGGATCGAGCTCGACGAGGGAACCCTGCAGGCGATCGACGACGCTGTCGCAGACGTCGTCTTCCGATAATCCCAGGGAACAGCCTGCCGGTAGGGAACGTTGCCAGGCATATGAGTCTGTTCACGACCGGCCTTGCGGAGCTGGTGCTTATCGTCGAGGACGTGCCGCGTGCGGCGAAGTTCTACCGCGAGGTGGTCGGGCTCGCGCCCGAAAGCCCGGCCGACGACGAGTGGGCGTGGTTTTTCGCAGGAGACGGCGAGCAGGCGCAGCGCATCGCGCTGCACAAGGGCTCACTTCTGTTCGAAGAGCACTCGCCACATCCGCCGGGACATCGCTTCGGCAACGTCCATCTCGCACTCGAGGTGCCACGCGAGCGGTTCGACGCAGCAGTCGAACACCTGCGGACTAGCGGCACAGCGGTCTACGGCCCGACCCGGTTCGACTGGATGAACGCGACGTCCTACTACTTCTACGACCCGGACGGGAACCTGCTCGAGTTCTGGTCTCCGGACAACTCGTGAGGAGTAGGCCCCGGCGGGATCTCTCACCACCGGGGCCCGAGGAGAGAGGACTTAGGCCGCGAGGCGCTTGCGCGCCTTCTGCACTGACGGCAGCGCCGCTTTCGCCTTCGCCAGCGGCCGTGCTTTGAGCGCGACAGAGGCGGGCTTCGCCGAAATCGTGATCTCCTCGCCGGTCGCGGGATTCCGACCCTGGCGTGGCTTCGTCGCCTCCTTGACGCGCACGACCAGCTGAACGACGCCGCCGATGCGCACCTTCTCGGCGTCCGCGAGTTGCTCGAGGACGATTTCCTCCAACGCCGCGAGGGCGGCCTTGGCATCGCTCTTGGTCAGGCCGCTTCGATCGGCGACCTCACTTGCGAGCTGCGTCTGGGTCAAGGGCATTCGGCTCCTTCGGTTGTGGGCGAGATGACGTACGGATTCAAGCGAGAGTGCCAGACGGAGATCAGGTGACGACCCGGTAGACCTCGAAAACTTCTGCAAACTCGCGGTTCACGTTGATTCCGTGGGTCCGGGCGACATTCCGGATGTACTCCGGATCGCTGTAGCGGCGGTGCTGCTGGGACGCGTACTTCGACAAGGCGGCGACCTTCTTCTCGACGTGCGACTCCTGCAGCGCGAAGTACGCCTGGTAGGCGAAGTCGAAGTTGTTCCACGGGATCTCGTAGCCGAGGATCGTCGTGCGCTTGAACGCGCGCAGTCCTTCCGCAGCGATCACCTGGTGGTCCTGGTGGATGTCGTGCAGGCTCGGCTGGAAGACCGCATCCGGACGCCAGTCCTCCCAAAGCGCTACGAGCAGCTCGAGGATGTCCTGGCGGTGCTGCGGAAACGTCCGCACGTCGAAGTCGTGCACGGTCAGGTTCTCGGCCGAGATCCCGAGCTCGGCGGTGGCCGCCCTCACCTCCTGGGCCAGCGTGTCCGGTGGGAAGCCTTCCGGCAGCGACCGGGTGGCGATCGAGAACGCCACGTAGCGGACTTCCGCCCCCTCCTCGACCAGGCGCGTCATCGTCCCCCCGGCGCCGAACTCGCCGTCGTCGGTATGAGGCGCGAGCACGAGGACTCGCTTCCAGGCGCCGATCACGCGGCCCTTCCTATCACGATCCACCTACGGCACCGCTCGCGGTGCTGTCTCCGTAGTCTTTGTTCCTCATGCCCCATGGCGACCTGGCTCAGCTCTCTGCGGTAATCGGCGGGCTGGGGGCGGCGGCGATGCTCCTCTCGCGCACGCGCGCTCAGCTCCTGGCCGGACTGGCCGCGATCGCGGTTGGCGAGGCGACCCTCGCGGCGGCCCTCATACCGGGGGCGGATCTCGAGCTGCTCGTCAGTCCCGCGAGCCATGCCGCGGCCCTCGTTGTCGGCGTTCTCGTCGTCGGCGCAGGCGCGGTCGCGCTCTCTCGCTACCCGGCGATCGTCCCGATCGCTCTCCTCGCCGTGGCCCCTTTTCGGATCTCCGTTTCGATCGGCTCACAGAAGGCCTACTTGCTCGTACCGCTGTACGTCGTCCTGGGGGCCGCCTTCCTCGCCCTCCTGTTTCGCGCACTGCGGCGCGATGTCGGGAAACCGCTGCCGCGGCTGCTAGCCGTGCCCGCCGGAACGTTCGTGGCCCTCGCCGGGCTTTCGCTGCTCTGGACCCGCGACCTGCGCCAGGGCACCATCGAGCTCCTCTTCTTCCTCTTTCCGTTCTCAGCGATCGTCGTCGCGGTTGCACGGTCGCCCTTCCGTTCGTGGCATCCGCGCGCGCTCGCGACGACACTCGTCGCGCTGGCCGGGTTGTTCTCCGCGGTTGCGCTCTTTCAACGCCTGACGCATGGACACCTCCTCGCGGGGGACGTCGCGCGTGCGAATGCGTACACGACGTACTTCCGCGTCACTTCGCTCTTCAAGGACCCAAGCATCTTCGGGCGGCACGTCGTGATCGCGATCGCCGTTCTTCTCGTCGCGGTCTGGCTCGGGCGCATTGGCTTCTGGGCCGGAGCGGCGCTCATCGCCTTTCTGTGGGCAGGGCTGCTCTTCTCGTACTCGCAGTCGAGCTTCGTCTCGCTCTTCGCTGTCGGCGTGGCGGTGTCGTACGCGCTGGGTGGACCGAAGATGCGGCGTGTGCTGCTCGTCGGCGGTGTCGCCTTCATTCTCGCGGGAGCCGCTTTCGTCGCCGCCACCGCGGTGAACGACTCAGCACGCCAGGCGACGAGTGGCCGGACGCGGCTCGCCCGGGTGACCTGGGTCGTCTTCACCAATCATCCTGTCGTCGGCGTCGGGATCGGCGGCCAGCCCCAGGCAAGCAAGGACGAAGCGAAGACAGAGCTCTCCGCCAAGCGTGACCGCTCGCACACCACGCCGCTGACGGTCGCCGCGGAGCTCGGCATCCTCGGCCTCCTCGCCTACGCAGCGCTGCTTGGCGGAGCGACACGGCTCCTGCTCCTGCTGACCCGCTCGAATCGCCCTCTGGGATTGGGAGCCTCCGCGGTCTTCCTCGCCCTGTTCGTGCACTCGCTCTTCTATGCGGGCTTCTTCGAGGACCCGATCGTGTGGGGCGTGATGGCGCTCGCTGCGTGGGCCTGGGTAGCTCTCCCGCGTGAGACTGAAGCGCCGCCGGGCGCGCGCAAACGGGCGAAGCTCACCGAGCCTGCGCAGGACGGCGGGCCGCGACGAACGGTTCCCGAGCTCCAACACCAGGCCCCGCGGGCAGACTAGTTCCTCCCGGTGCGCCGTCGGATCCTTCTCGTCGTCGCTGTCCTCGTGCTGCTCGTCGCGGGCGTGGGGGTGGCCTACTTCCTCAAGTCGCGTGAGCGGCCGGGAGGAAAGCTGGACACGAAGCTGAGCGGCGTCACGGCGTCCGTCGCGACGAACGTGGCCGTCCCGACGCAGCCGAAGAAGAAGAAGGGTCGCTATCACCTCGTCGACGACAAGCGCTGCTGGGACACCTTCGGCGGCGATCCCGCCCGGACCCTGTCACGACCCGGCCTCGACATCGGCCTCCCACTGCGGCACTTCTGGGTGGTCGGCCTGGGGAGCTACATCGAGTACCCGCCCAGCTACTGCGGCGGGATCTTGTACGTGAACACCTTCGGTGGCAGAACCGTCGCCCTCGACTCGCACAACGGGCACAGGATCTGGCAGCGCTTCGGAGCCAAGAAGCCCTCGACGCCGGCGATCGCAGGCCCGCGGCTGATCGTCAGCTCGCATGACGGGAATGTGACGGCGTACAACCGCTTCAACGGCCAGCTGCTCTGGCGGCTGCACGTCAATGCCAAGATCGAGGCTTCGCCGGTCGCGATCGGGCGCGTTGTCTACTTCGGCGCGACGGACGGACGAGTCTTCGCGGTGTACGTGCGCACCGGTCGAGTGAAGTGGGCGTACGACACGGGCGGCCGAATCAACTCCAGTCCGTCGATCGCCCGTAACCGCCTCTTCGTCTCGACATATGCAGGTTCGATCTTCTGCCTGCGTGTCAGCGACGGACACAAGCTCTGGGACAGATACTTCCGCCGCGACGTGCTTCGCTATGAGAGCTTCTACGCGAGCCCATCGACCGACGGGCGGCGTGTCTTCACCATCGCCCGCTCCGGAAAGATCTACGCAGTTTCCGCGAGCAGCGGGCACTTGATCTGGACCGCGCGGGTCGGTGGACTGGGCTATTCCACTCCGGCGATCGCCAACGGCCGCGTATTCATCGGCGGGTTCGACGGAGGCCTGCGCGCATTTCGCGCGAGCAACGGGCGGCTGCTGTGGCGCCGGTCCCTCGGCGGCCGGATTCTCGGCGGCTCGTTCGTGGCCGGGAACCTCGTCTTCACCTCGACGCTCGAGGAGCGCACCTTCGCGCTGCGCGTCTCGGACGGCAAGATCCTGTGGCGGCTGCGCATCGGGAAGTACTCACCCGGGATCGTCACGGAGCGGCACTATTTCTTCACGCTCAACGGAATCGTGATGGCCTGGCACGGGCGACGGAGCCCGCAGATCCTCGCCCTGCGGCGCGCCGCCCAGAAGCGGCAGGCGAGCAAGAAATCAGCGCAGGGGCGGGTGACGACGGCGCCACAGGGGCGAGCGCCTTAGCCCGAAGCTGGCCGCCCGCCAAGTCGCGGCCCGCGCGCCGTAGGAGGCGCGCTTGATTCTCCCGGCCGCGTCGGGCCTTTCGTGAGTCTCGTAGCCGAGCTCGTCGAGAAGGTCGCCCGCCACCCGCTCGAAGGCACCGACGTCCTCGGGAGACATCTGGACCCGCCAGTCGCGCAGGCCCGCTGTCAGAGGACGACGGAGGCTCTGTTGGTGCGGCTTGGCCGAGACGTCGACGTTGCCCGCGTAGTCGGCCATGGCCGGCTCGTACGGGAGCCGGGCGAACTCGGAGAGGCGGCGAAGCGCCGACTCGACGTCGCCGACGAGGTCTTCGTAGCGCACCTCGAGGTAGCGCTCGCCTCCCACACGGCGGCCGAGTCGCCGCGCTGCCTTCACCTCGGTACGCCACTGGCACGCGAACGCGGCCGTGTCGCGCGGCTGCATCCACGTTTCCGTCATCAACCCCTTCGGCATCGACAGGAACGACAGCGCTGCGTCGCGTCCGTCGCGAATCAGGTGGACGAAAAGCGCGTCCGGAAACAGCCGCTCGAGCAGGCGCAGGTTCTGCATGTACATCGGGGTCTTGTCGCCCCAGCGCGCCTTGCCGCGCTCCGCTGCATAGACCGCGTACACGCTCGCGATGGCTGCTCCGATCGGCATCCGCTCGGTCAGGCGTGTGCGCACCTTGTCCAACGGCACGTCCCATTCCTCGAGCGTGTCGATCCTGCGCAGGTCGTCGACGAACTCATCGGGCTCGACGTGGCGGAAATGGCGGTCGGCAAGCTGTGGCACGAAGTACGACTCGTCGGGAACGGCGAGCTCGGAGTGCCGGTCGAGCATCACGCGAAGCAGTGTTGTTCCCGAGCGGCGCACCCCGAGGACGAGCACAGGTGGGCCGCCGGGGGTCGCCGTCACGGACGGCGTACGCGCACGATGACCACAGCTGTGGGCGCAGAGCGGTTGCCGGCGAGATCCTCGGCGACAAGCTTCAGCTTGTGTCGACCGGGCCGGATCGCTCGGCCGTGCACCTTTCCCGACCAGTGCAACAGGTAGCGCAGGCGCTTGGATGCCGTGAACACGCGACGCCTGCCGTCGACGAAGAGCAGCGCGTGCGCGTGCTCGGAGACGCTGTAGGCCACGGTCAGCTTCTCAGTGCCGGGCCGAAAGACCCTCGGCCGGAGGCTCCTCAGCCTGATCGTCGGCCTGATCGTGTCGACGCGAACCGGGTTCGGCAGGTCGATCGTCCTGCCGGCCCGCTGGAGCTCGACGAGGGGGTAGTAGATTCCGTCCGGCACGAGCTCCCCGGACGCATCCCGTCCGTCCCAGCGCACGTGCACGTCGCCGCGTGAGAACGAGCCCTCGGCCACGGTCACCTCGCCGGAACCCGTCCGGATCGCAATGCGAAGGTGGTCCGCTCTGCGCAGCGAGAACTCGATGTTCGCCGCCTTCGTGGCACACCGACAGACAGGCGAGAACACGTCAGAGACGCGCGCCTGGGAGATCGGGCTAGGCTCGAGCTTCAGGCGCTGCGTCACCGCGAACGCCGTCGCGGTCGCCACGATGAGCAGAAGCGCGAGAATCGTCGGTGCGTTGCGTCTCATCGGAGCGCGATTGTACGCCGCGCATGCCGGTCGCCAGCCAGACGACGAACGCGGTCAACCCGACGCCAAGGCCGATCGCTATGACGTAGCTCGCAGCAGGCACGTTCAGCAACTTGACTCCGCTGAGCGCGAGCACGCCGGCGAGGCCCAGTCGAAGAGCGTCCTGAGGGATATGCAGCGTGAACCGGCTCGAAATCCAGATCCCGGGGATGGAGCCGAGCAGCAGCCAACCCATTGCATGCAGATCGACATTCCCCTGGAGGAGATGGCCCAGGCCGGCAACCCAGAGCAATGCCGCTGCATGGAAGATGTCCGTACCGACGATCCTCGCGACGGTCAGTGGATAGACCATCACCATCACGAGCCCGAAGAACGTGCCGCTTCCGACAGACGTGAGGCCGACGATGAAGCCGAAGACGGCGCCGATCGCGACTGCGCGGAGCTTGTCTTTCCGCTGCAGAACGAATGCGGCGTCGCTCGGCTGCATCCCGCGCCTGACGAATGTTTTGGCCACGAGGCCGAGGGCGCCGAGCACGAGCGCGGCGCCGATTGCATAGCCCTCAGCCGACTGGACTCCGTCGCCGTAGGAGTGCTGGAGCCAACCGGCAACGGCCACTCCGAGCAGGGACAGAGGCCCCGACCCCGCGAACATCCATAGCGTGAGATGCGCGTGCACGTTGCCCAGCCGCCGGTGCCGCGCCGCGCCGAAGCTCTTGAAGACGGCGCCGTGGAGGATGTCCGTGCCGACGGCGTATGTCGGCTTGAAGCCGAACACCAGCACGAGGATCGGCGTCAGCAGCGCGCCTCCGCCCATTCCGGTCAGCCCGACGAGAGCTCCGATCAGCAGGCCCGTGAGGGTGAACTGCCAGGTCAAGTGCTAGGCCTGGTACGCCTGGATCAGCACTTCTGCCACTTCTGGGCGCGAGAACTCCTCGGGCGGTAGGTCTCCCGCTGCGAGCATCTCCCTCACCTTCGTCCCGGAGAGGAAGACGTGATCGTCACCCCCGTGCGGGCATGTCTTTGCCGACGCCATCGACCCGCATGCCTTGCACCAGAACGAATGCTCGAAGAACATCGGCTCGATGTCGAGCTCGTGCGGTTCGAACTCGTCGAAGATGAGTTGCGCGTCGTACGTGCCGTAGAAATCGCCCACACCCGCGTGATCGCGGCCGACGATGAAGTGCGAGCAGCCGTAGTTCTTGCGGCAGATCGCATGCCAGATCGCCTCGCGTGGCCCCGCGTACCGCATCGCCGCCGGAAACGAGCTGAGCACGACACGGTCCGGCGGGTAGTAGCCCTCGAGCAGGACGCGGTAGCACTCCACACGCGTCGCCGCCGGAACGTCGTCCGACTTCGTGTCCCCGACGAGCGGATGGACGAGGAGCCCGTCGACGGTTTCGAGCGCGACCTTCGTCAGGTACTCGTGCGCGCGGTGGATCGGGTTCCGCGTCTGGAAGCCGACGACTCGGCGCCAGCCGCGCTCGGCGAACTCCGCCCGAGTCTCCGCCGGGTCCTTCGCCAGCTCGGGGAAGGACGGCTCCGCTCGCTCGAACACGGTCACGCGACCTGCGAGGTACAGGGGCTGCTGCTCGTACAACCGTGCGACGCCGGGATGCGCCTCGTTCGTCGTGCGAAAGGCTTGCTGAGCCTCACGCTGCTTGTCGTACTCGTAGGTCTCTTCGACCTCGAGCAGGGCGACGACCTTGCCGCTCTTGTTAGCGAGCGCGACTCGATCACCCTGAGGGACGGCCTCGACCGCGAGGCAGACCGGTAGCGCCCAGGGCAAGCCGTTCGCGAGGCGCATCGTGTCGAGCACCGCTTCGTAGTCCTCCTGGCACATGAAGCCCTCGAGCGGCGACAGCGCGCCCGAGGCGATGATGTCCAGATCGGAGAGCTCGCGTGACGTCAGCGTCACGACCTCGAGCGTGTCGACGTCGTCCGGCCGCTCGCCCGTCCTGTCGATCAGGGTGCCCCCGTGCGGCGCGATCAGCTTGGTGTCGGTGGCGACGCTCATACTCGTACCGCCACGGGGATCAGGCCGCGCTCCTCGAGGTGGTGCAGGATCAGCTGCGCGCTCTCCTCGGGCTCGTGCTGCTCTGTGTCGATGCGCACGTCCGGGCTCGCCGGCTCCTCGTAGGGATCGTCGACGCCCGTGAAGCCCTTGATCTCGCCCCTGAACGCCTTCTCGTAGAGACCCTTGACGTCGCGGCGGGCGCACTCCTCGACCGAGGCCGCGACGTGCACTTCGACGAACGTGCCCCACTCCTCGACCAGGTCGCGCGCCCTCTGCCTCGTCTCCTCGTACGGGGAGATCGCGGCGGCGATCACCGCGGCGCCGTGGCGGGTCAGCCGCGCGGCGACCCAGCCGATGCGCTCGATGTTCGTGTCACGATCCTCCTTCGAGAAGCCGAGGCCTTTTGAGAGATGCGTGCGCACGGTGTCACCGTCGAGGTACTCGACGATGGGCCCACGCTCTTCGATGGCGGGGCCGACGAGATGCGCGATTGTCGTCTTGCCCGAACCCGACAGGCCCGTGAACCAAAGAGTGAAACCGCCGTCACGCCGTCGCTCCGTCTCCGGATGCTCGTGCGCGTAGATGTGATCGGCCGCGGTAGCGGCCTGTCCGCGAAGCGGACCAGGGGAGGGGGTCTGGGGGAACGGGGAGGTTCCCCCAGTGATCGAGTTGCTACTCATTCGACTCCTTCACCAGTCGCGTGTTGCCATGGATGCCGCATTCGAGCTTGTCCGAGCCGGACCACCGTCCCGCACGCTCGTCCTCGCCGACGAGGACGGGGCGCGTGCAGGGGATGCAGCCGATCGACGGATAGCCCGCGTCGTGGAGCGGGTTGTACGGAATCTCGTTCACGTGGATGTAGGCCTGGACGCGCTTCGCGTCCCAGTCCACCACGGGCTGGATCTTCCAGACGCCGTAACGCTCGGACCACTCGACGCGCTTTGCATCTGCGCGGGTCAGCGCCTGCTCGCGGCGGATGCCGGTGATCCAGGCGTCGTACGGTGCGAGCGCGCGCTCGAGCGGCTCGACCTTGCGGATGTGGCAGCAGCGGTCGGGCTCGCGCTCCCACAGGTTCGGGCCCTCTGCGATCGCCTGCTGCGCGACCGAGATGACCTCCGGGCGCTCGAGCGTCAGCCCATAGCGCTCCACGAGGCGGTCGCGCGTCTCGTAGGTCTCCTTGAAGAAGAGCTGCGTGTCGAGCTCGACGACCGGGATGTTCAATCCGAGCTCACCGAAGACCATGTGCACGAGCACGGAAGACTGTCGCTGCCACGAGCACGTGAGACACATGCGGTCGTCGAACTGCCGGTACGCCCACAGCAGGGCCTCTTCCGCCGTCATCACTTCGACGTCAGGAAGCTGGAGTGCCGGCGCGCTCGCCAAAGAGCACCTCCTTCAACGTGTCGCCGCGGAGGCCGCGGCGGAGCGTCTCGAGCGGAATGACCTCTTCCGGAGGAATGTTCCCGAGGTTCACGGCGGGCCCAAAATGGTTGATGAACCACGCCTGCGAGCTCTTCGAGGGCGCCTCGAACAGCAGTGAGTCCAGCTCGATCTCATGGACGATTTCGTCCACTAGGCCCGTCCGCATCTCCCCCGTCGGTCGGTAGATCCCGGCCGTGCCTCCTTCCCGCCCTTCGGTGATCACCTTCCAGGCGCCCGCGGCAAGCTCCTCCTTGATCCACCCGACCCACTCATATGGTGCGAACACGGCCTCGGAGTCTTTCGAGCCGACCTCGGAGAGCACGGTGAAATCGCGGGCGAAGTCGGCAATCAGCTCGAGCTTGCGCTCACGCGGGAGATCGATCACGCCGTCCGAGATCTCGACATGCGTCAGCCCCAGCTCCTGCAGCCAGCGCTTGTAGTCCTCGAGCTTGTCCTGCACGACCACCGCCTCGAAGAAGGTCCCCCCGATCACGACGGGCTTGTCGCGCAGAACCGCGAGCTTCTCACGCAGGTTCGGAGTCACGTAGGCCGTACCCCAGCCGAGCTTGACGATGTCGATGAACTCAGCCGACGTCTCGAGGACGTCCTCCCACCCGCGGGGCCCGAGACCCTTGTCGATCACGTGCGTGAGCCCACCGTTGCGCGGGGGCAAGCCGAGATCAAAGCTGCTCATAGAGCTCCTCCAGCTTGGCCTTCGCGCGCTCCTGCACGTCGTGGAAGAGCGAGTTGCCGTGCGAGTCGATGCCAACCGTGAGCGGACCGAAGTCCTTGACCCTGAACTTCCAGAGGCACTCGGGCATGAGCTCCTCCCAGGCGACTTCTTCGATCTCCTCGATCTGCGTCGTCTCGAGCGCAGCCGCCCCGCCGACGATCGCGAAATAGACCATGCCCAGCCGCTGCATCGGTTCGATTGCCTCGTCGGGAAGACCGCCTTTCCCGCAGATCGCGCGGACTCCGTACTGCGCGCCGAGGCCTTCCGTGAACCGCACCATGCGCGCGGAGGTCGTCGTACCGATGCAGATCTTCTCGTACTTGCCGGGCCCGAGCTTGCGCACGCCGGGCGCCGTGTGCAGCAGGAAAGCGCCGTTGAGATCCATCGGCGGCGCGATGCCCTGGTCGAAGATCCTAATTTGGGTGCGATCGCGGATGCCGATGATGTGGCCGTCGACGGTTACCTCGTCGCCGGCGCGCAGCTCGCGAATCGCTTCTTCGGACGCAGGAAACTGCAGGCGAAGCGCGGCCATCTAACGCACCTCCCCAACAGCCAGTGTCAGACCCTTGCTCGTTACGACAACGGCCCGAGCAACCTGGTCCTCGAAGGCTGGGGTCAGACCCTTGCAGTTCGGGCCGTGGCTTCGGAAGACGAGGTTAGAACTCACGGTCGAACTCAACCTCTCCGTTCGCACCGACGTGCGCGCTCGCACGGCGCGCGGCCCAGCACTGGTAGTTGACCGCGACGGGATTCAGCGTCATGTGCGTGTCGGCGTGCTCGACGTGGCACGACAGCACCGTCACGTCGCCGCCGAGGCCCATTGGGCCGATCCCCGTCTCGTTGAGCAGCTCAAAGAGCTCCTCCTCCAGTTTGGCGACGTGCGGATCGGCATTGCGCGTTCCGACCGGACGCGCGATCGCCTCCTTCGCGAGATACATCGCGTAGTCGGCGCTGCCGCCGATGCCGACCCCAACGATGCCGGGCGGGCAGGGCTTGCCACCTGCGCCGACGATCGACTCGAGCACGAACTTCTTCACGCCCTTCACACCGTCGGCGGGAACGCACATCTTCAGGAAACTCATGTTCTCGCTGCCGGATCCCTTCGGCACGCACTTGACATCGAGACCGTCCCAGTCGGGAATGAACTCCCAGTGCACGATCGGCAGGCGGTAGCCGGTGTTCGGTCCGGTGTTCTCGCGCGTGATCGTGTGCACGGCGTTCGAACGCAGCGGATGCTCGACGGTCGCGCGCTCGGTGCCACTCTTCAGCGCGGCGTAAATTCGTGCCGGATGCAGGGGAAAATGCTCGCCGACGCGGCAGGTGTAGACGGCGATTCCCGTGTCCTGGCAGACGAGATTCTTTTCGGTCTCGGCCACCGTGACGTTCTTGAGGATCGTCTGCAACACGCGTTGTCCGGGCACCGACGTCTCGTGCGCGGCCGCATCGGCGAGCGCGTCGCGCAGATCTTGCGGGATGTCCTTCAGCGCCCAGACGTACAGGTACGCGGCTGCGTCTTCAACCGCAGCTTCGAGATCGGTGATCGTAATGGTGCTCATGAGCTCGCTTTCTCCGCAGCGGCCTTGCCCGCGCGGCGTCCGAACACACAACATTCAAGAAGCGAATTCCCCATCATGCGGTTGCGACCGTGCGTGCCGCCAGCGATCTCGCCGCAGGCGTAGAGCCCTTCGAGCGTCGTCTCGCCATTCGTGTCGATCACGAGGCCGCCGTTCTGGTAGTGGAGGACGGGATACGTGAACAGTCGTTCGCGCAACGGGTCGATCCCGCCCGCACGGTACCGGCGCAGCATGTAGGGCAACGAAACGTTTGCGTCGGCCTCCGAGATCCGCGTCGTATCGAGATACACGGCCGGTCGTCCGTCGGGCGTCTCGACGCCTTTGCCCTTCTCGACCTCGTCGACAATCGCCTGGCTGACGGCATCGCGCGGGCCGAGGGAATCGGTGAACTCCTCGCCGTCGGCGTTGAGGAGCACGGCGCCATACGCCCGCGTCGTCTCGGGGATGGAGTAGCCCTGCATGTTCTGCGGCCAGGCGCCGCCGTTCGGGTGGTACTGCAGCGCGTCGAAGTCGCGCACCTCGGCACCGAGGTCGACCGCCACCTGCGTCACCTCGCCGGTCGCGCCCGGGTGGTTCGTCGAGAGCTCACCGCGCTCCTCTGCGACGCGGAAGCACCGCCCGCCCGCTGCGAGAACCACCGTCGTGGCGTCGATCGTGTGGTCCCCGCAGCGTGCGCGCCAGCCGTTCTCGGTTAGGGCGAGGTCGGCGAGCGGTGATTTGGGAAAGGTCTGGATGCCGGAGCTCTCGGCGGAGTCGCGGAGCGCGGTCGTGATCGCGTGCCCCGTGCGGTCGCCGACCTGCAGAAGACGCTTCCTCGACGCGCCCCCGCAACGGGCAAGGCGGTAGCCGCCGTTCTCGCGCGTGAACTCGACCCCGAGCTCCTCGAGCCAGCGGATCGCGGACGGCGCTTCGCCCGTGAGGATCTCGACCAGGCCCCGGTCGGCCGTCTCGTGGGATGACTTCCAGACGTCGTCCGCGTGCTGCTCGGGGGAATCGTCGTCCCCGAACGCAGCCTGGATGCCGCCCTGCGCCTTGGCTGAGTTGCAGGACTGGAGCGCGCCCTTCGTGGCCAGCGCGACCCGCGCGCCTTGCCCCTGGGCGGAGACGGCTGCTGCCAGGCCCGAAGCGCCGCTGCCGATCACGAGCACGTCAAAGGAGGAGTCCGCCACGACGAGCAGACCTTACCACGATTCAGCTAATCCGACCTATTAGCGGTTGTTATTCAATAGATGGAGTACAAGAGCACCTCGACGTCGGCCGGGCTCGCCGGCCGTGGGTTCGCCTTGGCACCGGCGCGCCCGGCCGTGGCGGCTGCGATCTCGGCTATGTCTTCCTCCGGAATTCCGAAGTCACGGAGACGCTCGAAGCCTCCGAGGCGGGCGAGCTCTTCCACCCGGGCAGCCGGATCTTCCGCGCCGAGCGCCTCCCCGAGTCGGCGCACGGCTTCGGGCGCGACCTCGGCGTTGAAGCGCAGAGCAGCGGGCAACGCCAGCGCGTTCATTGCGCCGTGAGGCAAGCCGTAGCGCCCGCCGAGCGCTTGCGCGATCGCGTGGCCGAGCGCAAGCATCGAGCCGCCGAGCGCCATCCCCGAGTGCATCGCGCCCTCCAGCAGCTTCGTCCGCGCCTCGAGGTCACGCGGCTCGTCGACGACACGAGGCAGCCATTCGCCGATCAGCCGGGCCCCGGCGAGCGCGTGCTCATCCGCCTCCGCATTATGACCCTCGACGTACAGCGCCTCCGCGCTGTGCGCGAGCGCGTTGAGCGCGGTGCCGACGGTCTCGGCGCGCGGAAGCGACAGCGTCAGCTCTGGTTCGTAGACGACACCGCCGAGTCGGGCGCCGGCGCCGCCGCCACGCATCCTTCGCTCGGGATCGCGGATCCCGTAGAAGGAGGTCCATTCTGCTCCACTGTAGGTGGTGGGCACCGAGACGACGGGCACGCTTGCCTCGGCCGAGATCGCCTTGCCGAGGTCGATGGCGCTGCCGCCCCCGAGAGCGATCACGCCGTCGCCTGCGTGCTTCGCCGCGGCGGCGACCTGTTCGGATGGAACCTCGGTCCAGCGGGCCGCAGTGCGCACGCCGACGTGCGTGCCGGCCCAGCGCTCGCTCGCCACGAGCAGCGGCTCCTGGATCCGGAGCTCGCCGAGCACGCTGGGCAGCTGGGCAAGGCCCCAGCGGATGATCACCCCGGCAGGTGCTCCTGCGCGAAGGAGACGAATGCGCGGGCGACGCGCGTCTCGCTCCGCCCGCTGGCCCGCGCCAGGAAGATCTCGCGCACCGGGTCGAGCCCGCGGACGCGGGTGGTCGCGATACGGCCGGCGTCGAGGTCCGCTTCGATCGCGAGGCGGGAGATGAAGGCGATGCCCTGTCCGGCTACGACGGCGCTCCGCACGGATTCCTGCAGGCCGAGCTCGAGCCGGACGTCGAGGTCACGCAGCCGCATGCCCGCCTTGCGCAACTCGTCCTCGATGACCTGACGAACGCCTGCCCCCTCCTGCATCACGATCAGCTTCTCGCCCTTCAGATCGTCGAGCGAGATCGTCTTGCCCGCGAAGCGATGACCCGCCGGGCTGGCGAGCACGACCTCGTCGCGGAAGAACGGCTCGAAGGCGACGCCGCGGTGGCGGCGTCCCGCGCCGACGATGCCGAGCTCGAGCTCTCGTTCGGCGACCCGGTCGACGACGGTCTGCGTGTCGGAGACGGTCAGTCGCACGCGCACGTCAGGATGCTGCTCCTGGAAGTCGCAGAGCAAGAGCGGGACGACCGTCCCGCCGGGTCCCGTCGACGCGCCGAGCTCGAGCGTGCCTGTGACGGCCCCCTCGTCGTCCGCGTCGAGGTCTTCGAGCAGATGCTCCTCGGCGGCGAGCAGGCGCTGCGCCGAGGCGTAGAGCCGGCGGCCGGCCTCGGTCGGCTCGACCCGGCGCCCCGAGCGGTCGAGCAGCTGACGCCCGAGGCGCTGCTCGAGTGAGCGGATCTGCAGGCTGACGGCTGGCTGGGTCACCCCGAGCCGCTCCGCCGCCTGCGAGAAGCTCTTGCGCTCGACCACCGCGCAGAACGCGGCTAGCTGACGCGTGTCCATAAGCATTCATTATGCAACCCGGCGTCGGGTGGGACAGGCTCTACGATCAGGAGGTGGCCATCACGCCGCAGTCGAGCGACTCCTTCACGGTGCGGTTCTCGGAGCTCACCGAAGGAAGCGAGACCCGGCCACGCGACGCCGCGCTGCGCGCGTTCGACATCGTCCTCTCCGCGTTCTTCCTCCTCGTAACGCTGCCCGTCACGGTGCCGATCGCCATTGTTCTGCTCGCAACCAGCGGCCGGCCGCTCTTCTACCGGGGCGAGCGGGTCGGGCGCGGCGGGCACGTGTTCGAGATGCTCAAGTTCAGGACGCTGCGCCGAAACGCCGAGGAACGGCTCGGCCCCTACCTCGGCGAGGAGCTCGTGCACCGCACGCGCGAGGAGACGACCGCGATCGGCGGCTGGCTGCGCGCAACGCAGCTGGACGAGATTCCGCAGCTCTGGAACGTCGTGCGCGGCGACATGAGCCTCGTCGGCCCGAGACCGATCAGGCCTCGCTTCTTCGCCGAGCTCGTGGAGGAGCTGCCGGCGTACTGGCAGCGACTCGTCGTCCGGCCGGGGCTGACCGGCTTCGCCCAGGTGCGCCGTGGCTACGAGACCTCGATGGCGGAGAAGCTCGCGCACGACCTCGAATGGATCGCCGACCGCTCCCTTCGTCTGTACTTCCGCACGCTTGCCACGACCGCGTGGCGGGTTCTCGGCCAGTTCGCGCGCGGGCTCGCCGCGCGCTAGGCGCTAGACGTCGAGCCGGGCGTCCTCGAGGTCGAGGTCGCGCTGGAGGCGACGCTCGACGTCGCCGCTGATCACGCCCTGGCGGCGGAGATCCACGATCTCGGCGCGCTCGGCCTCGAGCAGCTCCCGGCGCAGACGCTGGTAGTTGAGCGACCGCTCCTCGATGGCGCCGTCGTCGTCCCGATCGAAGCGCGAGGCGAACCTGTCCCGGCGGAAGCCGTACAGCCCGCGCAAACGTTCGGCCGTATCGTCGCGAACCCACTCTTCGCCCGTCAACTCCTCCAGTCGCGCGAGCGCGGCGTCGGCCGCCTTGATCCGCGCCTTCGCGTCCTCCTTCTCGTCGAGGTGGTCGGCCTCGATCCCGAACGCCCTGATGACGACGGGAAGCGTCAGCCCCTGGAACACGAGCGTCCCGAGAATCACGCAGAACGTGAGGAAGATGATCAGATCCCGTTCGGGAAACGGGGCGCCCGAGTCCGTGGTCAGAGGGATCGCCAGAGCCGCGGCGAGCGACACTGCGCCCCGCATGCCGGACCACGCGACGACAATCGGGTGACCGATCGTGGCGCGCTCACGCTCGAGCCGCCGGTAGAGGAGCTTCGGCAAGTACAAGAAGACCGGTGCCCACATGAGTCTCGTGCCGACCACAGCAGCGGTTATCACCACCCCGTACCAGATCAGCGTCCCTGCGGAGTGTCCGGTCAGGACGTCGAGGATGTGGGACAGCTGAAGACCCACGAGGGCGAACAGCAGCGCGTTGAGGACGAAGAAGAGGATCTCGAACACTGCAACGCCTTGCAGCCGCGTCTGCACTGACGTGAGCTCCGGCGTATGCCACCCGAGGTAGATGCCGGCCGTGACCACGGCGAGGACTCCCGACGCATCCGCCGCATTCGCGGGGATGAACGCGAGGTACCCGGTCATGAGGGCGATCGTCACCTCGACAGGGGGATTGTCGAGCCGCCGCCGCAGTGCAGCGATGAGGAAGCCGACAACAAGCCCGATCCCCACGCCGCCCACGACGCTCCAGAGGAAGTGCCACGAGGCGTTCCAGAACGAGAAGGCGCCAGACACCGCGGCGGTCACCGCGACGCGATAGAGAACCAGCGCCGTGCCGTCGTTCACCAGCGCCTCACCCTCCACCACCGTGACGATTCGTCGCGGCACGCCCAGCCGTCGCATGATCGCCGTCGCGGCGATCGGATCCGTAGGAGAGACGATCGCTCCGAGGACGAACGCCGCGCTCCAAGACATGGAATCAACCGCTGCGTGGGCGACGACGGCGACGACCGTCATCGTCGCGATGACAAGCCCGATCGCCAGCATTCCGATCGGACGGGCGTTCGCACGCAGGTCTCTCAGGGAGGTGAAGAACGCAGAGGCGTAAAGGAGCGGCGGCAAGACAGCGATGAGGACGACCTCAGGCGGGAGCCGGAGCGTCGGGATTCCGGGTATGAAGCCGAGCGCGAGTCCCCCGAGCACCAGGAAGATCGGATAGGGGACGCGCAGCACTGGCGCAGTCACGAGCATCGCCGCAACCGCCAGCAACAAGCCGACCAGGAGGAGCTGCTCGTGCACGCCGAAGTGCATCCCGGGAGCCTAAATCGCGGCCGACCCCCCAGGCGGCGGCCCGGATCTAGCTCAGAACGTGCGAGAGCACAACCGCGAGAACGTTCAAGACCGAGACAGCGAAGGGGACCGAGGTGAGCCCTCTACACTGACCGGCCGTGTGCGGGATCTGCGGAATCGCCTCGACGAACGGCTCGGCCGTCACCGACCGCGTCGCGGCGATGAGCGCGACGCTCGTGCACCGGGGCCCTGACAGCTTCGGTGAGTTCAGCGACGGGGACATCGCGCTTGCGGCCCGGCGGCTCTCGATCATCGATCTCGAGACGGGCGACCAGCCGATCGCGAACGAGGACGGGGCTCTGCACGTCGTCCAGAACGGCGAGATCTACAACTACCGCGAGCTGCGCCGCGAGCTCGAGCGCGCCGGCCATCACTTCCGTACTCAGGGCGACACCGAGGTGCTGCTGCACCTCTACGAGGAGCACGCCGACGGGTTTGCCGAGCGGCTGCGGGGTATGTTCGCGATCGCGATCTGGGACGCACCTCGCCGCCGGCTCTTGCTCGCGCGTGACCGCTTCGGGATCAAGCCGCTCTACTACCGGGCGACCGGCAGCGAGCTCGCGTTCGCCTCCGAGTTACGCGCGCTGCCCCGCGGCGAGATCGACCTCGACGCTCTGGAGGCGTTCCTTGCGTTCAACTCGATCCCGGCACCGCTCACGATCTTCAAGGAAATCCGCAAGCTCCCGGCCGGCCAGCTGCTGAGCTGGGAAGACGGCCACGTCGAGTTGAAGCGGTTTGCCCGGCCGGCGCCGATCGATGAGCTGCGCGAGGACGAGGAAGCTGAGCTCGTCGAGGAGCTCCGGTCGCGGGTGCGCGATTCTGTGCGCGCGCACCTCGTCAGCGATGTTCCCGTCGGAGTTCTCCTCTCTGGCGGCGTCGACTCCGCGTTTCTCGCGGCGCTTGCCGCGGAGGCGAGCTCCGACGCCTTGCGCACGTTCTCGATCGGTTTCGAGGAACGCTCGTTCGACGAGCTTGCCGACGCGAGACTCGTTGCGGAGCGTTACGGGACGCAGCACCGCGAGCTGGTGCTCCGCCCGGATGCCGCGTTGCTCTTACCGGCCCTCGCCGACGCGTTCGACGAGCCGTTCGCAGATTCGTCCGCGCTACCGACGTACCTCGTGTCGCAGCTCGCGGCGAGCGACGTGAAGGTCGCGCTCTCCGGCGAGGGCGGCGACGAGCTCTTCGGCGGCTACTACACGTACGCGGCCGACCTCCTGGCGGCCCGTGTCGGCGGGCTTGCGCGCCTGGCGGGCCCGCTCGTCGAGCGGTTGCCCACGTCGACGTCCAGGGCAAGCTTCGACTACCGGGCGAAGCGCTTCGTCCGGGCCGCGCACCTACCGCCGCTCGAGCGCCACCATGGCTGGAAGGAGATCTTCTCGTCCGAGCTTCGCGCGGAGCTCACCGGCGGGCGCTCGTCGTTCGATCCGGTCGACCTCCTGCGCGCCCGGTACCGCGAGACCGAAGGTGCCGATGAGCTCGCACGCCTGCAGGACGTCGACCTCCGCATCTATCTCGTCGACGACCTGCTCGTGAAGACCGACCGCGCGTCGATGGCGCACTCGCTCGAGGCCCGTGTGCCGTATCTCGACACGGTCGTGACGAACCTCGCGCTCGCGCTGCCCACCCGGCACAAGATCCGCGGCCTCTCGAAAAAGGTGCTCCTGCGCAAAGCGGCCGCACCACTCCTACCGAGGGAGATCGTCCGCGGCAAGAAGCGTGGTTTTTCGATCCCGGCGGCCGCCTGGCTCAGGGGCGAGCTCGAGCCGTTCGCGCGGGAAACGCTCTCACGCCAGACGCTGCGCCGCCAGGGCTTCTTCATGCCCGAGGTGGTGCAGCGCCTGCTCGACGACCACGTCGCCGGCCGCGAGGATCGCAGCCGCCAGCTCTGGGGCCTGCTCGCCTTCACGCTCTGGCACGAACGGCACGTCGAGCAGCAGCCGCAGGAGGCGTCAAGGCCCGAAGTGCTCGTCGAGCGCTGACCTAGACTGCCGTGATGCCTCGCCCGCTCGTCGTCCACGTCGTCGGCGCGCGCCCGAACTACATGAAGGTGGCTCCGGTGTACGCCGAGCTGGAGCGGCGCGGCCTCGTCGAGCAGCGCCTGGTGCACACCGGCCAGCACTTCGACGCACTGCTGAAAGACGTCTTCTTCGCGGAGCTGCCTTTGCCTCGCCCGCACGTCGAGCTCGACGTCGGGTCGGGCTCCCATGCGGATCAGACCGGCCGCGCGCTGATCGAGCTCGAGCGCGTCTTCGTCGAGCTCGAGCCTGCCCTCGTGACGGTTGCGGGCGACGTCAACTCGACGCTCGCCGCTGCCCTGGCGGCGGTGAAGGTCGGTGTCCCCGTGTGTCACGTCGAGTCCGGGTTGCGCAGCTTCGACTGGCAGATGCCGGAGGAACACAATCGTCGTGTCGCCGATCATCTCTCGTCGCTCTTGCTGACATCTCTGCCCAGTGGAAACGACAACCTCGCGGCGGAAGGCATTTCCTCCGAGCGGATCGCCTTCGTCGGGAACACCATGATCGACACGCTGCTCGCGAACGTCGATGCGGCTCGCGGGCTCGAGGCGTGGCGGGAGTTCGCACTGAAGCCGGGCGAGTACGCCCTCGTAACCCTGCACCGCCCGGCTCTCGTGGACGCGCCGGAGCTGCTGGCGCGAACCGTCGATGCACTCGACGCGCTCGCTGCGACACTCCCCGTCGTCTTCCCGGTGCACCCGCGGACGCAGAGGATGCTCGACGGGCTCGGCAGACGGCCGACTGCAGTTCTCGTCCCGCCACTTCCGTACCGCGCCTTCCTCTCACTCGAGGCTGAAGCCGCTGCGGTGATCACCGACTCGGGCGGCATCCAGGAAGAGACGACGGTCCTCGGAGTTCCGTGTTTCACGCTCCGCGACAACACGGAGCGGCCTGAGACTCTGGAGGGGACGAACACGTTGCTCGGCCTCGACCCCGAAGCCCTTCGGGACATCCCGTCGCTGCTTGCGGAACCCAAGCCCGGCCGGATCCCGCCGCTGTGGGACGGCCACGCAGGCGAGCGCGCAGCGGACGCGGTCGAGCAGCTTTTGAGCCTCGTGGAGATCACCGCCTGAAGGTCTGGGTAGACATGACCGCGTCCGCGCACGTGCTGGTCTTCAGGCCGCTGATCGGGCTGTTACGCGAGCGGGGCGACGAGGTCGAGATCACCGCGCGCGACTACGCGCAGACGTTGCAGCTGCTCGAGCTGCACGGGCTCGAAGCGACGGTCGTCGGCCGCCACGGCGGGCGTTCGCGGCTCGGCAAGGCGCGTTCGCTCGCGTCGCGCCTGCGCGCGTTACGCAAGTGGGCGCGCCCTCGCGGCTTCGACCTCGCGCTGGCGCACGGGTCGCACGAGCTCACAATGAGCGCGCGGCGGCTCGGCATCCCGAGCACGACGACGCACGACTACGAGTTCGCCACGCTGCAGCACCACCTCGGCATGCGCGCAGCGACGAAGGTGGTCGTGCCGGACTCGATCCCCGCGGAGCGGCTCGCCCGCTTCGGCGCCAGGCCGCCGAAGCTCCTGCGCTATCCCGGCCTGAAGGAGGAGTACTACCTCTCAGATTTCGAGCCCGACCCTGCCGTGCCGGAGCGGCTCGGAGTCGACCGCGGCCGCGTGCTCGTGGTGCTACGGCCGCCGCCCGACGTTTCGCTCTACCACCGGCATTCCAACCCGCTGTTCCCGCAGACGCTCGGCTTTCTCGGCAGCCTCGACTCGGTGCACGCGGTCGTCCTGCCGCGGACCGAGGAGCAGCGCGACTACGTCCGCAAGCTCACGCTGCCATCGGTGATCGTCCCGGATCGCGCAGTCGACGCCCAGAGCCTGATCGCGCTCGCCGACGTCGTCGTCTCCGCCGGCGGGACGATGAACCGCGAAGCCGCCGCGCTGGGAGTGCCCGTCTACACGACGTACGGCGGCCGGCTCGGAGGAGTGGACGAGGAACTGATCCGCCAGGGCCGGCTCAAGCCGCTGACGGATCCGCGCGCCCTCGAGCTGCAGAAGCGGGAAGCCGGCTCAGGCAGCCGCGTCCGCCGCGATCCGGCGGTCCTGCTCGACCTGCTGCTCACCGCACGTGGCGACGACGTGTAGGACATCGCCGCCGTAGCGATCGAGCTTCGTCGGCCCGACTCCCGGCACGGCTGCGAGCTCGGAGAGGTCACGCGGACGGCACCCGGCGATGTCGGCGAGTGTCGAGTTGTGAAAGACGACGTAGGCGGGCAGATCGTCGGCTGTTGCGCGCTCGAGCCGCCACCGCTTCAGCGCCGTATAGAGCGGGTCGTCGGGCTCGGCTGTGCGAACGGGCCGGGCTGCGATCCCGAGCTCGCCGAGGAAACGGCTCGGCTTCCCGCTCCAGGTCAGAGCGAGCTGTCGCTTCGCCCGCGTGAGGCCGACGTAGAAGAGCCGCCGCTCCTCCGCGATCTCGCCCGGCTTCTTTGCCTGTCTGATCGGCAGCTCTTTCTCCTCGACCCGCGGGATGAACACGGCCTCGAACTCGAGGCCTTTCGCTCCGTGGAGCGTGAGCAGGTGAACGCCCCGCCGGTCGGCGCCCGTCGAACCGAATCGAGCCTCCAGGTCGGCGATGAACGCTCGAGTCGTCAGCTCGCCGTCATCGAACTCTTCGGCCAGGCGAATGAGGCGTCCGAGATCCGACTGGCGCACCATCTCCCGTTCGCCGAGCTTCTCCGGCGGCCGCTCGCGCCACCCCGCCTCCTTCGCGTAAGCACGCACCGTCGCGGCCACGTCCGCCGAGTCCACCCGCCGCAGGCGGCGCAGCAGCTGGCGCGCGGCCTCGCGCCCGAGCAAGGACGCACCCTGGAACGGGATCTTCGCCTCGTGCAGCGGCTCTTCGAAGTCGGCCAGCCTTGCGTTCGTGCGAGAGAGGATCGCGATCTCCTCGAGCGGCACGCCTTCCTTGTGCAACGTCCTCACACGTTCGACGACGAACGCGACTTCGCCTTCGCGCGCCGGGAACGACTGCGTGATCGGTTCCGGCCCCGAGCCGAGGGTCGCGCGCAGGATCTTCTCCGCGCCGCCCAGCGCCGGGACGATGCGGTTCGCCAGCGCGAGCACCTCGGGCGAAGAGCGGTAGTTGTCCTCGAGCCGGATCACGGTCGCGTTCGGAAAGCGCGTCGGCAGACCGAGCAAGTACGCCGGCGATGCTCCTGTGAACGCGTAAATGGACTGATAGTCGTCGCCGACGGCGCAGAGCTCGTCACGCTCACCGAGCCAGCGGTCGAGGAGGGTCTGTTGCAACAGGTTGACGTCCTGGTACTCGTCGACGGTGAAGGCACTGAAATGCTTACGAATCTCGGCCAGCGCCTCCGGTCGCTCATCGAAGAGGCGGATCGTCAACTCGAGCACGTCCTCGAAGTCGACGAAGCCGCGCTCCTCTTTCTCGACCTCGTAACCGCGAAAGATGCGGAACATCAGATCGGACGGGATCGGCGGTTCGTGATCGCCGAGCTCGGCGAGATAGGTAGCGGGAGTGAGCCTGCGATTCTTCGCCCACTCCACCTCGGTCGCGAGGTCACCTGCGGGACGGAACTTGTACGGCGGCGGCAGCGTGTTCCCGAGTTGCCGCAAGAGCAGCGCCTTCGACGCCATGATCCGGTCCGGCGGATCGCCCAGCCGGTGCAGCTGCCGTAGCGCGGCCGAGTGAAACGTTCGCGCCGACACGCCGCCGACGCCAAGCCGCTCCAGCCGCCCGCGCATCTCGGTCGCCGCCTTGTCGGTGAACGTGACGGCGAGGATCTCGTGCGGCTCGAATTCGCCGATTGCAACCTGGTTGGCGATCCGGCGCGTAATCGTCGTCGTCTTTCCCGAGCCGGCGCCGGCAAGGATGCAGACAGGCCCGCGCACGGTCTCCACCGCTCGGCGCTGTTCCGGGTTGAGGCCGGCGAAGATACGGTCCTGGTCCACCCGTGCACCGTAGAGACCGCACGGGACGGTGACTGTGCCGAGTTAGTGCAAAGTGTCTTCTAGAACGGCGGCGCCGGCCCGTTTCGGGTCGCGGAGCATCGCCGTCAGCCGCGAAACGACGTCGAGGGTCTCGCCCCGCTCCACCATCCGTTCTAGCTCGCCGAGCCCTTCGTCGAGCCAGTCGGGGTCGATGGGCGGGCGCGCCGCCCGGAGGATCTTCGGATGAGAGGTCGGGCCGACCTTCTCGCCCTCGGTCCACAGCTCCTCATGCAGCTTCTCGCCTGGGCGAACACCCACGAAGGTGATGTCGATGTCCGTCTTGGGGTCCTTGCCGGACAGCCGGATCATGTTGACCGCCAGGTCGAGGATCTTCACCGGCTCACCCATGTCGAGCACGTAGACCTGACCCCGGCCGCCGATCGCTCCGGCCTGCACGACGAGCGACACAGCCTCCGGGATGGTCATGAAGTAGCGAGTCATATCCGGATGGGTCACTGTGACAGGGCCGCCCTTCTCGATCTGCCGCCGGAAGATCGGGATGACGCTCCCCGAGGAGTTGAGGACGTTGCCGAAGCGAACGGCGACGAAGCGCGTGCTGATGTCCTTGCGGTGACCGTAGGCCTCGACAATCCACTCGCACAACGCCTTCGATTGTCCGAGGAGGTTCTTGGGGTTCGCGGCCTTGTCGGTCGAGACGAGCACGAAGCGCTCCGTCCCGTACTCGACCGCCACGTCGGCCATCACGCGCGTCGCGAGCGTGTTGTTGCGCACGGCCTCTAGCGGGTTCGCCTCGAGAAGAGCGACGTGCTTGTACGCGGCGGCGTGGAAGACGACGCCCGGCTTGTAGCGCTCGAAGACCTGGCTCATCTTGGCGCGGTCGCCGCAGTCCCCGAGCACCGTCGCCACCGCCGAGAAGTCGCGCTCACCCACGAGCTCCCGCTCGATGTCGAAGAGCGCCGCTTCCGAATGCTCGACGAGCACGAGCCGCACCGGCCCCACTCTGGCGATCTGGCGGCAGAGCTCGGCGCCGATCGAGCCGCCCGCGCCCGTGACGAGGACGGTCTCGCCGGAGAGGTACTTCGCGATCGACCCCATGTCGACCTCGACGGGCTCGCGGCCGAGCACATCCTCGACCTGGACGGGTCGAATCTGCCCGGCGAGGTTGAGGTCGCCGGAGATCAGCTCGTAGAGCCCCGGCAGCGTCTTGACGGCGACGTTCGCAGCCTGGGCGATCTCGACCACCTGCTGGCGTGTCTCGCCCGATGCGGACGGGATTGCGATCAGCACTTCGTCCGGCGGGTTGTCGCGCAGGATGTGCGGCAGATCGGCCGTGGTGCCGAGCACGCGGATGCCGTGCAGGCGGATGTTCTTCTTGCGCGGGTCGTCGTCGATGAGGCCGATGGGCGTGTAGCCGCCCGCAGGAGCCTTGAGCATCTCGCGGACCACCAGCTGAGCCGCGTCGCCCGCGCCGACGACGATCACTTCCTTGCCGCGCGCAACGAGCGACGCCGCGCCCGGCCGCTCGATCAAGCTGCGCGCAATCAGGCGCGTGCCGGCGACGAACGCGAGCAGGATCAGCCAGTCGAGCACCGCGATCGATCGAGGGAGCGGGAAGCCGTGGACAGGATGCGCGAAGTAGACGACGAGGTCGGCGACGATGCACGCCGCGGTGACGCCGCGCGCCGCGCCCCACATGTCCCGCGTAGAGACGTAACGCCACCAGCGATTGTAGAAGCCAAATGCGATGAAGATCGCGAGCTTGATCGCGACCACGACGAGGATCGTGTCGATCATCAGGCGGTGGTACGGCCCGGGCACGCCCTTGTCGAAGCGCAGCCAGAAAGCGAGCCACCAGGCGACCGCGATCAGGGCGCCGTCCGCGAGCAGCTGCCAGAGGCGATGTCTGTTGATGGGAATCACGAGGCGACCGGCGCGGACGCTTGAACGACCGAGACAACCTGTTCTTGCGTCGCCGCGTCGATGCCCGCCCAGATCGGGACGGAGAAGTTCTCCTGCGCGAGCTGCTCGGTGACGGGCAGCGTGCCGCGAACGTAAGCGAGCGCGGAGAATGCGGACTGGAGGTGCAGCGGCGTCGTGTAGTACACGGCGCTCCCGATCCCGGCTTCCTTCAACGCCGCGCGAATGCGGTCGCGTTCGACCGAGCGACAGACGAACAGATGGTAGACGTGGCCAGGCTCGTCCTCGGGTAGCTCGCACACAGCGCCGAGGCCGAGCTCGGCGTAACGCGCGGCGGCTTCGCGGCGCAGAGCGACCCAACCGTCGAGCTCGGCGAGGAAGATGCGCAGCACCGCCGCCTGAATCTCGTCGAGGCGCGAGTTGTAGCCGATCAGCTCGAAGTCGACCTTGTCGCGCGAGCCGTGGAAGCGGAGCGTGCGGACGCGTTCGGCAAGCTCGGGATCGTCTGTGGAGACGAGCCCGCCGTCGCCGATGCAGAAGAGGTTCTTCGTCGGATAGAAGCTGAACGTGGAGGCAATCCCGCCGCGCGCGATGTCGGGCGAGCCGAACGCCTGCGCTGCGTCCTCGATGACCGGGACGCCGAGCTGACCGAGCTCGGCCAGCGGCGCAGGGCGACCGAAGAGATGAACCGCAAGGATCGCCTTTGTCCGCGGCGTGATCCGCGCGGCGACGTCCTCAGGATCGAGATTCATCGTCCCGGCGTCGACATCCGCGAACACAGGCGTCGCTCCGCGCCGCGCAATCGCCTCTGCAGTCGCGTAGAAGGTGAACGCCGGACAGATCACCTCGTCGCCCGCTTCGATGCCGAGCGCGTCCATGACGAGCACGAGCGCGTCGGTGCCGTTCGCGACGCCGACCGACTCCGCTACGCCGAGATAGTCGGCCGCCTCGCGCTCGAACGCGGCCACGTTCGGCCCGAGAATGAATTCACCGCTTGTGAGCACGCCCTCGATCGCCTCGCGAATCCGGGGCAGAAACGGCTCGTACTGTGCCTTGACGTCAACCAGTGGAATCGGGCGCACGGCTCGCAAGTCTAGAAGACCGTATTCGCCGCACGATCAAGTACGCCAGGAGCGCCGCGATCGCGGCGGCCACAGCGTAGTCGGCGAAGCGGAAGTCACGGTGAAAACGCTCGTAGCTCGAGCCGAGCCCGTAGCCGGCTCCCGCGAACGCACAGGCCCAGACCGCCGATCCGATCAGCGTCAACACGCTGTAGCGCCACAAGGGCATCCGGAAGATCCCGGCCGGGATCGAGATGAAGGACCGGACCACGGGAGTGAGACGGCCGATCAGGACCGCGAGATCGTCCCAGCGGTCGAACCAACGCTCTGCCCGATCGAGCTTCTGCGGGTTCAAATGGAGCCAGCGTCCACGGCGCTCGAGCAACGGACGCCCTCCATAGCGTCCGATCGCCCAGCCTCCGATCGAGCCGACGAGGTAGCCAAGGGTGCCGGCGAGGGCCATGGCGACATAGGCCCACGCATGGGTGGAGAGGCGCGCTCCGAAGACGTCGACGTGCTGGCCCGCGAAGGCTCCCGCTGCCAGCGCGCCCGCGTAGAGCATCACGAGCTCGCTCGCGGCCGGCAGCACGGCGTCGATCGCCATCAAGCCGAAGACGGCGTAGATGCCATGGTTTCCGACCAGCGAGGTGAGGGAGCTCGTAAGGCCGGCGACCGGCATCCCGGCGGAGCTTACTGACGTCAGCTGTCGCGAATGAGACCTTGCCGGCGCGCGACGACCACGGCCTCGAGCCGGGAATGGGCGCCGAGCCCCTTCAGCACGTGTCGGATGTGATTGCGCACCGTCTCCGTCGTCAGATGGAGCTCTGCGGCGATCTGCTCGGTCGACCCGCCCTGCGCGAGGAGGTGGAGAACCTGCCTCTGGCGAGGCGTCAGGTCCGCCTCGACCGGACGACGCGGTTGCTCGTCGAGCAAGGCCACGGCGAAGACTGCCCGGTCGGGATCGTCGCCGGGAATCGAGACGGAACTGATCAAGGCCCGCGCGCGCGACCCGTCACGCGTGATGACATCGACCTCGTAGTCGGTGAAGGGCACGCCGTCGAGCTTGCGCTCGAACTCTCGGTGGGCGAGGGGGGCATGTTCGGGCGCAACGGTGTTCGCCAGGGCGATGACGCCCTCCAGATCGCCGAACAGCCCGCGAGCCGCTTCGTTCATCCAGGTGATCCGTCCCTCACGGCTCACGATGACGCTCGGAAGGCCGAGGTGACCGAGTGTCGCGGTCAGGTCGACGCTGTTCTCGTCTTCGCTAGCCATGTACTTACGCTAGCCAGGCCACGACTGTCTAGGTCACCCCATTTGGGTCTGGTCTCGAGCGGGCATCCTTGCGACATTTGCGGCGTGGCGGTCCGACCCTTCTCGACGATCGTTGTCGTCGAAGAGAGCCCGGCAGTGCAGGAGCTCGTTGAACAGGCCGTGCGCGACGTTGGCGATTGCGTGCTCGTGACCCAGAATGCGCTGGAGGTGCTCGATGTTGCGCGGCGAGTGCGTATCGATCTGCTCGTGATCGATATCGATTCGGAACCGGGACTTGTCGAAGAAGTACGCGAGTCCCAGCCGGATTTGCGAGTCCTCTACCTGTCCGACCACGCCGACGAGCAACCGACCCGCCCCGAGCACAGCCTGCCGCTCCTCACACCGTTCTCACTCGGCGAGCTTCGTATGGCGGTCGCGAGTCTGCTCGATCCGTCCGAGTCTGAGGTTAGCGGCGGAGCCGGAACGGGGCCGTGAGCTCTACCGCTCCGACCTCGTTTGTGGCCGTGGCGCTGAAGACATAGCTGCCGGGTCGCCCCCGCCACGCGATCGACCCATCGCCTGCGGCAAGGCTTCGAGTCGCAAGTGTCTTCACGATCCCGCCCCCGGGTGTCTCGATGCGCAGCGCGACCCGCGCGGGCCGTGCAAGCTTGAAGGTTCCCGTCACCCGCCGGTGGCTCGCGGCGGCGGTCACGAAGCCGAGCGTGTTGTTGAGCGCGAATTGGCGGTCGGCGACGGAGTGCCGTCCAAGATCGTCGTCCGCGATCGTCCTGAACGTCCATGCACCCTCGGGTTGTCCCGTGCCCGTCCAGTCGAACTTGTAGCTGCCGGCCGCGCGCGCACCCGAGTCCAGCGGGACGACGACTCCCCCGGGGCCGGTCAGCGTCGCCGTCACAGTCGAGGGCCGGACGAGCTTGTACGCGAACGTCTGCGTGTCGTCCACACCGTCTGCGTTCGGCGACAGGACGCGAGCAGGCGGAGCCGGTGCGTAGACGCCGTAGTAGAACAGCGTCAGCGCCTCCGCCACGGCGCGCTCGCCGCCGGGATCGGACGGCCTGTTCAACAGCTTGCCGTCGAAGGCCATCGTCGTCGAGCCGCCCGCATCGAGCGCCGACGCGGTGACGCAACCGAGGCGCATCATGGTGAGCGCGAGCTCGAAGTTCGTCAGGCCGGTGCTGTAGCCGGGCTGTCGGCCGTCGACTGCGACGAGCAGGATCCGGCCGTCCGCCGTCTGACCGACTCCAGTGCGCGGATGCCGATAGGCGAGCTGGTCGGTGGTGAAGCCTTCGAGCGAGCGGAACACCGGCTTGCCCTCGCGGACGATGACCGGGCCGCCCCCGAGTGCCTCCGGGACGTTCGCCCAGGGTGGCGTGAGCGTCAGCAGCACCGTGACGGTCGCGCCCTGTGGTACTTCGGTGGACAGAAACCCCGCCTGGGAGCCACGCGCGACGAGCACCGCCCCGTCAGCCGGGATCGACTGGTTGCCGCCGCTGACGTACTGCGTGACGACGCCTGTCAGGGGCGTGTTCGGCTTCGTCGCAGGGAAGGGCTGGATGATCGCCTGCGCGCCCGCGTTCTCGGCCGGCGTGCGCGCGCCCCACGCACGCGTGTACAGCGTCGTGCGATTCGGCCGAGGTACTTCGTTGATCCCGAGGATCCGGCGCTGCCCCGAACCCTGCCATGTGCCGGCAAGGCGCACGCGCTCGACATGAAGAACACCGTCCGTGTCGATCCCGACGGTCGAACGAAAGTCGACCGGGCCGCTGTCGAGGATCCCGTCGCGAATGAGCCCGCCCGTCGGATGGCCGTCGGTCCAGCTGAAAAGGTCGCCGTTCACTCCTGCGACGGTTGCCTCTGCCGAAACGCGCTTCTGCATCGACGTCACGCGTTCACGGCCGAGGATCGCATTGTTCGAGAGGACCGGCTTCAGCGCGTACAGTCCCGTTGGTTTCGGCGCGGTGATCACGTTGATCACGACCGGCCCATGCCCGGTGAACTCGACCTGCCGCGAATAGACCACGCCCGGCAGAAGCGTCTGCCCCCGGACCGGTACGGCCGCGGCAGCTCCCGGTACGACAAAAAGCCCTGCAAAGAGGACGCAGATGACGGCTCTACGGACCACGACCCCGGCCGAGGTTAGCTGAACGGGATGTCGGCTAATGCAAGGAGACTGTTAGGTAAGTTCGTCCGGCGTGACGCTTCCGCCACGCCGGACGAACTCGGAGTACGGCTCTAGCGCTGCGTTGCTGCGGGCCTGACGACCTTGAATCCATGGAGATTCAGCTTGACCGAATTGATCACCTGCGCGCAAGCCTGACCGACGTCGAGCAGATACATCGTCGGCGTGTCACCCTGGGCGGCGATGTCGAGTGCAGTGTCGACGAAGGTGGTGCCGTCATCCGCCCGCACCTCGTAGCCGATGTACTGGAGGACCGGAATGCCGCTGGTAAAGCACGCGCCTAGCACCGCCTGGATCGCCGTGTCGTCCTTCTTCAGCGTTGCGACCTGCTTCTTGAGCGCATTGAACTCCGCGCGTGACGGCCCCGCTTGCTGACTTCCGACCGCGGTCGTGACGTACAACAGCGCGGCGCCCGCCAAGGCGGCTACGAGTAGCGCAAACCCCTTCATTCGCTCCTCCGTTTCAAAGAGATGACCCCAGTCCGGCAACACTTGCACTCGAGCCGGATCGCGGCAAGGGGGCGAGCTCGAATCGCCCGCTCAATTCCAGACTTTGACGTCCCGGTAGAGCGTGTCCCGCTGAACGGGGACCTTGCCGAGGGCCTTGATCAGGTGAACGAGCTCCTCGGTCGAAGTGCGATGAGTCGTCCCCGCGGCCGAGACGACGTTCTCCTCGATCATCACCGAGCCCATGTCGTCGGCGCCGAACCCGAGCGCGACCTGGCCGATCTTCATCCCCTGCGTCACCCAGGAGGACTGGATGTGCGGAACGTTGTCGAGATAGATGCGCGACACGGCCTGCGTGAGCAAGTAGTCGAACGACGTCGGCATGTCCTCGCGGGCGACCTTGCCCGCGAGCCGGTTGCCGTCGTTCTGAAACGTCCACGAGATGAAGGCGCGGAAGCCGCCGGTCTCGTCCTGCAGCTCGCGGATGCGGCGCATGTGCTCGACGCGCTCGGCGACGGTCTCCACGTGGCCGTACATCATGGTCGCCGTCGTCGACATGCCGAGGCGGTGTGCGTGGCGCATGACGGCGAGCCACTCGTTCGTCTTCGTCTTCTTCGGCGCGATCACCTCTCGGACACGGTCGACGAGGACCTCGCCCCCGCCGCCCGGAATCGAGTCGAGACCCGCGTCACGGAGACGCGAGATCGTCTGCCACAGCGTCAGCTTGCTGCGCCGCGAGATGTGTTGGATCTCCGGCGGCGAGAGGGCATGCAGGTGGATCTTGTAGCGCGCCTTGATCGAGCGGAACAGATCCTCGTAGTAGTCGATGCCGAGATCCGGGTGGTGACCGCCCTGCATCAGCAGTCCGGTGCCGCCGAGGGCGATTGTCTCTTCGATCTTCTTGAAGATGACGGGCTTCGGCAGCAAGTAGCCCTCGCGTGTGTCGCCGGGACTGCGGTAGAAGGCGCAGAAGTCGCAGTCGGTATGGCAGATGTTCGTGTAGTTGAGGTTGCGGTCGATGATGAATGTGATCCGGTCGGGATCGGCCCTGCGGTTCCTGATCTCGTTGGCGGCGCGCCCGACCGCGACGAGGTCACGCGACTCCAGCAGCGCGAGCCCTTCGTGATCGGAAATGCGCTCGCCGTCGAGGACCTTCTCGAGGATCGGCGCGACACTCTCGGGACGGTGTCCGACACCGAGCCTGTTGGGAGCCCGTCCCGCTACACGGCTCACGCCGCGCCCTCGCTGAGAGTCGTCACGATCTCGTCACACCCACGACACGGTGTCTGACACCCGGGCCTGGCTCATACCGGCAGGGCCTCTCGGACGAAGCGCAGTTCGGGCACCTCGTCCAGCTCGCCGGCCTCGTGGGCCAGCTCCAGAAAGGTCATCAGGCCGGCGCGCTCGCGCGGGCCGAAGCGATAGCGCAGCTTCTCGAAGTAGCGGGCCAGGAAGCCGGCCGGATACCCGTAGCGTTCGCTCGCCTCGTAGGCGAGCCGCTCGGGCTCGGCGCGCGCGAACCGCACCGAGGCGACCAAGGCGTCCTCCAGCTCCGCCAGCCCGGCCTGCACAGGCTCCGGACACGCCCAGACGGCGAACACCATCGGCAGGCCCGTGCGCTCGAGCCACAGTCGTCCGAGGTCGTAGTGCGGGGTCGGATCCTCGAAGGCGGACTTCAACGCCGCATCCCCGATCAGGAGCTTCGCATCCGCCTCCTCGCCGAGCGGCACGTGCTCGGCCTCCGGCAACAGCACCTTCGTCAGCACGACCGAGGTCGCCGACTCCGGCGTGACGGCGACCGTGCGCACCTGCTCGAGCGGCCTGCGCGAGACGAGCTGGATCGAGTCCACCGCCCCCTCCGAGCTGACGCACAGGCGCGGCAGCAGCCGTAGGCGCTCCGCGTTCCTCGCGTACTCGATCGACGAGATCGGCGCGAGATCGAGCTCGCCGGCGAGCACGCGGCGGTTGAGCTCGGTCGGCACGCCCTGGATCTCCTCCACCTCGGCCTCGAGCCGGTAGAAGACCGGCGCCATGTTCACATAGGAGATGCGGCCGAGCTTCACCACCGATGCACCTCGTTATAGAGCGTGTCGCGCTGAACTGGAATTCGCCCCGCCGCACGGACGACTCTCACGAGCTCGGGGATCTTCTGCTCCGTCTCGGTGCGCGCGCCCGCGGCATGGAAGATCTGCTCCCGCACGACCGTGCCCTGCACGTCGTTCGCGCCGAAGTGCAACGCGACCTGCGCGAGCGGCAGGCCCATCATGATCCAGTAGGCCTTCACGTTCGCGATGTTGTCGAGCAGCAGCCGCGAGACCGCGATCATCTTCAGGTCGTCCGAACCGGTCGTGTGCTTCCAGCCGCGCCGCTCGAAGACGGTGTTTTCCGGATGGAACGCGAGCGGGATGAACGCGAGAAAGCCGCCTGTCTTGTCCTGCTGCTCGCGCAGCCGCAGGAGGTGGTCGACGCGCTCCTCGTAGGTCTCCACGTGCCCGTAGAGCATCGTGCAGTGCGTCGGGATTCCGAGCCGGTGCGCCGTGTCGTGTGTGTGGAACCAGAAGTCCGGATGCTCCTTACCCGGTGCGACCAGCCGGCGCACGCGGTTGGCGAAAACTTCCGCGCCGCCGCCGGGCAGCGAGCCTAGCCCGGCCGCCTGCAACTGCCGCAGCACCTCCTCGTGGGTGAGGCCGGAGAGCTTCGTCATGTGGTGGATCTCGCTCGCGGTGAAGAGCTTCAGGTGCACGTCCGGCAGGGCCTCGTGCAGCGAGCGGACGATGCCGAGGTAGTAGTCGAAGTCGACGTGCGGGCTCTCGCCGCCCACCATGTGGATCTCCGTGAACCCTGAGAGCTCGTGCTGGTGGATCGCGTCCGCGACGAGCTCGTCCGGCGTGTACGTGTAGGCGTCGGATTGCTTGTTCGTCACCGCGAAGGCGCAGAACTTGCACTTCACCCGGCAAACGTTGGTCTGGTTCAAGTAGAGGTTCTGGACGAAGTAGACGCGGTCGTCGCCCCCCCGCACGCGTCGCGCGAGATCAGCGAGCTCGCCAAGCGCCAAAATGTCGTCGCTCTCCATCAACGTCACGCCGTCCTCGAAGTCGAGGCGCTCTCCGGCTTCCACCTTGTCGCGGATGGGAGCGAGCAGGTCGGTGCGTTCCAGGAGGGCCATCAGTGGTGGTCCTGCCGGTGGCATTGGCGGATGCCTGGGTCGCGAGCACCAAGCGATGCAAGGACGCAGGGAGTGCCCGGGCTGGTTTGCCCGGGCGCGACTGAGGATGCGGCAGCGTGCCGCGTGATCGCGGGCCGGCCGCCGCTGAATGTCGCCGGCAGGGCCACTAACGTTCTCGATCCACGACGGCGTAGGTCAGGGACTCGAGCTCTTCGCGATGCAGCTCGCCGTTGAGGCATGCACGGGCATTGCGCGCATACGCAAGCGCGACCTCGCGGCTCTCCTCGATCGCCCCTGTCGAAGCGACGCGCAAAAGCGCACCTTCCAGCTGGGATCGACCCGCAAGCGCCTCGCGCACGGCCTCGTCTCGTTGCGCAGCGAGCAGCAACGGCAGCGTCGGCGTCCCCTCGCGCAGATCGGTGCCGGCGATCTTCCCGGTCTCGATCGTGACGCCCGAGCAGTCGAGGATGTCGTCGGTGATCTGGAACGCGACGCCGAGCGCGAGCCCGAAAGCACCCGAGCCGCCGGCCAGCCGGCACGCAGCCTCGAAGAGCTTGCCCGTCTTCAGCGTGCAACGTTCGAGGTACGCCTCGACTCTGGTGTCCGGATCGAAGCGCTGGGAACGCTGCAGGGCCTCGCCCCGCGCAAGGCAGAGCGTGGCGTTGGCCAGCACGGCCACCGCGTGCGTGTCGCCGGTCGCGGCCAACTCGGCGAACGCGCGGGCAAAGAGATAGTCGCCGGCGGCGCGTGCCGCCTCCGGGCCGTGCGCCGACCAGGCCGACGCGTGTCCGCGCCGTAGACGCGCGCCGTCGATCAGGTCGTCGTGCATCAGGGTCGCCAGATGGACGAGCTCGACCGCGATTCCTGCGACGACGGGCGGTGTGGATCCAGGCGGTGTGGAGAGGTACACGAGCAGCGGGCGTAGCCGCTTGCCGCCGGCGGCGAGCGCCTCTGCCCCCACCTCGGCGACGACACCTCGATATGCGCCGACGGCCTCCTCGAGCCGCTCCTCCAGATCGCCGAGATAAGCGTCGAGGCCGGGCGAATCGCGAATCTCGGCCAGTGCGCTCATTCGACTTCCGCCGTATGCAGCGCGACGATCCCGCCCGCGAAGAGGCGCACCCGAACGTCGCGGAACCCCGCCGCCGCGATCATCTCCGCGAGCTCAACCGGACCGGGAAAGCGACGGACGCTGGCGGGCAGGTACGTGTACGCGGATCCACCTGGAATCAGCTTGCCTAGCAACGGTACGACTCCGTCGAACCACAAGCGGTAGAACGGCGCAAGAGGACCGCGCGCACGCGTGATCTCGAGGATCCCCACCCGGCCGCCGGGACGAAGAACGCGGCGGAGCTCGGAGAGCGCGCGCTGCAGGTCGTCGACGTTGCGCACGCCGAAGCCGACCGTCGCCGCATCGAAGCTCGCGTCGGCGAACGGCAGCTCCAGCAGATCTCCGCAGATCCACTCGAGCTCAGGCGCCTTGCGCCGTGCGCGCTCGAGCATTGGCTCCGAGAAGTCGAGACCCGTCACGCGTCCACCGGCGCGTGCAGCCGCGACGGCGAGATCGCCGGTTCCACAGCACGCATCGAGCACGTCGTCGCCCGGCCGGACGATCGCCTCGGCCGTCAGCCGACGCCAGCGCCGATCGAGGCCCGCCGTCATCGTCCGGTTCATGGCGTCGTAGACGGGCGCGATGCGGTCGAACATGCGCCGGACTGCGTCCGGCGCCAGTCGGCCGGATTGGTAGTTGGTGCTCATAGGCCGACCTGTGGCCTATGAGCGGTGGAGGGGGCTTCGGGAGGAACCGGGAGGTTCCCCCGCCTGCTCTCCTCGGTCGCCGCGGCGATCTCAGCGGCGCGGGGGCCGAGGCGCACAGGAAAGAAGGGGGCTCGTGGGGGAAACATGGTTTCCCCCACGGGAGCGAGCCGAAGGCGAGCGACGCTCATTCGCCCCATCTCTTGACGAGCTCGCTGTCCAACCCGAGCTGGTCGAGCGCGCGGCCGACAATGAAATTCACGAGGTCGTCGACCGACTCGGCTCCGTGATAGAAGCCGGGCGCAAGGAACAACACGGTCGCGCCGGCTTCCTTGACGGTCAGCATGTTGCGCAGGTGGATCAGGGACAGTGGCGTCTCGCGCGGCATCACCACGAGTTTCCGTTCCTCTTTCAGCGCCACCGATGCAGCACGGTGGATGAGGTTCGACATCGCGCCGGAGGCGATCGTCCCGAGCGTGCCCATCGAGCAGGGGCAGATGACGTAGGAGTCGACCTTTGCCGACCCGCTTGCGTACGGCGCCTTCCAGTCGTTCGGCTCGTAGACGGTCACGTTCCCGCCCGGGGCGTGCTCGAGCAGGCGCGTGAGCGTCTCGTCCCGCGAAAGCCTCGGATTGGCGTAGAGCTCCGTTGCGAGCACTTCGATGCCAGCGCTGGACGCGCAGATTCCGAGCTCCACATCGGCCCCGGCGAGCGCCTCGACGAGCCGAGCCGCATAAGGAGCGCCCGAGGCGCCCGTTATGCCGAGGAAGATTCGCACCGCGGGCCTATTTCGGGCCCTTGGAGGCGAGGAGGAACGCCGCCAGCTGCGATAGCTGCTGGTCGTCGAAGCCGAACTTCGGCATCACGTTGTTGCCGAACTTGGACGGGTCGCGGATGTATTGCATCAAGAACTGCTTGGTGCGCCCCTTCGTACCTTCGGCGCTGAGATCGGGCGCACCCTGGTTCGAGCTGCCCGTGCCGAGATAGGTGTGACACGCGGTGCAACCGGAACTGGCGAAGATCTTGGCACCGGCGATCGCGTCGGCGTTCCCTGTAAAGCCTTGCCGTTGTGCCCACGTCGGCACGGCCTGCACGACCTCGCTCGCGAGCGCCTCTTTCGCAGTCGCGCCCTTGTACGTCAGGACGCCCATCGAGAGGATGACGAGGATCGCACCGATGACGGCAACCGGACGCCGCGTGAGCCGCCGCTCCATCCGCCGGTCGATGAACGGCAACAGGTACGCAATGATCAAGGCGATCGTCGGAATGCCGATGGTGCCGAGGATGACCGAGTCCGGCCACTTGAAGATGCGGAGCAGATAGAAGAGGAAGTAGAAGTACCAGTCCGGCCGCGGCACGAAGTTCGTGGTCGCGGGATCGGCCGGCTCCGAGTAGCGTGGGCCGAGCAGGCAGGAGTCGCCGCTGCCGCATGTGTTGGGATCCGGGCCGGACGTGAAGTACCAGACGGATGCAAGTCCGATGATGACCGAGACCACGACGAGGCTCATGACCGTGTCTTCGAACATCGCCCACGGATAGAACGGCTTCCCGCGCTTCTTGACGTCTGCTTTGTACTTCGCGAACTGGCGCCGCCACTCCTCGGTGCTCGCCATTAGACGTCGTCACCTCCGTTGCGGCGCCAGCCGCTGCGCGCAGCCGGTTGCGTCAGCCCGCTCCGTCCGTTGGTGGCAGGCTCGTCGGCGTCGTAGTCGGAGCCGGCAGCTTCACGCGACCAGGGCGGCGACGACACGCCGAGCCGGATGACGAGATAGAGATGAAGTCCGATCAACGCGAAGATCAGGCCGGGTATCAGAAGCATGTGCATCGAGTAGAAGATGCTGAGGGTGTTCTGGCCGATCTCTGCCCCGCCGCGTAAGAAGTCCGCCAGGAACGGGCCCAGAATAGGAGCCGTCCCGTTCAGGTTGATGCCGACCACGGTCGCCCAGTACGCCGTCTGATCCCAGGGGAGCAGATAGCCGGTGAAGCCCTCGAGCATCCCGACCGCAAGCAGGGTCACGCCGATGATCCAGTTGAGCTCGCGGGGATACTTGTACGCGCCGAAGAGAAAGACGCGGCCCATGTGGAAGAACATCAGGATGATGAAGACGCTGGCGCCCCACTTGTGCATGCCGCGGACGAGCCAGCCGAGCGTGAGGTCGTTGGTGATGTGCTGAATGGACTGGTACGCGTTCTGCGGATCGGGCTTGTAGTACATGGCGAGAATCACGCCGGTGAGCGCCTGCACGAGGAAGGCAGTCAGCGTCGCGGACCCGAGTGTGTGCCACCAGCCCGTGTCACCCGGGACCTTGCGGAAGAGGAAGTATTTGATCGCGCCGACCAGGCCGGAGCGCTCTTCGAGCCAGTCGATCGGATAGTTGACCGCGGCCTCGAGCTGCCGGCGGCGAGCGGACTTCTTCTTGCGCGTGGCGGTAGCCATTAGTGCGGCGGCTGCAAGGGGTAGAGGATCTGCTCCCAGCCGTCGACGTGCTGGCCGGGGCCCGTGAGCTTGTACTTGTAGATCAGAGCGTCTTTCCCCTCGCCCTTCACGTGCGACACGCTGTACGGCTTGCCGAGGACGAGGTGGCCGTCGACAATCGCGAACTCGTAGCGGTCGAGTGCGCGAACCGGCGGGCCCGAAACGCGATTGCCCTCGACGTCGTACTGGCCTCCGTGACACGGGCAGCCGTAGCCGCCGGCGGGAATCGCCGGGATCATCGTGACCCGCTGACCGGCCTTGCCGTTGACGTCCTTCTTCTGGTTGTCCTGCACCGGGCCGTTCGGCTGCACAGGGCAGCCGAGGTGCGCGCACCGGTTCGAGATGATCGTGAAGCTCGGCTCGCCGTTCAGGGCACCGTTGTTGCGGATGTACGCCGTGCGGTGCGACACCTCGCCGGCGTCCGGATGCATGAAGAACTTCGTCACGAACCACTGGCCCTCAGTGAAGTTCTCCAACGGGCCCAGATCGACCTTGGGATAGCCCTGCCCCTTGAACGCGGGCACGATCATGAAGCCGATCGCAGGCACAGTCACGAGACCACCGATGACGCCGCCCAGCCCGAGTGTCGCGCCCTCGAGGAACCGGCTGCGCGGAAAGCGCTCGCCGGGCTCGGGCTGGGGCATTGCCGCCTCGCCCCGATCGGCCGGAATGGCCGGCGCAGCGGTCGACTCGCGCGGAGCGCCGCTCTCAGGCTCGATCGCCCCGACGGGCTCGCCGCGAAATTCCTTGGTGGCGGCCCGGGCCCAGAAGAAGCCGCTGACCACCGCGATCACCACGCCGATCGGCACGATCACCTTCGGGTTGATGATCAGCCCGACGAGGATGCACGCGATCCCCGCCGCAAACCCGATCGGATAGAGCGAAGGACCCGGGGAATGCGGCCGGTCCCCGTGCTGAGGTTCCATCACCGAGCCTCCCCCTCTTGGGTCACCACTACTGGATTCAATCCCCGCCCTGTTCCGTGTGTCAACGACGTATCAATCGGCGCAACGGGCGGGAACTCTGACGGATTCGCCCGTTCGCTGCACGGGTGTCGAGCGAGATCCCGTACTCCTCCCAGCGCCGGTCGACGAGCGCCTGGACTTCGGGAGTCATCTGGATCTCGGGCGGCCACTCCCGGGTGCCCTCGTCGGGCCCCTTGTGGGTGGCGTCGATTCCCATCTTCCCGCCGTAGAACTGGCGCGTCGGGGCGTGGTCGAGATGGTCGAGCGGCCCCTCGGTGAGCAGCACGTCCCGGGCTGGATCGACGTTCGCACCGACGCGGAACATGACCTCTTGGTAGTCGTGCACGTCGACCCATTCGTCGACCACCACCACCGCTTTGGTCAGGCTCAGCATCCCGAGCCCCCAGATCGCGTGCATGACTTTCTGGGCGTGGCCCGGGAAGGCCTTGCGGATCGAGACGATGCAGCAGTTGTGGAACGCGCCTGCCACCGGCAGGTCGTAGTCGACGATCTCCGGGACGGTCATCCTGATCGCAGGCAGGAAAATCCGCTCGGTCGCCTTGCCGAGCCAGGCGTCCTCCTGCGGCGGCTTGCCGACGACGATCGAGGGATAGATCGCGTCGCGGCGCATCGTGATCGCGGTGAGTCTGAAGACCGGGAACGGCTCGGGCGGCGTGTAGTAGCCGGTGTGGTCTCCGAAGGGCCCCTCCTCGGTCAGCTCGTCCTTGTCGATGTAACCCTCGAGAACGATCTCCGCGTTCGCGGGCACCTCGAGATCGACCGTCTTCCCGTGCACGAGCTCGACGGGCGCGCCGCGCAGGAAGCCGGCGAGCATGAACTCGTCGATGTGTTTCGGGAGGGGCGCGCTCGCGGAGTAGACGGAGACCGGGTCGAGACCGAGGGCGACTGCCACTTCGATCTTCCCGTCGGTGGCGAGGTAGTCGGCGCGCCCGTCCTTGTGGATCTGCCAGTGCATCGCCGTCGCACGCTGACCCAGCTTCTGCATGCGATACATGCCGACGTTGCGCGTGCCGGTCCTCGGATCCTTCGTGATCACGGCTGGCAGCGTGATGAACGGAGCCGCGTCGTCGGGCCAGCATTTCTGGATCGGCAGCAGGTCGAGCGAGGCGTCGTCGCCCTCGAGCACGATCTCCTGGCACGGCGCGCGCCGGACCGTCCTCGGCCGCGAGTCGGCGATCGACTTCAGCTTCTGCAGTCCGCGCACCTTGTCGACGAGTCCGGACGGCGGTTGCATCTCGAGCACGTCGCTGAGCTTGGAGGCGACTTCATCGAGTGAGGGCGCGTCGAAAGCCATGCACATCCGGCGCTCCGTGCCGAACTGGTTGATCAGCAGCGGATGGTCGGAGCCCTTGACGTTCTCGAACAGCAGCGCGGGGCCGCCGGCCTTTACGGTGCGATCCGTGACCTCGGTGATCTCGAGCTCGGGATCGACCTCGGCGGCGATGCGGACGAGCTCGCCTTCGCGCTCGAGGAGCCCGATCCACGCGCGCAGGTCGGAGGGCGGCGCCATCGTCGATCAGTCTAGGGACTCGAGCGCCGTCTTCATTGCCTCCTCGAGAGTCATCTGTCTTCCTTCGTCGACCGCGCGCTTGAACCGCGACTCTCCCAGCGAATCTCGAAGTGACGCGGCTATTCGTTCTGCCTCAGCGCGATCGAAATAGTCGAATCCAGACGCGGTGCGCAGAGCTTCTGCCGCGCCCACCAGCAGTGCGCCTCGCCACGCGTCCGATTGACCGGTAAGTCCGGCGGCTGTGTCGAGCATGTCTGGCGCAGAGAAAACCAAGCTCAACCCGGCCGCCATCTCGATCGCGTCGCGTAGGGTCGCAGCAGCCCCCTCGTAGTCTCCCTGCCTCCGTCGGCACTCGGCGAGACTAAAGAGGAAGACCGCATGGTCAGTGCTCCCGGGAGAGTCCGCGAGGATCAAGGCGAGAACCTCCTCGTAAATTCTCCGCGCCTCGGCAAACTCGCCCTCGAAGAGCGCGATATCACCAAGGCTGCTCAGCGCGTGAGCAATGCCGCCGGGGTCTCCCAAGGCACGTCGAATCCCCAGAGCTTCGGACGCAGCTGCACGTGCGCGCTCGTAATCACCGACGTGCGCCCAGGAATCCGCGATGTCGTGAAGATTGGAAGCCACTTCGCGATGGTCTCCGAGGCTTCGAGCGATCTCGGTCGCCCGCTCCTTGATCGGGATTGCACGTTCGACCGCACCTCGAAAGCGAAGGAACTCCCCATGGAGGCTGAGGACGGACCCAAGCAGTCGGCTAGGCGTGGATTCGGCCGCGGCAAGCGCTCGCTCGGTCCATAGTTCGCCTTCAGCGAGTTGGCCTGCCTGCATCCAATAGAACCACAGATCCTCGACCATCTCGAGCGCAGCTTCGGCAACGCCCACAGTGAGGAAATGCTCGAGTGCGCCGCGAAGATTGGGCTGCTCAACCTCGAACTGCAAACGCTTCGTTATCGCTTCCTGACTCTCCGATTTCCGGGGGCGCAGAATCTTGGCAAGTGCGCTGTAATGCTCGGCATGCCGACGCGATAGCTCCGAGATGTCCGCCCTGCGTTCCAGCTGCTCGACGGCGTACTCGCGAATCGTTTCGAGCATGAAGAATCGACCCTCCTTCGTCTGGCGCAGCAGGCTCTTGTCCACGAGTGATTGCAAGACGTCGATGTCGGAGCCGCACACCACCTCTGCCGCCTCGAGGTCGAAGCTTCCACCGAAGACCGCGAAGCGCTTGAAGATGAGCTGCTCCTCTTGATCGAGAAGCTGAAAGCTCCATTCGATCGTGGCGCGAAGTGCTTGGTGACGCTCGGGAGCATCGCGCCTACCCGAAATGAGGAGACCCAGGCTGTGGCCCAAGCGGTCACGAATCTGCTCGGTCGTCAAGACCTTGACACGTGCTGCCGCCAACTCGACTGCCAGAGGCAGACCATCCAGCCGTCGCACGATCTCGGCGACGTGCTCATTGGCCTCGAATCTCGGCTTGAGCTGACGAGCCCGCTGGACGAATAGCGACACCGCGTCGGGGATTGGAAGGGTTGGGACCGGATACTCCTGCTCGCTCGCAATGTTGATCCGTTCGCGCGACGTCGCGAGAATCGTCGTGTCGAGCTCCGCGATCTGCGGCGCGACGTCGGGGAGCAGGTGCTCGAGGTTGTCGAGCAGCAGAAGAAGATTCTTGCCCTGCAGGAACTGTCCGAGGTCGTCTCGCGCGCCGACGACCCGTCCAATTGTCGAGTGCACCAACCGGTAGTCCGTGAGCGCCGCCAGGGAAACGAACCAAACGCCGTCGGGGAACTCATCGACCACCTCGGCTGCCGCCTGCAGAGCAAGTCGTGTCTTTCCCGATCCCCCAGCACCGGTCAAAGTCAGCATCCGCGAGGTGCGTTGCAACTCCCGGATCTCCTGTAGTTCCCGCCTCCGACCGACGAGTTCGGTCGGCTGAATCGGGAGGTTGCTCTGATTCAAGCTCTTGAGAGACGGAAACTCCGCGGCGCCAAGTTGGTAGAGGCGTTCGGCGGCAGTGAGATCCTTCAGGCGGTGCTCGCCGAGGTCGCGAAGGTCGCCGTTGCCGACCAGGTCCCGAGTCGCCTGTGAAATGAGGATCTGGCCGCCGTGCCCCGCGGCAGCAATGCGCGCTGCTCGATGTACGTCCACGCCGACGTACCCCTCGTCGGTGACGACCGGTTCACCCGTGTGCACACCCATGCGAACACGGATGGGGCTGACGGTGAGGGCATCGCGCCCTTCAGCCGCAGCGGCAAGCGCGTCCGAGGCTCTTGCGAAGGCGACGAAGAACGCATCTCCCTGCGTGTCCACCTCAACGCCGCCGTGCCGGTCGAAACACTCACGCAGCGCTCGACGGTGATCCGCGAGCACGCCCGCGTAGGCGTCGCCGAGCTCGTTCAGCAAGCGCGTCGACCCCTCCACGTCCGTGAAGAGGAAGGTGACGGTGCCGGTGGGCAGCTCGGCCACACCCGGATGATGCGCCGACCAGGGGCGGAGGTCTAGCGGCGCCGGTGGCGCAGCCAGTGCGAGGTCTCCCCCAGCACGATCACGCCGACGAAGATCAGGCCGACGATGAGCATGCCGGTGATGACCTTCTTGCCCTCTGTCGCGGCGTCTTCGGCCGCGAGCAACTGGAGCAGCGCAAGCATCGGAGTGACTCTAACGAAGCCGTCCGCGATGGGTCGCCAGGGCGCCGTCGACGGCAGCGTCTCCGGCGCGAGCCCGGGCCAGCCGCTCGAGCGGATTCGGATCGTTGTCCAGCCGGAGGGACGACCGGCCCTCCTCAAGCTCGCCGCGGCCAAGGACGGTGGCCGTCGCGGCCCACACCGGTCCGTCGCCGGCGATCTCCTCCGCTCGAAGGTATGCGCAGAGCGCGATCAGCTCGGCGAGATCGCTGACTGCCTCCACCGTGCCGAACTCCTCGATGCGGACGAGGCCGTGTGCATACAGATAGTCCCCGAGCAGCAAGGCGGCGTCCCGGTCCTCCGGCGCGAAGAGCCGGGTCCGGCCGTAGTGCAGGAGGTACCCCTCGTAGATCGTCTCGATCCCCAGCGCGTACCGCGCTTCACCGAGGGCCGAGAAGACCGCAGCTCGTTCCTGCTCTTCACGCGGGCGCAAGGCCGCAGTCCACAGGGCGCTCTCCTGCCCCGCGTCCGAGGCGATCGTGTCCCACAGATCAGCCGTCGAAGTCGCCAACGGCCTGGATGGTCCGATCGATCTCCTCGTCGCCGTGGGCGAGCGAGACGAACATGGCCTCGAACTGGCTCGGAGCGATGTAGATCCCACGTTCGAGGAGGTGGCGGAAGAGCGCCCCGTAGCGATCGGTGTCCGAACGCTGGGCGTCGTCGAAGTTGCGCACGGGCTCGTCGGTCATGAAGAGCGTCGCCATCGCGCCGACGCGCTGGACGCGCCCGTACGGCGCCAACCCGGACTCGAGTCGCGCGCCGCGTTGCTCGAGCTGCTCGTAGACGGACGGATCGCGGAGACGTCTGAGCACGGCGAGCCCCGCCGCAGTGGCCAGTGGATTTCCCGACAGCGTGCCGGCCTGGTAGACGTCACCGCTCGGCGCGAGGCGATCCATGATCTCGGCCCGGCCGCCGAACGCGGCCAGCGGCAGACCGGCGCCGACGATCTTCCCGAGGATGGTGAGATCCGGCATCACGCGGAACAGTTGCTGGGCTCCGCCACGTGCAATCCGAAAGCCCGTGATGACCTCGTCGAACACGAGCAGCGCTCCCGAGGCGTCGCAGAGGCGGCGCAGCACCTCGAGGAAGCCCGGGTCGGGAGGGACAACGCCCATGTTCCCCGCGACAGGCTCGACGATGATCGCCGCGAGGCCCTCGCCGTACTCGGCGACGGTCGACGCGACCGCATCGACGTCGTTGTACTTGCAAACGATCGTGTCCTTCGTCGTCGCCGGGGGCACGCCCGGACTCGACGGCAGACCGAGCGTCGCGACACCCGAGCCTGCGCTCGCCAGCAGCGCGTCGACGTGGCCGTGATAGCAGCCCGCGAACTTGAGGATGCGGTCGCGGGCAGTGAAGGCGCGTGCGAGGCGCGCGGCGCTCATGGCCGCCTCGGTCCCGGACGAAACGAGGCGGACCTTCTCGACCGAGGGGACCGCGTCGACGATCTCGGCTGCAAGGTCCACCTCGGCCTCGGTCGGCGCGCCGAAGCTCGTCCCGCGCTCGGCCGCAGCGCGCACCGCTGCAACGGTCTCCGAATCGGCGTGACCGAAGATCAACGGACCCCACGACATCACCCAATCGACGTAGCGATTGCCGTCGACGTCCTCGAGATACGCGCCCTCGCCGCGACCGACGAACAACGGCTCGTCGAGCCCGACCGCGCGCATCGCGCGCACGGGCGAGTTCACGCCGCCGGGGATGAGGTCGAGCGCGCGGCGGTACAACTCACTTCGCGTCCTTAAAGCCAGCTCGCCAGTTCCTTGGTCCAGTAGGAGAGGACGAAGTCCGCGCCGGCGCGCTTGATCGCCGTCAGCGACTCGAGCGCGGCCTGCCGTTCGTCGAGAAATCCCTTCGCCGCAGCAGCCTTCACCATCGCGTACTCACCGGAGACGTTGTACGCCGCCAGCGGGAGGTCGAATCGCTCCCGGGCTGCCCGGATCACGTCGAGGTAGGGAAGCGCCGGCTTGATCATCAGGACGTCTGCGCCCTCGGCCACGTCCTGCTCGCACTCCCGCAGCGCCTCGCGCACGTTCGCAGGATCCATCTGGTAGCCACGCCGATCGCCGAACGCGGGCGCCGACTCGGCGGCCTCTCGGAACGGCCCATAGAAAGCGGAGGCGTACTTCGCCGTGTACGCGATGATCGGCGTGTCCGGTAGCTCCTCACGGATCGCACCGACGCGGCCGTCCATCATGTCGCTCGGCGCGACGACGTGCGCACCCGCTTCGACGTGACTCCGCGCCGTGCGGGTCAGCAGCTCGAGCGTCGCGTCGTTGTCGATCTCCTCGTCGTCGCCGATGACTCCGCAATGTCCGTGCGACGTGTATTCGCAGAGGCAGACGTCCGTGATCAGCACGAGGTCGCGTCCCTGAAGCTCGCGCAGGGCGCGCTGCACGATGCCGTCCTCGTCCCAGGCGCCCGAGCCCTCCTCGTCCTTCTCGTCAGGAATGCCGAACAGGATCACGGCTTTGACGCCGAGACGAACGAGCTCGTCGGCCTCGGCACCGAGCGTGTCGACCGAGTGCCGCGCCATTCCAGGCAGGTCGGGGTTCGCTAACTGCTCCGGCCCGACGAAGAGGGGCATCACGAAGTCGTCGAGATCGAGGCGCGTCTCGCGCACGAGACCGCGCAGCCCGCTCGTCCGCCGCAGCCTTCGCAACCGGGTGACTGGAAACGTGCTCACTCCTACAGCCTAGACCCGAAGTGCTGGCGTCAGACCCCTGCTCTTCGAGACGTCTCCGCTCGTACAGGCTAGAGCCGAACAGCTGGGGTCAGACCCTGGCTCTTCGAGACGCCTCCGCTCAGGCCAGGAGCCGGCGCGTCGCGAGTCGGGCCAGAGCGCCGAAGACGAGCCCGAGCCCCGCGAGCCAGACCAGCTCGCGGACGACCGCCTTCCACGGGCTCGCGTCGTAGAGCGACGCCGAGAAGTAGCGCACCGCGTGGGCGAACGGCAGCCCGTCGCTCAGCCACCCCGCGACGGGGACGACCTCCCGCGGGACGAGGCCGAGGAACACGATGGGCATCACGACGAGGACCGCGACGAGCGAGGCGGTGCGCGTCTCGCGTGCGAGGGCTCCGAGCAAGGTGCCGAGCGCCCCCAACGCCGCGCCGGCGACCAGGAGGCCCACCGCAAGCAGAGGCAAGCGCTGCCACGGCTCGCCGCCTGCAACGGCGCCGGCCTCGACGATCACACCGAAGACGAGAGCGATCGCCAGCCCGAGCGCGACCGCGACGACCGCGGCGAGCGCCACTTTCGCGGACACCAATTCGCCCATCGAGATCAGCCCTCGTCTCAGCCGGCCGATCGCGTTCTCGTCGCGCTCGCTCGCGATCGCGCCGGCCGCGAGCAGCAACGCCAGGAATGTGATCGTCAGCGCCAACGCGTAGGACTGCACCTGCGCGGAGAGGAGGGAGCTCCGCGAATCCTCGTGCGCGCGCTCGAGTCCGATCGGGTTCGCAGTTGCTCCGAGCAGGCTGCCCGTCTGGGCCAGGGCGACACCTGCGATCCTGGCGAACTCGGCGATCCGGTCGCGCTGCGGTCCGGGCGGCAACGTCTGCAGCAGTTTCTCCATCCGCGCCAAGCCGAGGACGTCGTAGGTGCGGCCGCCGAACTCCGCACGGCCCCCGGTCACGATGAGCTGCACGTACTTCAAGTCGGTCTGGACGTACGCCGTCTGCAACTGGCGGTTGAGCCCGTAGACCAACGCCTGAACCTGCTGGGTCACGCGCGAGGAGATCCCGCCGCGCGTGATCTGGTAGACGAGGCTCGGCGAATGGAGGCCGCTTTTCAGGTCGGCGAGGAAGCCGGGCGGAACCGTCAGCGTCGCGACGACGCGGCCCGTTGCGAGCGCATGCCGCGCCTCGACTGGATCCATCCGGACGAGATGGACGTTCTTGCCGACCTCGTCGATCGCGTCCTGGATCCGAAACCGGTGCCCTCCGACCGAGACCAGCTGCGGCAGGTGATCCTCGTCGACGAGCACGACGCGCGGCTTCGAGCTCCCGTAGCCGGCAACCAGGCCGACGAGCCCTGCCACGAGCAGGGGATAGGCGATCAGGACGCCGAGCAGGAGTGGCGAGCGCACGAGCACA